>Ga0105047_10002530_pt1 | contig 32547 bp, 28 predicted proteins | sample MAT04_FD_78384 | JGI IMG/M metagenome (GOLD analysis project Ga0105047, IMG submission 78384) | Freshwater microbial communities from Lake Fryxell liftoff mats and glacier meltwater in Antarctica - MAT-04 (megahit assembly) | ecosystem: Environmental > Aquatic > Freshwater > Ice > Liftoff... | reverse complement strand
TTTTATATTTTTAAATTTACTGAGCGCCTTCAATGAAGTAGCTAATTGATCCTTATTTTTCAGATCAGTGACTATCAAATCCGCCCCACATTCTGCCAAGAATTTTGTATAACCAATCCCCCTCCCCAAAAGACCCAGTCCCATGACTGTAATTTTCTTCCCTTTAAATTGTTGTTTGTAATTTTTCATTTATTTATATAACTTTTTGTTGATAACATTTTTCACAATAAATTATTCCAGGTTTTTCAGGATTATAAGTAGTCTCAAATTCATTAATACAACCTTCGTGCATACATGTGCGACGCCAAAGTTTCAAAGGACTTACATATTTTAATCTTTGATAGTGACGACAATTTGGACAATATCTAGGTAATGGCAACATTTTTTGTTTATAAAATTGTAATTCTTCTGGCATTATACGGTAAGCTGTTGAACATTGATATATTTGATTACCATCATTTGGGCATGATATTATTTTATTTAATATTGAGTCACTAACATTATTAATATTTTGAGGTAAATTTTCTGATTTTAAAGTAATATTATAATCTTTTTTTTCTTTCTCTCTCCATGGATATCCTTTTACAAAAGCTTCTTCTTTATCAATAGGAAAATAATCTAAATTATTTGTTTCATTATAACCAAATGGGCTTAATTCAAATGGAAAAAATTCTCCATATTTATATATTCTCCCTTTTGTATCAACGTACGGTAAATCACTCATATGTTGCTTAATTTTTAATAACAAAATATTATATTCTTCTTTTTTATATTGTTTATTAAAAATACAATATGAGGCATTCCTTAAACCAAAACAAGCAAAACAATTAGAGCAATTCTTTAACAAAAATGAATATTCACATTCCTTTGACTCAAGGGTTATATAGCAAAAATAATCTTTATAAGTATTAAAACTCGCGGCCACTGATTCATAAATCAACTCTCCTGCACCAAGTCCTTGTAAATCCATACTGTCTTTTGTATGGATCAAAACTCTGTTTGAGTACTTTATATTTTCTGAATCTTGTATGTTAAAACTTTTATATATATTATTAGAATTTTTAATATTATCACCACTCACATTAGTTGAATTAAAAATTTGAGAATATCTATGGATTGCTATATTATCCATTAAATAATCAAAAGATTTGATTGATTCACATAACCCAAGATATGTATTAATTTTTAATTTTTCAATTTCTTCTGTATATTTTTCTTTTGTTAATTTTTCATTCTTAAAAAAATATTTACTGTTTCTCAAATTTGAAGACAAGCAACATTCTTGACAATTAATACAATCATATAAAAAATGTGAATCAATGCAATTTTTTGATTTTACTGAGTAATGAGTATTATAATTTCCGTCACTATCAATATTATTATAACAATTATCAAGTTTTTGTGATCCATAACAATCTAAACTTTTTTTGGACTTATCAATTGATTCTGAGTACATTACATCCTCACAACCTACAACAGAATAAGAAAGATATACATTTTTATTATCAATAGTATAGTTAGAATAGTCTGAATTTATTATATTTCCAGATCTATATGCAAATAATCTTGGTGCTTTTTTAAGTAATTGAGACCATTGTATAAAAAATTTTTGAGTAAAATCATAATCAACTCCAGTTTCAAATTGATCCCAATTGTCACTGTTATAACAATCAACACAAAACACGGGAGCGCCATCATTTGGATACATACTTATAAGTCTTTTTTTACATAGACCACATTCTCTTTTATTTAAAGATCTAACATTTCTCCATGTCATTCTTCTAATCATTCTACACTCTGGACAAAATGTTGGTGGAGGAACCTTTATCTTCTCATAAAAAGAAAAATCATCAGTTTCAATTATGAAGTCTTTTTTACAATTCTGACAGATTTTTGTTTGTGATTCCATAATTATTAATTATTAATTCGTAATTATCTTAATACACTTCATCTTGATAACACTTTTCGCAACAAATCTTATATTCATTATGTTTCTCTTTTGGATAAGTTGTTAAAATATCAGCACCACATTTTTGACAATTAGTTTTATTTAATACCCTTGGGTTGCGTTGATTCATTCTAATTTGATGTCGGCAGTTAAAACATTTAGAAGGAATTCTTAATTTCATTCTTTTATAAAAAGCAATTTCTCGAGAAATAAATTTATAATTAAATCCACAGGATTCGCATTTAAGAATTTTATCTAAAAAATTTTTATCATTATATTCTTCTGTATTTACAGGTAAATTCTCATATTTACAATTCTCTTGTCCAAAAGTTCTAGGAATATCGTCTCTCCAACCATAACCTTGTTCCAATGCTTCTTCTTTTTTAAGTGGCATATATTCATTCGCAATAGATTCATTGTAACTAAAAGGACTCATCCAAATAGGGAAAAAGTTACCCCAATCTCCTGTCTTTTTCATATTTTCAATAATTTGAGGGACTAACTCTTCGTATTCTTCTTTTGTGTATTGTTTGTTTAAGATGCAATATTTTTTGTTTCGAAGACCAGCACAACCAAATAAATTATTAGAGTTAAAACAAGAATCTGAATAGTATACATAACTTGATTCAGTCACTACATGACAACACAATAAATTGCTACTTTTTGTTGATGCTAAGGTTTGATAGCTATTTTCAATCCCAGGATTAAAAGAAACATCATAGGATTCTACAAATTTTCCAACAGTATAACCATAGCGGCTATTTTCCCCCTCTTTAATATCAAATGACTGGTGGACGTTACTAGCATTGTAGATATGATCACCTGACACATTATTATTATGAGACCCAGAAACGGCTCTCGTTGGAATCTTTTTTCTTAGTTCTTCTTTTTTATTTAAAATATAAATAATACTTGATTCTTCATTCAAAGGATATTTATTTAAAAATTGCTGATATTCTTCTTTTGTTACTGGTTGGTTAAAAATATGATAAGATTTTTGTCTCAACCCTACACAACCAATACAATTCGTACAGCCCCTACAATTATAAAGACCAATCGAATCGACACAAGACTCACACTCTTGTGAATATAAAATCTTATTACAAATCAAACAATCAATACACTCATAAAGAAGTTCTGATTTGTGAACATACAAATTATCAACACAGTCTCTTGAATTCCAAACAATATGACCATAATCACAATCTTCATTCTCTATACAACCAAAAACATAAAAACAATTATTTGAACCATAATTAAAATTTGAATACTCACAATTAATACTTTTTGTATTCATTAAAGTAAAGCGTGGTACTTTATTAAAAAGTTCGTTTAATTGATCTAAAAAGGGTTTTGAAAGATCTAAATCCATTGCATAATTTGTCGCATCCCAATCATCGGCCCACCATTCTGATATGTTCCAAACAGGGAAAGGAACATCCGTGTTATACATAGATATAATCACCTCTCCCGATTTACTTGAAGGGCGCTTGTAGAGTGTTTTAAAATTTCTGAAAAACATTCTCTGTTGCTGACGACACGTTGGACAATTCTCTGGAGGTGGAACTTTCATACGAAGATAAAAGATGTAATCATTTTCATCAAGAAGAAAAGATTTTTCGCATTTTAAACAAGTTTTATTTTTTTCTTCGTTTTCCATAATTCGTAATTATTAATTCATAATTTGTCTTGTCTTCTACTTTCTACTTTCTACTTTCTACTTTTTACTTTTTACTTTTTACTTTTTACTTACTACTTTACTAATACACTTCTTTCTTATAACACTCTTCACAATAGACTATTTCAAGTCTCTCTGGTGCATAAGTTGTCTCAAATTCATTATTACATCCTTCTTTCATACAAGGACGATGATACAATACCATTGGGTTTCTTAATTTAATTCTTGCTTTATATCTCTCATCTGGATGAAGTTGAGGAATAGGTATATTCATTCGTTTATAGAATTGTAATTCAAATGGAGTGATTTTGAAAGCTCTCTTTGAGACTTCACATTCTATGACTTCATTTAGTATTGAGTCATCTATATCTTTAATATCATCTGGAATATCTTTTGCTTTTAATGTAACACTATACTGATTATCAACTCTTTCTTTATATGGATATCCCCTTTCTATTATTTCTTCTTTCGTTAATGGGAAATGGTCATTAATCATTGATTCATTATATCCAAATGGGCATAGTTCTGTTGGGAAGAATTCTCCATATTTATATATTCTGCCCTTACTATCTATATATGGCATATCATCCATATGTTGTTTAATCTTTGGAATAATTTTATCATATTCTTCTTTTGTATATTGTTTGTTTAGGATGCAATATTTTTTGTTTTTGAGACCGACGCAACCAAAGAGAGAGGAAGATGAACGGCAAGCATCATAATATTCACTTTCATTTACTGCTTTATCTCCGCTAATAATAAATTTTATATTCAGACAGTTTTCAGACCCTCCAAATGCATTCTCATATGCTAATTCGGCCCAAGAATGACACACATCCATAGAATCCTTCGCATATGTAACCCTATGTCCATATTTAATATTTTCACAGTCGTAAGCTTTATATGAATATTTAACATTCTTACAATCTCTTAATTCATCTCCAATTGAATCAACACAATTCACTATTCTTAAATATTTTCTAGGAAACTGGAGTGAAAAATCCCAAAATTTATTCAAATTTTCTTCAACAAAACTATAACTTCCTATATTAAATTCTTTTATTTTTTCTTCATATTCTTCTTTAGAATATTGTTTATTCCAAATACAATAATTTTTATTTCTCAAATTCACACAACCAAAACAATTGCTACAATTGTTGCAATCTAAAACAAAATCACAATCAACACAACCAGAAGACCAGTATGTATATTTGCAATTATAATTTTGCTCCACACCCATATTTTCATACAAGAACTCGCTTTTAGAAATATTATATGAATCTATTATTTCTTTAGAATAATCTAAGTTACTTGAATAATATATCCACTCTGAACCAAGGACGGAGCATGAAAGATAAACATTTTTCCCGTCTTTAACAAAATTAGTAAATTCGCAATCTAAACATTGACCATACAATAATCTTGATTGTTTTGGAGTCTTATTAAATAAATCTCTCCATTGTTCAAAAAATGATTTAGAAAAATCATAATTTTGTGCATACTGACTTCCTTCCCATTTATCACTTTGATAACACTCCGGACAATAGACAGGAAAAATTACCTTATCATCATACATAGATATAATATTTTTCTGACACATATCACATTTTCTTTTATGTAAAGACCGCTCATTTCTCCAAATCATCCTGCGAACAAAACGACAATGAGGACAAAACGTTGGAGCAGGAACTTTCATTTTTTCATAAAAAGAAAAATCGTCTGACTCAATCATAAAGTCATTTTTACAATTCTGGCAATTTTTTGTTTTGCTTTGCATATTATTTAAGGTATTTCTCTAACTGCTCCATATCATCAAAATATGTCTTCAATCCATTTATTTCTTGGTATTTCTCATGACCCTTACCAGCAACTAAAACATAATCTCCATCCTTGGCTATTTCACAAGCTTTCATTATGGCTAAATGACGATCGACAATTATTTCTACTTTATCATCATGATCAAGTGGCAAGCCTTTTTGCATATCATTTAAAATATCCTCTGGTATTTCACTTCGTGGATTATCAGAAGTAAGAATAAGTAAATCACTCATCTCATAGCCAATACGAGCCATAATAGGACGTTTAGACTTATCTCTATCTCCTCCACATCCAATAACGGTGATTATTTTACTTGCCTTAAAATTCTCCACACCCGGTGTGGAGATTCCACTCTGGGTGTGGAGAATTTTCTTCATTTCATTAATAGTTTTTAGAACATTTGAAAGTGCATCTGGCGTATGAGCATAATCGACAATTCCAGTAATTCCGCTCTTTGATTTTAAGTACTCAAATCTACCTGGGACAGAATCTAATTTTTTTATTATTTCTTTTACCTTTTCTTTATCTTGCCCGAGCAATACAGCTACAGCATAAATTCCTAAGATATTATAATCATTAAACTCGCCAATTAATTTTGATTCAATTTTCTCATTAAAATCTGCTTTCTTTTTTAAACTTAAAGTGTATGGATGAGCCAACGTTCCACTTAACATATACTCCCCTTTATCATCATCAATATTTGAAACAACAAAACCATAAGATGGAAGAATATCAAAAAATGTTTTCTTCGCTTCACAATAATTTTCAATGGTTTTATGATAATCCAAATGGTCATGCGTTAGATTAGTAAATATACCCCCTAAAAACGATAATCCAGCAATTCTTTTTTCACACACTGAATGCGATGATACTTCCATAAAACAATATTGGCATCCTTCGTCCACCATTTCTCTCATTAATTTATTTAAACTGACTGCATCTGGAGTTGTTCGAATAGCCTCATAAGATTTCGCATTAATTTTATTCACAACCGTGCCAATCATCCCCGCCTTATATCCTAACTTACTAAATAATTGATGCAACAATGTAACTGTTGTCGTCTTGCCGTTAGTTCCAGTTACTCCAACTAGCTTTAGCTTCTCGGAAGGATTACCATAGAAATTGCTTGAAATAATACCAAGGGCTTGATGTGTATCTGGAACTTTCAAATAAGTCACTCCTTCTTTATATTCTTTTAAATCTTTTTCATGAACTATAACAGTAGCCTTAGCTTTTATGCAATCATTTATAAAAATATGTCCATCGACAACATTTCCAATTAAAGCAACAAATAAAGAATTGGGTTCTATCTCCTTTGAATTCAAAGTAACAGAGGAAACAGAAACTTCTACATTTCCATGTGATTCTAAAATTTCTATATTTTCGGTGATATCACTAAGTAATTTCATATTAATTATTTAACCAGTTATTATATTCTTCTATTATTTTTTTTGAAACTTCTTCAATTGGAATTTTTTCTGTATTAATTATTAAATCAAAATTACTGTGAGCTGTTTGATCTTCAATATTATATAAATCTTTATATCTTTTCTTTTCGTTTTCTAATCTTAATTTAATTTTTTCAGCGATATTTTCTATTGTATCAAAGCTACTATCAGACTCAGTGTGCCTATTTGGGTTAGATTTTTTATCTTCTAAGATTCTTTTCGAAGCAACAAGTGGATTAAGTTCAAGAAAAACTTTAAAAGATTCTGAGATAAAATGAAATCCTAATCGTGAATCTAAAACAATATTTTTCATCTGACCAATTTCTATATTTTTATCATCTAAAATTTTATCAATAGAACTATCAGTCTCTGCAATCAAACCAAGCCCGGCAAGAGTTATCCCTCTTTCATTAGCTATTGATCTCATAAAATCGCCAGTAGAATAGTGTTCATATCCTAAAACTTCAGCTACTCTTTTAGCAGTTGTTGATTTACCACTTCCAAGAGTTCCAGCAATAGTAATAATGTTTTTCTTCGCCATATATATAGAATATCATAAAAATAGTCAAATAAAAACCATTACCTGCCCCGTAGTAATTTTGCAAAATATAATTAAAACTCCAAAAATACGCAAAATTATGGCAAAATTTACTTCGGGGTGGTATAGTAATTTGATGAGGATTTTAGCTATCGAGACTTCTTGTGATGACCCCAGAAGTAAAATAAAATATCGAATGCATATTTTATTTACTACGGGGCGAGAAGTGGTAGGATAACCTTAATCAAATAAATTAAATAAAATGGAAATATTAGCTATTGAGACTTCTTGTGATGAGACTGCGATATCATTAATAGAAGTAAAAAAAGATAAAAAAGGACACACTTTTAAAATACTTGGAAACGAGGTCTCTTCACAAATTGAAATTCATAAAGAGTATGGGGGGGTCTATCCTATGATGGCCAAACGTGAGCATAGTAAAAATATAATTTCTGTTTTAGAAAAAGTTTTAAAAGAAGCAAAATATTACAAATTGCGAATTACCAATTACCAATTACCAATTAAAACTAAAAATAAAATACAAAAAATACTTGAAAGAGAAAATGACTTGCCGAGAGATTTTATAAACGCATTAGTAAAAATAAAAAAACCAAAGATTGATGCCATCGCTGTAACAACCGGTCCTGGTCTTGAACCAGCTCTTTGGGTCGGAATAAGTTTTACTAAAGCCCTTAGTCTCCTTTGGGATATACCAATCATTCCAGTTAACCATATGGAAGGACATATTTTTTCTATCTTCCCTAAAAAAGGTAAAACTTTTCATATTGAAAACAAAAAGGAATTATTCCCAATGCTTTCTCTTCTTGTCTCCGGTGGACATACTGAATTAGTATTATCAAAAGATTGGCAAAACTATAAAAAGATAGGGGCTACTCGTGACGATGCAGTCGGTGAAGCTTTTGATAAAGTAGCTCGCATGCTCGGACTACCATACCCTGGCGGACCAGCTATATCTTCCCTTGCACAAAGTGCTCGTGAAGATGAATTACAAATTAATAATAGTAGTGAAAGTAAAATGTCTGATTTTTCATGGTCTGGCCCCTCGTCCTCCCTCGTCCGAGGACCTGAAAAATCAAATATTTTACTGAAACCAATAATACTTCCCAGACCAATGATGTATTCGAAAGATTATGATTTTTCTTTCTCTGGACTTAAAACAGCTGTCTTGTATACAATCCGAGATATTGGAAAATTAACCGAAGATACCAAAAAACAAATAGCTAAAGAATTCGAAGATGCCGTAGTTGAAACACTCACTCATAAAACAATGAATGCCATTAAGGAGTATAAGATAAAGACATTAATAGTCGGCGGTGGCGTATCAGCTAATTCATACCTACAGAAAATTATTAAAGAGAAAATTAAAGAGAACAATCTGAGTAAGGCAAGACCTTGCCCAAAAACAAAAGTTTACTTCCCTTCAAGTAAGTTAACTGGTGACAATGCCTTAATGATAGCGATTGCTGGATATTTCCAATACCAAAATAAAAAATATACTAAAAATCTAAACTCCATAAAAGCTAAAGGCAATTTATCTTTATAGTTAAATATGTTATATTTTAAATATGAATGATGATACATCTGATATAGATGAAAAGTTATTAAAACCATATAATCCAAAAGAAACAGAGGATAGGATCTATAAGATGTGGGAAGAAAGTGGATTCTTTAATCCTGATATTTGTATAGAGAAAGGAGTAACAAATAAAGATGCTGAAACTTTTTCAATGGTTATGCCCCCTACTAATGCCAATGGTTCTCTTCATGCTGGTCATGGATTGGTTATGACAATAGAAGATATTATTACTCGATATAAAAGAATGAGAGGTTATAGAACATTGTGGCTACCTGGGCTTGACCATGCAGGATTTGAAACACAAGTAGTCTATGAAAAGAAATTAGAAAAAGAAGGACGAACAAGATTTGGGATGGACCCTAAAGAATTATACAATGAGATTCTTGATTTTACTCTAATGAATTCTTCTAACATTAAAGAGCAAGTTAGGAAGATGGGCGCTTCTTGTGATTGGTCTCGGGAGAAATTTACACTAGATGATAGTATTGTAAAGATAGTCTATAATACTTTTGATAAATTATACAAAGATAATTTAGTTTATAGAGGAAATCGAATCATCTCTTGGTGTTCAAAACATCAAACTTCTTTTTCTGATTTGGAAATAAAAGACGAAGAAAGAACCGAACCATATTATTATTTAAAATATGGACCATTTATTATTTCTACTTCAAGACCCGAAACAAAATTCGGAGACAAATATGTAGTAATGCATCCAGAAGATAAAAGATATGAGAATTTTACTCATGGACAAAAGATAGACCTGGAATGGATCAATGGACCAATTACTGCAACCGTCATAAAAGATAAAAATGTTGATATGGAATTCGGAACTGGAGTTATGACCATTACCCCATGGCACGACCCTGTCGACTTTGATATAGCGGAAAGACACAATCTTGAAAAAGAACAAATCATAGATGAAAATGGAAAACTATTACCAATAGCTGGAGAATTCGTTGGTATGCATATCAAAAAAGCTCGACCATTGATTATTGAAAAATTAAAAGAAAAAGGTTTAGTAGAAAAAATAGATGATAATTATAAACATGTAGTCAGAACTTGTTATAAATGTGGAACCATACTTGAACCTCAAATTAAAAATCAATGGTTTATAAAAATGAAACCCTTAGCCGAAAAAGCACTGGAAAAAATAAATAAAGATACTATTCGGTACATACCCGAACATTATAAAAAAGTTACTATTCATTGGCTGGAAAACATAATGGATTGGAATATTTCACGACAAATTGTTTGGGGTATCCCTATCCCCGCAAAAATATGTGAAGAGTGCGCTCATGGGATAGTTGATATAGAAAACAAAATTACAAAATGTGATAAATGTGGAGGAAGTGTTATACAAGATAATGATACTTTTGATACATGGTTTTCATCTGGACAATGGCCATTTGCTTCTCTTGGTTATCCTCAAAACAAAGATTATCAAGATTACTATCCATTAAACATTATGGAAACAGCTGGAGATTTAGTCTTTTTTTGGGTTTCTCGAATGATCATGTTAGGCCTCTATGTTACCGGAGATATACCTTTTGATTATGTTTACTATCATGGAATGGTTCTTGATGCAAAAGGGCAAAAAATGAGTAAGAGTAAGGGTAATGTAATAGATCCACTAACATTAACTGAAAAATATGGAACTGATGCCTTTAGAATCGGAATGGTTGTTGGAAATACTCCTGGTACTTCTTTGTCATTATCTGAAGATAAGATAAGAGCTTATAAAAATTATGCCAACAAGCTTTGGAATATTACTCGCTTTGTCTTAAGTAGTACTTCTGATATAGAATATAATGAAGATTTTAAAAATTATGCCAAACAAGAGAAAGAATTAACTAAAGAGATTGATAATCTAATAATAGAAATATCTAAAGAAATGGATGAGTATAAGTTTTATCTAGTTGGAGAAAAGATTTATCATTATACTTGGTCAAGATTTGCTGATATAATAATAGAAGATAGTAAAAATATAATCCTAAATGGAAATAAAGAAGAAAAAGATTCTCGAAAGCAATTTCTAATAAATACTCTTTCTAAAATATTAAAGATTCTTCATCCTTTTATGCCATTTGTGACAGAAGAAATATGGAGCATAATGCCTAATAAAAATAAAACTTTATTAATAGTCGAAAAATGGCCAATAATTTAAAATAATGGAATTATTAAAAGAACCTAAAGTTATTATTCTGGCTATCCTAAGCGGTGTCATACCAGCAATCTTTTGGCTTTGGTTTTGGCTGAGAGAAGAAGATAGTGAGGAGCCTGAACCAATCGGTCTTATAATTATCTCTTTTATTCTTGGAGGAATATTAGTCTTTTTTGCAATTTGGCTTGAAAAATATTCTTTAAATTTTATTAAAGGAGGAACAACCCAAATCATAGTCTGGGCCACCATAGAAGAACTTTTAAAATTTTTAGGTGTAGCCATTATTATATATGGGAATCAAAATTTAGACAGACCAATAGACTTCCCTATGTATTTTATTGCCACGGCCCTAGGTTTTGCCGCTTTAGAAAATTTTCTTTATTTAATCAATCCTTTTAATACTAGTGGAGCTGTTGTTGGTATGATGACTGGAAATTTGAGATTTCTTGGATCAACTTTGCTTCATGCCATCTCAAGTGCCATGATTGGTAGCGCTATGGGACTATCTTTCTATCTTAAACAATACCGAGCAATTTATGTCATTATAGGGATATTGTGTGCTATAGTATTGCATAGTGTCTTTAATTTTTTTATAATGAAAGGAAGTGGCGAAAACTTCCTTTCTGTTTTTGGATTTTTGTGGGTCGTCACGATTATTAACATACTTATATTTGAGAAATTAAAACGTATGGGAAATACTCTCATACTTAAATAATATTATGATAAAAAAGAAATCATTTTTTGAGCGTCTTACTGGAAGTATTAGATTCGAAGACAACGATGAAAAAGAAGAAGGGAAAAACGAAGAGAATAAGGATAATGGACAAGAAAATAAAGCTCCCCAAACAGAATCAAAGTGGCAAGAAGATGTAGATGCCGAATTGACAGTTGATCTATATCAGACTCCATCAGAGATTATTGTTCAAACAATGGTCGCTGGGGTTGAGCCAGATAATCTATCTATAACAATTACTCGTGATATGATCACGATACGTGGCAAACGTGAAGAAAACCAATCGATTGATAAAGAAAACTTCTTTGTTCAAGAATTGTATTGGGGTTCTTTTTCTAGAACTATTTCTCTTCCAGAAGAAGTAGATCCTGAAGAAGCTGAAGCTATTGAAAAGCATGGATTACTGATAATAAAATTACCTAAATTAGATAAAAACAGAGAAACAAAATTAAAAATTAAATCAATTTAAATAAAATAAAAATCCCTAAGCAATTGCTTAGGGATTTTTATTTTATTTTTTAATGAAACCTTCAAAGGCTTTTAGAACTTCCACTGGCAACATATAGACAACAGTGTTGGATTGATCAGAAGACATATCATTTATCGACTGCAATGTCCGCAAATGAAGAGCACCCGGTGAAGTCGCTAATATTTCAGCTGCTTTGGCTAAATTTCCAGCTGATGCTAATTCTCCTTCTGAAGTAATAATAACTGCCCTCTTCTCTCTTTCGGCTTCAGCTTGTTTACCAATTGTCCTTTCAAGATCAGTTGGCAAACTGACATCTTTTAATTCAACATTTTGAACCTTCAAACCCCAAGCATCAGTCTCTTTATCGACTATCTCTCTAATTCGATCAGCTATTTTATCCCGACTAGCCAACAATTCATCCAACGTAACTTCCCCAACAATATTTCGCATTGTTGTTTGAGCATATTGAGATATAGCATGACGAAAATTCTCTACTTCAATAATAGCTTTGGATGCATCACTAACTTTATAATAGATAACCGCGTTAACCTTAACAGAGACATTATCTCGTGTTATTGCATTTTGATCAGGTACATCAACAGCCTTAACTCTTATATCAACCTTTTGGAAGCTTTGAAAAATTGGAATGATCAATCTCCAGCCAGGTTCCATCATTCCAGCATAACGCCCCAAATTAAATCTAATCCCCCTTTCATATTGATTTATTTGTTTAATACTAATCAATATTATAAATAAAACAAAACCAATAAAATAAAGCATATATTTATTTAAATAATTAATAATAATTTTCTAATAAAATAATTATAACTCTTTTTTCAACAAAAAGCACGAAATTCTCCATACCGGGTATGGAGAATTAGAACTAGCCACCAGTCTAGTGACTGTAGGCTAAGAACTTTTGGTGCCGAGACCCAGATTTGAACTGGGGACATCTCCCTCTTCAGGGGAGCGCTCTACCAACTGAGCTATCTCGGCAAATTTATTTTTTAAAAACTTTAAACCAGAACTTTCTTAGTGCTTTTCCTACCAAAACAGCATATCTCGGCAAATTTATTTTTATTCAAAACCTTTTAAAATTATTTATTCATTCAAAGATTTTAATAAATCTTTCATCTGTTGTTTATCACTAATATTATTCTTTATATCTTCAAAACTAGTAGTATCACCAGCTCCTCCCGTATAAAGGTTAATAACATTACCTAAATATGGTTTAAGGAAATAAAAAGCTCCAAGTGATCCCGCGATTATAATAAACCAATATAAATATCTGGTAATCTGAGCCCAACGCTGTATTCTATAAACCTTATGAATCAAGTCATTGTTCTCTTTGTTTATCTTTATATTTTCTTCCAATAATTGTTTTAACTCTTGATCCATAATTAAGATATTATCATATTTTAATAAAAAATAAAAGAGAATAATCAAATAATTAATCTAAATCTATTACTCGACCATAACCTTCTAGGGGAACAACAGGCATAATTTCATTACTAAAATAAGAAAGAGGGTTCTTTTTTATTTCATTACTTTTTTCATACATTTCTTCAATAAGAGAATTATTAAAAAATTCTTCAAAATTACAATCTGTAAAATCTTTAATTAATTTATCTAATTTAAAATTAGCCTCCATTTTCTCTTTTTTAGGTAAATGACGATCATAATAGCTCTTTCTGTTTAAAATAAAACTTTTAAACTGACTTTTTATTCCATCAAAAACGGCCTTCTCAACTAATTTCTTAATCTCCCAAACACTAAGTTCCATTAACTTTTTGTTTTTATTAATAAAATAAATCTTTGCATTAATATTTTTATTCGAACATATATTTTCAAAATCCATAACCATCTTAACAGATACATCTTGCAACGCTTCATCAGTGAATGTTTTAAAAATTTTACTATCCTTATTATCAGGAAAATTTTCTATCGAATGTAAAGCACAAAGAACAGCTTTTTCTTTTGAAGCACCTTTATAACCACCTCCTTCAACCCTATCAATAACCTTACTAATTCCAACATAATTTTCAATCTCATTCAAACTATCACTAAAAAAAGCAAAACTAATATTCTTATCATCCAGAGTAGGATCCTTGGTAATTTTCTGAAGAATAACCTGCCAAGATAAGTCTTGGTTTTTGTCTTTTTTATTTATGGACGGAGAATTATCAACATTTATCATTATAGATTTTGCGTTCCAATTAACATTTTTTTTAACAAGTTCGATGTTATTTTCATCTTGACTATTTCCTTTTAGTTCCATTGGGGTTAGAAAATCATTGGCTGAAGTATAATAAATGTTATCCTCTTGACTACTAATATTAAGACCCAAAGACACGCTCACAACTCTACACTGTTCAAAAACCTGAGCAATTTCAACTTTTGTCATTTTAGCTAAATCACCCTCTTTATAACCAAGGTCTTGTGGGTATATAACTCCTATTTCAGGATTAATAACTGTGGCTGAAACAGGTATTTCAATAATAAAGTTAATATTATCTTTTAATTTTTGTTTTTGTGTATCGCTCAAATTAGATAAATTATTTTTATCTAAATAACTTTTTAATAAAATAATTAAAGCTTCCGCTCGAGCTTTAGCTAGTTCTTCATTGTTTTTGAATTTAACTGAATGATTAGGATCAGCTCCAGGGGAAACAACAATCCCCTCTTTTATGATTTGCTCGTAATTTTCGGAATTAATTTTTTCTAAAAGTTCCTGAAATTTCCCCAAGATAGCTTTTATAGATTCAGGCTTAAAAACATCAGAATCTGGCTCAAAAAAATTAGTAGCTTGAAATTCTATTCTATCCTTAGATTCAACTATGTTCGATTTATATCCTTTTTCGGTTTTATTCAATTCCTTATCTTTAGATAAAAACGGATTATCCCCAGCTTTTACTTCATTGGGGATAAAATTAGTTACAATCAAAATACCAACGAGAGCCTTCTTAATTCTTCGTGAAAAATCAGACAATCCCATCGTTTCTTTTTTATCATTTGGATCTTGTTCAATATCTGGTTTTTTAAAAAATTCAAATGACATATAAAATAAATAATTAAAAATATAATTTAATAAAAAATATCAACTACAAACTGTGCCCCCGGCGGGAATCGAACCTACATCTATTCCTTAGGACGGAACTGTTCTATCCATTGAACTACGAGGGCAAATAAAAACACCATTAACTGGTGTTTTTATAATACGTCATTTCTTTTAAAAATACTAATCTTTGATATCTAAGAGTTCCATAATTTTTGGTTTATTAAAGCCAACGATAATTTGGTCTTTTATTAAGATTACAGGAACACCCATTTGGCCACTTTTATCTACCATTTCTTTCCTTTTTTCTAAATTTGAAGACACATCAAAATCTTCATAAACAACACCCTTAGAAATGAAGAAATCCTTGGCCATATGACAGAAATGGCATGAGGGTGTGCTATATATTGTTACTTTGTTCATAATTTTTTAACTCACCATAGCTTACGCAAAGGCAGTTCATTAACTTATAATTTCAACTTTATTATTATATCATAGTCGTCAAGAATAACACTCTTGACAGACATGTCAAATTTATAAAATAATTTTGTGCGAGATGAGGGAATCGAACCCTCGCCCGATGCTTGGGAAGCACCAGTTCTACCACTAAACTAATCTCGCAAATTATTTATTAAAAATCCTTCTAATCCAATTTCCAAAACCATGTTTATTATCATCTTTAATTAATGAATCTTCTTTATTTTCTTCATCAACTATTGTTACTAACTTTTCACCCTCTTTGACAACTTGATATTTTTCTCTAAGTATTTCTTCTTTCCCTTCTTCTGTATTTAACTTCAACATGTCTTTCGAAAGCATAATTTGTCTCTCTTTTAAAGTATTAATCTCATCTAGAATAAGTTCTTTCTTTTTCGAAGTTTCTCTTTCTTTTTCAAACAAATCTATCATCTTATATCCAAATAAAAATAAAAGAAAGAGGATTAAAAATAAAGCCACTGGAGAATGCCAAAACCGATAATTTTCTTTCTTGAATTTATTCATATATAATGATACTATTATACCATGAATTTTAATTCAAAAAATAAAAAAAGAATAGAGAGGGCTTTCGCTGTAGTTTCAATACTTGTAATTATAAGTATGATTCTGCTTTATATGCCTGGCCTTTTCTAAATAAGCATTATCTTAATTCAGAAATTTAATCATTCGTCCCTCTCATCATTTTCAAGAATACTTCATGGGAGATATTTATTTTAGCATTTGATTGCATTCTTTTTTTGCCTCTCTTTTGCTTTTCAAGCAATTTCTTTTTACGACTGACATCCCCTCCTCCAACAACCTTACTTCCATGCATAAGAACATCTTTACGAAAAGCTGAAACTGATTCAGACGCAATTATCCTGCCTAAGGCTCTACCTTGTATTTTAAAAGCAAACTGTTGTCTTGGAATTATTTCTTTTAATTTCTCAACTTGAGCTCTGGCTTCATCTTCTACCTTTCTCCTTGAAACTACCCGGCAAAATGCCGCCATTGGTTCATCAGCTACAACAATATCAAGTCGAACTACATCTGCTTCTTTGTATTCGCCTATTTCATAAGAAATAGAAGAATAACCAGAGGTAATACTTTTCATGTCATCAAAAAAATTGCGCATTAATTCTCGAAGAGGCATTTCTAAATCTATTGATGATCTATTATCACCAAAATTATCAGTTTCTTTGACTTGTCCTTCGTGGTCATATAAAAATGGCATTAAAGAACTTAAATAAATAGAAGGCGTTATAATTTTAACATTAACCCATGGTTCATAGACCTTAATAATACTTCCATCATCTGGGAAAAGATGGGGAGAATATATAATCTCCTCTTTATTGTTACGAAGTAACACTTTATAAGTAATAGACGGCATAGTAACAATTAATTCTAGGTTAAACTCTCTATTTAATCTTTCTGTAATTATTTCCAAATGAAGCATTCCTAAAAAGCCACACCTGAACCCTCTACCTAAAGTTCCCGAGCTTTCTTCCTCATAAGAAAAAGAAGAATCCGATAAACGTAATCGTCCTAAAGCAAGTTTAAGATTTGGGAAATCATCTTGACTCTCAGGATAAACAGAAGCCCAAACGACAGGTCTAGGATTTTGATATCCGGATAAAAATTTCATTGGTTTTTTTAAGAAAGTAATAGTATCTCCAACAGAAGCAATACCTGGTTTCTTAATTCCAGTTACAATATATCCGATTTCCCCTGTACAAAGAGAATCTCTAGGTTGTTCTTCTGGAGAAAATGTCCCAACTTCAAGTGAAATAAATTTCTCAGCTGACACAACAAACAATAAAGGTTCCCCTTTTTTAAATTTTCCATCTACTACTCTAACATAAACAATAACTCCTCGATGATTATCATATTTAAAATCAAAAACCAAAGCTCTGCCTGTCCCAAAAGACAAATCTGAAATGTCTTCTTTCGGGCAAGGAATCTTTTTAATAATTTCTTTAAGCAATGGATCTACTCCCTCTCCAGTTTTACCTGATACCAACAATATACTATCTGGATCAATATCAAGCAAAAGAGCAACTTCCATCTTGACCTCATCTACTAAAGCAAGAGGTGAATCAATTTTAGATAATACTGGTATGATAACCAAACCAGAGTCACGAGCCATCTGCAATGTAGTCAATGTTTGAGCTTGAATACCCTGAGTCGCGTCTATTAGCAAGATAGACCCCTCCACAGCTTTAAGCGCCCTAGATACTTCATATGAGAAATCTATATGCCCTGGTGTATCAATTAAATTTAATGTGTAATTTTCCCCCTCAAGAGAATATTCCATCCTAACTGGTTGCATCTTTATAGTAATCCCCCTTTCTCTTTCAAGCTCCATAGAATCAAGAACTTGGTCTTTCATTTTACGTTTTTCAATTGTTCCAGTAACTTCAAGCATTCGATCAGCCAAAGTACTTTTGCCATGATCAATATGAGCAATAATGGAAAAATTTCTGATATTTTTTATATCCGTCATTATTCTATCTTATCAAAAAAGCCTTAAAAATCAAAGCTCCTTTTGTTCAGGAAATAGAACTCTATTCTTCCAGAATTTATTTTTCATGGCGTGAATGAGATCAAACAATTCTTTATTTTTAAATAAAGCTAAAATTAATACTCCGAGAGTTATACCAATGATACCAGAAAAAAGACCTTGAAAGAATATTCCCCAACCAGTATTTATATTAAAAATGCCGTCAAAAAATCCAAGGAAAATATAAGTTGTTAATCCTATAAAGACAGCACTAATTGTACTTTCAAAAAATATATTAGAAAGATTAATTTTATCCTTAGGAAGAAAATCTTTTTTAAACAAAATCCAAATTAAGAAAAAATTAAGAAGAGAACCCATTGCATAAGCAAGGGGTAATGCTAGCATGACAGTACCAGGAACATCTTTAACTCTTAAGATCATCTCCAGCTTAGCAAGAACCAATGGATAGTTATTAAAAACAAAAATTAAAATTTTCGCAAAAACCACAACCATTATAGAAGAAAAAACATTAACAACTAAAGGTTTTTTTGTTTTTCCAGCAGCATAATAACCTCTGACAAAAAGTAATACTAGCCCTTGGGAAACAAGAGAAACTACAAATAAAGCCACCGAAGCTGCTGTTAAACGTGTATCAGACCAAGAAAAAGAATTAGACCCAAGTATAACTCGAACAATCTGAGCTCGAAGAACTATAAAAAGAGCTAATGCTGGTAAAGACCAAAAAATAATCTGCCTAGCCGCTAAAATTATTTGCTTAATAAAATTATCCATATCTTTCATCAAAAAAGACTTCACTAAAATTGGAAAAGCGGCAACGGAATAAGATATCCCAATTATTCCAACTGGCACAGATTGTAAATTAAAAGAAAAAGTAAATAGAGAAATTGATCCAGCTTTGATAGTTGAAGCCATAGCAACTAAAAAAATAAAAGCTAAACTATTTGAGGATAAAGCCAAAGTTCTAGGGGCAGATAATTTAACAACTTGCCATATTTCTTTCCATTTTATATTAGGAATAAATTTTGGAAAGAATTTATGTTTTAATACAACTGGAACTTGAATAGAAAAATGCAAAATTGCTCCAACAATCACCCCAAGACTTAGGCCGTAAATTCCTAATTTAGGATAAAGAAATATTACACCAAAAAGTATTCCAATATTATAAAATACAGGAGATAGAGAAAAGACAAGAAAATTTCTAAATAGTTGGGTTACTGTACCAATCAAATTAGAAAGACCAATAAAAATCGGAGAAATTAACATTATTCGAGTGACATTAATCAGTAAACCCATTTGATAATCATTAAAACCAGGAGCTATAAAAGGGACGAGACAAGGAATCAATATCACAATCAAAAGACTAACAATTAACATAAATAATATATAGGCACTAAACACATTATCCATAAAAGCTTTAGCTCTATTCCCTTTTTTATAATCATCATTATTTATTTTATCAATAAGAAAAGGCATTAGAACTGTCACTGAAGCAAGAGAAGCTATGGATATATATATAAAATCAGGAATTCTAAAAGCTGCATAGTAGACATCAAGGATTGGTCCCACACCAACAATATGAGCCAAAATTCTATCTCTAATTAATCCTAATATTTGAGAAAGTAAAGCAAAACCGCCCAACATTAGGGCGGCTTCATTCACACCACGAAATTCTTTATTAAGAAAAGTTAGAAATCGATTAATCATTAGACGATAATTATTGTTTTTCTTTTAGTGGTGGTTTCGTATTATTATCTCCCGTTGAATTATCTATATCATTACTTACTTCTTGTATATTGACCGAACTAATAGCATCCTTTATTTCTTGGTTATCAGGAATTAATTTATCTAGATAATTAAATTCCAAAAGAGCATCATTTATTCTACCTATTTTTTTATAAGACAATCCTAAATAATAACGAGCATTTATATAATTACTATTCAAATTAACAGCTTTCTCAAAAGCACTAACTGCCCCCCGATAATCAGAATTATTATATCTTAACAATCCTAATCTGAAAAAGACAGTTGAATCATTGGGAGCTAATCCACCAGCGTATTCAGCTTGTTTAATTGCCTCAGACAAATTGCCTTCATTAGTTTCAATTTGAACTAATAAAAATATTGCATCAATATAGTTTTGTTTTAAAACTAGAGCTTCTTGTATATATTTTCTAGCTTCTTCATTATTCTTATTAATAAATTCTAGGGTCGCTTTAGACAAAACAACAAATGGATTGTTCGGAGCTAACAATGAAGCCTTATCATAAGACGATAACGCGCTCTTATAACTATTCTCAACAGAAAGTGGAACCAGAGCAGTGTATATATTACCAAGGTTCATATAATTCAAGTATTGCTTAGGGTTTTGATCTATAGCCAAATTCGCAGATTGTTGAGTAAGATTTATAAGCCCCTGAAGATTAGACTTAAGAGTATCAGAAGAAATATCTTTATTGTTCACTAATAGATTAATTTCACTTAAATATAATTGTGACAGATTACGGTAATAAACATCATTTTTATCTAAAGTTATTGCTTTTAATAACATTGTCTCAGATCTTGATAAAGATTCCATAGTATTATTAGTATTCAAGCTCTTTGAGAAATATAATATTGAAGTAAATTTTTCAATATATATATAAGATAGAAAGATAGCAGAAATCATTAAAGCCAATAAAATTAAAATGGCAAAGAAACTATTGCGAGGGTCAGATAAAAAGGAAAACTCTTTTACGGGAACTGCTTGTTTATATACTAAAATACTAATTAACATACCACTCGAAGCAAAAGCAAGCATTAACATTATATTATTTGGATTATACAAAATAACGGTTATCCATGAATAAATAGAAATCATTAATGTTGTCATTATAAAGTAGTTTGAAACTCTATCCCGTAAAGCTATTCTTATAGATTGAATACCTCTAATAACATAAATCACAAAAAATAATAATAATGCTATGAAAGCAATCAAACCTGCTGATACGGCAGTTGTAGTTAAAAAACTGAAACCACTAGTGAAATCAACATTCCAGAAAACAGTCTGAGCTATTTCTTTTGGTTGCCACAAAGACCAATCTATAACGAAAGTATTAGGACCAGTTCCCAAAACAGGGTTATGCATTATCGATTTTAAAGCAATTTTCGATGTTGTAACAATAGAAGGTCTTATATCAGTATTATTAACATTGATATATTGAGAAGTGAAAGTGCTTATAATATTACCACTAATTAAGAAGACTAGAGAAACTAAGATAACGACAAGCGAAATAAAAGGAAAATTCTTTTTGTTGTCTTCATTTTGAACAACATTAACACCTGAATGTTGCAAAGAAACAATATAAACAAAAAGAATAATAGAAAAGGATCCAATTAAAAACCAAACCAAAGAGACATTGACGATCATCAATAAAATAATTCCAAACAACAATAAAAAATACTGAATAATTTTAAATAATTTATTTGTTTTAAATAATTCTAAAGTAAATAAAGATAATAAAACCATTATTCCAATAACTAAAGCAAAATTATTCCAATTCCCAACTAAATTACCGTAAGACACCCCTTGGAATAACCCAGGCAGGATATTATTAAAACCAATAAAAATATTAAGTAATTCAAATAAAACTACAATTATTCCCCCAATAAATAGAGACATTATGAAATACCATAACCGCCTTTCAGATTGAAAGTATATTGAAGAAAGAAAAAATATAATAGATAAGACAAGCATTGATCCAAAAGTACCAATTTCAAACGCCCCACCAAAAAGTGATATGTAGAAAGAAGAGGAAAAAAATGAAGATAACAAAAAAATAACTGGAATTATCAATGCGAAAAACATCAATTTATCTTTAGGGATAAGGAATTTACCGTCTCCCAACCTTGAAATAAACCAAAAGAATATAGACAGAGTTGCCCCAATAGAAAGTAGAAATCCTTTACTCGCTTCAAGAGTTACTGGTGAATAAGGTATGAAGAAAAACAAACTAAGAAAGATAGTAGCGAGAAGTGTGATAAATGACAATTTATTAAAAAACTCTATTTTTTTTGATTCCATATCTCTATTTATATTATTATTAAATTTATATTATATTAATAATTATACCCAATTTTATAAAATAAGACTAGACAACAATGTTTATAACTTTATGAGGTATGTAAATAATTCTCCTGATTTCTTTATCTTTTATCCAAGACAATATGTTCTCATGACTAACAGCAAGCTTTTTAGCCTCTTCTTCTGATATATTCCGGTCAATCATCAATTCAGCTCTAACCTTACCATTAATTTGAATAACAATCTTGATAGTTTCATCTATAATTTTATCATTGTCCCACCTTGGCCATGAACTTTTATTTATCGACTGCTTCTCCCCAAGTTTTTGCCAAATTTCTTCTGAAACATGTGGAGCAAAAGGAGAAAGTATTTGCAAAAACATTTTAAAGTCTGAAGTCGAAATACCCTCTGTCTTTTCCATCTCATTTACTAATACCATCATAGAAGATATCGCTGTGTTAAAACTCATTGATTCTATGTCTTCGGTAATTTTTTTGATTGTTTTATGTAATAGTTGGACAAAAGAAGGAGAGCTTTTTATATTACTTTTTTGTGAGCAAACTTTTACACCTTGTCTCCAAACTTTTTCAATAAATCTTCTTGAACCTATAATACTTTCAGTACTCCAAGAGACTGTTTGGTCAAATGGACCAATAAACATCTCGTAGATACGAAGAGTATCCGCTCCGTAAGTTTCCACAATGTCTTTTGGGTCTATGGTATTCCCTATTGATTTTGACATTTTAACTCCACCCTCAGCAAGAATCATGCCGTGAGAAGTTCTCTTCATATACGGCTCACTCGTAGGAACTACTTTTAAATCGTATAAAAACTTATGCCAGAAACGTGAGTAAAGTAAGTGGAGAGTTGTATGCTCCATACCACCATTATACCAATCAACTCCATTTTTCATCCAATATTTAAGCGCATCCTTACTTGCTAATTCTTTTTTATTCTTTGGGTCTGCATAGCGCAAGTAATACCAAGAACTTCCTGCCCAGTTTGGCATTGTATCTGTCTCACGTTTTGCCTTGCCCTTACACACAGGACACTTTGTATTTACCCACTTTGAAATAATAGCGAGGGGTGATTCTCCACTATCTGTTGGTTTATATGATTTTACTTTTGGAAGAAGTACTGGTAAATCTTTCTCCGGTACTGGAACGATACCACACTTATCACAGTGAATCATTGGGATAGGCTCACCCCAATATCTCTGACGAGAAAATACCCAATCACGAAGTTTAAATTTCGTAACTATTTTTCCACCAATTGCTTTGTTTATTTCTTTAATTGCTTCAGTACTTTCTAACCCATTAAATTTTGCAGAATTATTTAATATTCCATAATCTGTATATGCATTCTCAGGCCCATTCACAATTTTAAAATCATTTTTTTGTCCAACTGGAGTTAAGAGTTTTTCTATTTCTTCTTTTTTAAGCCAAATAATTTCGTGTTTTTCTTTTTCCTCTTTACTTACTTCTTGTTGTTCTCCATTGTTTAATTTAAAGTAAAAATTACTAAAATGAGCAAAACGATTTTCCTTTTTAGGTATATGGTAAAACTTACTATGCGAACATGGTAACGTTTGAACTAGATCCAAATTTAAAAATCCAGTTTCTTCTAAAATTTCCGCTCTGGCTGCTTGTTCTGGTGTCTGTCCTTTCTCCACCCCGCCAGTAACAAAAGTCATCCAATCAGCTTTTTTCCATTTCAAACATAAATACTTATCTTCTGACCAGTGTTTAATCACTGCCGATATTGCATTTCTTTCAACAAATCCTAAATTATAATTAATATCTTTATTAATAAATAATGGTTCAATAACTTGTTTTATCGGTAAATTATATTTCTTTGCAAATAAAAAATCACGCTCATCGTGTGCTGGAACAGACATAACAGAACCTGTACCATAAGTAGCGAGAACATAATCAGCAATCCATACAGGAACTTCACCTCCTGTTGCAGGATTTATGGCCATTACTCCTTTCAACTCAACTCCTGTTTTTTCCTTTTCTTCGGCGGTTCTTTCTATATCTTTTTTATCTTTAACTTGTGCTATGTATTTCTTTACCTCTTCTTTATTAGTAATTAGTAATTGGTCATTATTAATTAGCTTAGTAACTAGCTCATGCTCTGGAGCGATAACAACGTAAGTTGCACCAAATATAGTATCGGCACGAGTAGTAAATACTTTAATATTTAAATCTAGGTCTTTAATTTTAAAATCAAGTTCTGACCCTTCACTCTTTCCTATCCAATTTCTTTGTTGAATTTTTATTTTTTCAAGATAATTTACTTTATCTAAATCCTTATCAAGCCTGTCGGCGTATTTTGTGATGGCAAGCATCCATTGCTCTTTCACTTTTTTAGTAGTTTCTGTCCCACAGCGTTCACACTCACCTCCTACCACTTCTTCGTTAGCAAGACCTATTTTACAACTTGGACACCAGTTAATACTGGTCTTTGCTTTATAAGCAAGACCCTTTTTATATAACTGCAAAAATATCCACTGTGTCCATTTATAATATCCAGGATCTGTTGTATTTATCTCACGTGACCAATCAAAGCCAAAACCAATAGATTTGAGCTGTTTTCGGAAAACATTAGTATTAGTCTTGGTAACTTTTTCTGGTTGAATCCCAGTCTTAATAGCATAATTTTCAGTAGGTAATCCAAAAGCATCCCAACCAATAGGATACAAAACGTTGTAGCCTTCCATGCGACGTTTACGAGTGATAATATCCATCGCCGTATTACTACGTATATGTCCAACGTGAAGCCCAGCACCAGACGGATATGGAAATTCTATAAGTCCAACAAATGTTTTCCCTTTGGTTCCATTTTTTACCTCGTAAATTTTTTTCTTCTCCCACTCCTTTTGCCAAAATTTTTCAATACTTAAATGGTTATATTCTTTTTGCTTGCCCACCATAGTTTTTGCGGAGGAGGGCCATTTCTTTTCTATTTTTTTATGATCGTAATTTCTCATTTTTATTTTACTGGTTTTGGATAGGGTGGATATATATCTACATCTATAGTCCGAGGGAAACAAGTTCTTCCAGTCTGGTGATCCCATGACTCATTCATACCACCAAACGGTCTATCTGTATTTGTGCTCATAGATTTATCCATCATTGAAAAAGTTCCCCCACCATAATAATCTTGCCCCTCTCTAGAGCCCATTGGAATTGGTAAAGCAAAATCTGCACATAATTCAAAACTGAGTTTAGTATTATCAGTAATTTTATATTCATATTTTTCACCATTAGAAAATAAAGGTGGAGTGGGAATAGAATAACCTGACATCGGGCTAGAAAGGTCTGACAAATTTTCTGGTAATTTTTCTTTTTGTTGCCAATAGTTAATGATTTGATATTGAATATTTTGTAAATCTGTTACTCTTTTATCATCTAGTCTCAGTAGTCTTTGTTTTTTAGGACTTCCCATAATTGAAAAACTATATATTATTGCAACGATTACAATAATAATACTAACACTAGCAAAAATTATTTCTGTTTTTAACAAAGGTTCTTTATTTTTTCGTATTAACAAAAGATAATAAACTCCAACCAAAAGAACTACGACCAGAGTCGACAAAACTTTATAAATAAATCTATTTGTTATTTCACCTGAGACAAAATATCTTACAAGAGTTACTAAATCAATAGCTACAACGATCGCTGAAATAAATAAAATTATATAAATAAAGATTTTTTTTATTGTTTCATCTATATGACTCATCTCACTCTCTTTAAATCTTTTCCAAAAAAAAGAAACGGCTATGAATATTGGGAAAAAAATTATCAAAATAGCAAGAGAAGATCGAATGCTTTCAAAATCATATATCGAATACCCATATTGATATGTCGAATTTAAAACATCAGGGAATTGCTTATCAAGAGTACTAAAGATAAGATTTAAAAATGAAACAACTGAAGTGATTAAAGCTATTAATGTGCTTAATGATAAAAACAAAAAACTAATATCAAGCTTTGATTTACTTGTCTGTAAATTTTGTTGTGCTTTCATATTCTTGTATTGTAACACAAATTAGGTGTATAATAAAATCTATAATTATGAACAAATTAAAGAGAAAACCAGTAAATCAAATAGAAAAAGTCGCCATAAAAGTAACTCGTTTTATTGGATCAACAGAATCCTTGGTTTTACATACGATTCTATTTATAATATCTTTCTTGTTATTTTTCTGGGGAGTGCCTATAAATAAAATATTACTTGTCGTTACTACCTTAGTATCGCTTGAGGCGATCTATCTGTCTATCTTTATTCAGATGAGTGTCAACAGGCAAGACGAAAAGCTTGATGAAGTGGTAGAAGACGTGGATGAGATTCAAGAAGACATAGATGAAATTCAAAAAGATGTGGATGAGATCCAAAAAGATGTGGATGAGATCCAAGAGGATGTTGAAGATATTCAAGAGGATGATGAGGAGTATGAAAAGGAAGAGAAAGAGGAAGAAGAAATTCTCGCAAGAGTAGAAAACACACTCGGTAAACTTATCGAAGAAGTTATTGAACTTAAAAAACAACACACAGAAACAAAAACTAAAACAAAAAAGAAACAATAATTAATATATGGGTTTATATGGAATATATGGAAGTCGGACTTCATTATACTTACATATATTTAATTTCTTAAGACTATAAATTCTCCGTTTTGGTATTTTAGAAGTTTCGAAGGATTTCCTTCTTTCTTGCCAGAATTAATATATAAATCTGGCCATAGATCTGACCTATCTATATGATTGAAGTAAACCTTGGCTTCTTTAATTGTTTTGGCTACAGGTAAGTCTTCAGGATTACAGCTTGGGGCTACAATCGGACCAACCTTTTTAATTAGATTAAAAAGATTTTTATTTCTTTTACCAATCATCCGAAATGCTATTCCATTAGTCCCCCGATGAATATATCTAAATTCCTTTAATTTACAAGGTAATATTATACTAACTTTTCCTGGCCAAAATTTATCCAAATATCTGGAAGTCAGACTTCCAGATACTTTTTTCTCTCCTATTTTAATGCCAAATTTATTTAAATCTTTATATAAATTAAACAAAACAATAAAAGGCTTATTCGGATTACGCCCTTTCATCTTATATATTTTATCTACAGCTTTTTTCGAAAAAGCACTTCCAGTTATTCCATATAAAGTATCCGTAGGTAGTACAACTACCCCATCATTTTTTAAAAACTCTTCAGCTTTACTCCAATCGGATTTCATAATTAAATAACACCTAGTTTTTTAAATTCATCTTTTAATTCATTCATGTTTGTATATAAAATGGGTGTAAAGCCGACCTTGTCAGCATTAATAAAATTTTTATCAAAATCATCGACAAAAATCAATTCTTCTTTATTGATTTCTAACTTATTATATAAGATTTGAAAAATTTCAACATTCGGCTTCATACACCCAACATCTCCCGATACCACAATCGCATCAAATAAAATATCTATTCCATCATCTATGAGAGTCTTTATTAATCTAGAGGAATTATTACTTAGAAGTGCAATTTTGTAGCCTAAATTTTTTAATTCTTTAATGAAAGTTATTAATTCATGATTATATTTTTTATCAGATTTTTTAGAAGAACCTAGAAATTCAAAGAATTCCTTTTCCTTATCTTCTTTACCCCACTCTTTAAGCAACATTTTCCAAAAATCATTTTTATCTATACCAGTTGTATTTATTAAATAATTATGTTTTAGATAAATATCTAAAAATGTCTCTTTGGCGATATTTAATATTTTACATGTATTTAAAGTAAAATCTGCCCCGGACGATTCGGTAATAACTCCACTATAATCAAATGCGATTGCTTTATATTTTTTCATAAAATAATAATTTAATCATTTATTTTATTAACATATTCTGCTCTATTTTCATTAATATCTACTTCTTTTTTAAAACCTAAGGACTCATAAAGAGATGCTGCTATAGGGTTTTGAGTAGAAAGACGTAAAATCTTAAAATTTTTTTTTGCTTCCTCCATTATCAATTTCATGATAACCCTAGATAAATCAAAACCTCTATATTTTTGAGCAACATAGACATGGCGAACTCTACCAATACTACCTTCATTATTTTCTATATATGGATCAATATTAAGACCTCCTATAGCAATACATTTATTTTGTAAAAATAAGCCCCACAATTTTTCTCCTTTTTTAGAAAAATTATTTTTACCACTTTTCCATTCATTAACTGTACGTTTAACAAAATTTATATTTTCTTTCATTGATTCTTCTACTAATTCATTAAGGGAATCAATGTTATTATCGTTAATTTCCTTAACTTTATAATCAATAGTTTCTTTTTTTTCAACAAAATTTTTTTCTAATTTATTTATCATAATGTATTAATTTTAATAGCTAAAATAAAATCATTCAAAAACAAACCGTTAATTGCGTGCGTGAAAAGATCAATTTCTACATTTTTATAATTAATCAAATGAATATCAGGATGGTGTCCTTCTTGTTCAGCTAATTCCCCTACCTTATTTACAAAAACAAGAGCCTCTTTAAAATCTTTAAATTGAAAGCTTTTAAAAAGTTTTTTTGCATCCTCTTTTAATTCCCAATCTTTGACATAAAGACTAAGCAAGGATTCAGCTTCTTTTTTTGTAAGTGGCTCTTGTCCTCCTTCACATGGTACACATTTTTGATTTATTAAATTCATATCTTTTAACAAAATTAAATTCTAAATTCAATCACGTCCCCATCTTTAACCATGTAATCTTTGCCTTCAGTCCTAACTTTGCCTTTTTGCCTCGCTTCTCCATAACTTCCCGATTCAAGTAAATCTTTCCAGAAAACTACTTCCGCACGTATAAATTTATCTTTAAAATCAGTATGTATAGCCATCCCAGCAACAGGAGCTGTTGAGCCATGTTTTATAGTCCAAGCCCGACTTTCATCAAGGCCTGTGGTAAAATATGTATCAAGATCAAGCAACTTATAACCTTCTTTAATTAAAGAATTTACACCATCGTCATCTCCACCTAATTCTTTTCTAAACATTTCTTTTTCTTCACCCTCAAAATCCATAAGCTCATGTTCTATCTTGGCATCAATCACCACAAAACGTGAACCCATGCTTTCTATATAATCAGTTAATTCTTTAAAAATTTCAGGATTTGATTCATCTAAGTTTTTTGAACCAGCTCTTTTGTTAAGACCATATATAACTGGCTTCATCGAAAGCAACCCAAGTTGTTTTATTTTTTCTATTTCATTTTTATTAAAATCTACCGTATTTGCAAGTTTTCCAGACTCAAGGACAGGGATAAGTTTAGTTAAAGCCTCTTCTTCAAGAATTGCTTCCTTGTCACCCCGACGAACATCTTTTCCTAAATTATTTTTTCTTTTTACTGCTGTCTCTAGGTCAGCAAGTATTAACTCTAAATTTATTATTTCTATATCACGAAGTGGATCGATATCTCCCATGACGTGGAGGATCTCATCTCCCTTATCCCCTTTTAAGGGAAATATTCTGACCATCTCAAGAATTGCATCAACTTCACGTATGTTCGCAAGGAATTTATTACCCAATCCTTCGCCTTCTGAGGCTCCCTTGACTAAACCAGCAATGTCCACAAATTCAATAGCTGCAGGAATTGTTTTGGCCGAATTAGAAAACTCAGATAGCTTCCATAGTCTGTCATCAGGTACAGCCACAACCCCCACAGACGGATCTATGGTACAAAATGGGTAGTTCTCACAAGGAACACTCTTTTTAGTAAGAGCGTTAAACAACGTCGATTTCCCGACATTTGGTAGACCTACAATTCCGATACTTAATTTTGACATAACATTTAAGAATATAACAGAATTTTAAAGACAAAGCTAATAAATATTAAATAGAAAAATTACTCCCACACCCTTGACATTTATAAAAAATATATTATTCTTAATAAATAATGAAGTCATTAGAAAATTATAAACTTAAATATGTAAACGAGGATTTTCAAGTAACCGAAGTATCTTTAACTCCAAAATTAGTTTCAAAAAAACCTTACAAATTTACTTATCTTTGGCTTCAAAAATCAGGGATTACAACATTTGACGCATTAGAGCAGTTAAAGAAGTTTTTTAACTTATCATTTAATGATGTTAATAATCAAGGATTAAAAGATGAGGATGCAATAACCGAGCAACTTATTTCCGTAAAAAAAGTATTAACAAATAAAGACATTGAAACTTTCAATAAAAAAAACAAATTTAAAGATAAATTTTCAAAAATAAAAAATATAATTGGATATGGAAATGAACCTGTAAAAGAAAGAGCCCTGCATGGTAATTCATTTAAAATAGTTATTAGAAATTTAAATGAAGTTACAGCAAATAATATATTAAATTATATTAAACAAAACAAATATCACTATTTTATCAATTATTATGATAATCAACGATTTGGGATGCCAGGTGGACCATATAATACACATTTAATTGGTGAAGCTATCATAAAAAATAATTGGGGTGAAGCATATAAACAAATAAAAATGACTGGTAATATCACACCAGAATTCACAAACATATATAAAAATACAATAGACCACAAAGAGATATTCAGATCTATTAATCCTAAAAAAATATCTTTTTTTATTTCATCATATAATAGTTTTTTGTGGAATGCTCAAGCTTCACAAATAGTAAATAAGAACACCAAAAATAAAAGTCATCTATTTGAAAATTTAGGACGATTATGTTTACCAATCGATGGTTCATTTAAATGTCCACAAATGTGTGAGATTAATGGGTATGAATTCAAAACTGAAGAATTTTCTGCTAAATCTAAAATCAGTAAGAGGAATATGATTGTTGCAACTAACATATATGCTGATGATTTAGAAAAGGATGAATTTCATAAAAATATGAAAAAACTCACAATTTCATTTTTTTTACCAACTGGAAGTTATGCAACAATGATAATTAAACAAATTTTTATTAATATAAAAAAATAAACATTATGCACAAAAATATAGAAATTGAGATACGTGGACCATTATCAAAAAATGAATTCGATAATTTAGTAAAAATATTTGAAAAAGATGGTATTAAAACAGGGGAAAAAAATAGAATTTTAATTGATTATTCTACCTTTTTAGAAGGCGGGATTGAAAATAGAAATAAAGATATAAGATTACGAGTAACTAATGGTATTCCCGAAATAATTTTAAAAATTGGGTCATGGGGAGGAACTGAAAATAGAAAAGAACTATCTGTATTATCAAACCAGGGTGATTTTGATTTATTGGTAGAAATTTTTGCAAATCTCGGTTTAAACAAAGGGATGCTGTGTGAAAGAAAAAGTAAAGTTTATGAATATAAAGGTATTGAATTCGCATTAGTAGAAGTACCAGGACACAGTTATTATTATGAAGCAGAAAAAATGGCTGATGAGAAAGAAAATGCTAATATTATAATTAATGAAATTGAAAGTGTCTGTAGAAATCTTAATCTAAAGATATTTAATAAAAATGAATTTTTTGAATATATAAAACAATTAAATAATGAGGCAAACGAGATTTTTGAACATAATTACCAAATACATAATCAAAATTATTTCAAAAATAGATTTAATCTTTAAATTATTAAATATAAAAAACGAGTGCTGGGATTTAACTCCTACCACTCGTTACTTTGATTAGATTACTTACCATGATGACCCTTCACAAAAACCTTACCTCCAATAATTTTATGGGCTGGTCTATTATGAAATATCGCATGTCTTGCAAATTGTTGTCCACAATTAGAGCACAATAAATCTCCCTTTGTGTAATCTTCTAAAATCATGTCAACATAGCACTTAATCAGTGTTCCTCCCCCCTCTTTTTTATAGCGATAAAGGATAAAACCACATTTATTGCAATGAACTGCAATAGTATATGTGTCATTTTTCATACATAGCCATAAGCTTATGGGCAAACATATCTTCTTTAACCATTACAAGCATTGAGATCCCAAGTAATAACATCACTTCATATCTTGAGCCAAATTGTCTGCGATTCACTTCTACTT
>Ga0105047_10002529_pt1 | contig 32553 bp, 27 predicted proteins | sample MAT04_FD_78384 | JGI IMG/M metagenome (GOLD analysis project Ga0105047, IMG submission 78384) | Freshwater microbial communities from Lake Fryxell liftoff mats and glacier meltwater in Antarctica - MAT-04 (megahit assembly) | ecosystem: Environmental > Aquatic > Freshwater > Ice > Liftoff... | reverse complement strand
TTGGAATTCTTTTAAAATAGAGTGATCTGATAATTCGTACAATATTCCGGGGCAAATATTTTCTATCTATATATTTTCCCTACTTTTGCCCCTCAATTTCCGTTTTAAAAAGACACTTTCGCCCTTGCTGAAAAGTATTCAACAAAATATTGTGAATAAGTCTTTGCAATTTCAAAATATAGTTATACCTTTGCACCCCTTTTTATACCGAAGAGGGAATTTTTGATTAACAGCATAGTACACAGGACGATGAACACATTAAGTTACAAAACAGTTACTCCTAAACCCGCCGATATTAAGAAAGAATGGGTTCTGGTAGATGCCGAAAACGAAATACTAGGCCGCATGGCAACTCAGGTAGCACGTATTCTGCGCGGTAAAACTAAAACCAACTATACCCCTCACCTCGACTGCGGTGATAACGTCATCATTATCAATGCCGAAAAAATTCGTTTTACCGGCAAAAAAATGAACGACAAGGAGTATGTTCATTATTCAGGACATCCCGGTGGTCAGAAAGTGAACACCCCAAGGATTATGCTGAAAAAGAAACCTACTTACGTTGTTGAAGAAGCCGTTCGTGGTATGCTTCCAAAAACAAAATTAGGTGCAGAGTTATTCCGCAACCTGCGCGTATTCGCCGGTGCCGTGCATACTCACGAAGCACAGCAGCCTAAAAAGATAAACATTAACGAAATTAAATAAGTAAAATGGAGACTACGAATGCTATTGGTAGGCGTAAATGTGCTGTTGCACGGGTTTACATCAAAGAAGGTACAGGTGTAATCACGGTTAACGGGCGCGACTTTAAAGAATATTTCCCAACAGCTATACTGCAGAATACTGTTATGCAGGCTTTCGAAATTTCGGCAACAGTCGGAACTTTCGATGTAACCGCTAATCTCGATGGTGGTGGCGTTACCGGACAGGCCGGAGCACTCAGGCTAGGTATATCGCGTATTCTCTGCGAACTCGACCCAACCCGTCGTCCTGCTCTTAAGGCTGAAGGCCTTATGCGCCGCGACCCACGTATGGTTGAGCGTAAGAAATTCGGACAGAAAAAAGCCCGTAAACGCTTCCAGTTCAGCAAGCGTTAAGATTGAAAATGAAGGTAGTTTAGTATCTAAATTGCCAGGACTTCCGCCTTAGGCGGAGCTACCTGGCAATTGCGACATTAAAGAATGTAAACTAATTAAATCAGGAGAAAAATTAAATGGCAAGAACAACATTTGACGAATTACTCGATGCAGGCGCACACTTTGGTCACCTGAAACGTAAATGGAATCCGAATATGGCTCCCTATATCTTTATGGAGCGTAACGGAATTCACATCATCGACCTTTACAAAACCATCGCCAAAATCGATGAAGCTGCTGCAGCAATCAAACAAATTTCGAAATCAGGAAAACGTATCCTTTTCGTTGCTACCAAAAAACAGGCAAAGGAATTGGTTGCCGAACTGGTACGCCCAACAAATATGCCTTACGTAACCGAGCGTTGGCCGGGCGGTATGCTCACCAATTTCGCTACTATCCGTAAAGCGGTTAAAAAAATGTCGTCAATTGACAAGCTGCTTACCAGCCCTGCATTCCTTGGTATTTCGAAACGCGAACGTCTTCAGATTACCCGCGAGCGCGCCAAACTCGAAAAGAACCTGGGTTCAATTGCTGACCTGAATAAACTTCCGTCAGCCGTTTTTGTGGTTGATATCATGAAGGAACATATTGCAATTGCCGAAGCCCGCAAACTTAACATACCTACTTTTGCTATTGTTGATACAAACAGCGATCCTAACTTAGTTGACTTCCCTATTCCTGCTAACGACGATGCATCAAAATCAATTACGCTTATCATCAAAAAAATGATCGAGGCTATTGAAGAAGGAAGCAGCGAACGTAAACTGGATCGCGACAAACGTGAAGAGGAAGGCGAAGAAGGAGAAGAGCGTACAACAAGCACGATCAGCGACGAGGACGATGACGATGCACGCGAAGTAGCACGTAAAAAACGTGTAGCTGCAGGTCTTGAGCCAGCCGAAGGTGACGATCGCAAACGTCCGCGTAAACCTATTGCACGCAAAGCTGGTCCGGGCGGCCCACGCAAACCAAGGGCATAATTAATGTAAAAAATTTAATGTAATCCTAAACCTGTGCTTCTGTGCAGGTTTATGTAATTACAGCAGTTAATAACAAGTTGAAATAAAAACACAAATGGCTACTATTACAGCATCAGATGTAAATAAACTCCGCCAGATGACCGGAGCCGGTATGATGGATTGCAAAAATGCATTGGTTGAATCAGAAGGTGATTTCGAAAAGGCAATTGATGCACTTCGCAAAAAAGGTCAGAAACTAGCACTTAAACGCGCTGACCGTGACGCTAACCAGGGAATTGTTATTGCAAAAACTACCAGCGACAATAAATTCGCTGCAATTATAATGCTGAACTGCGAAACTGATTTCGTGGCTAAGAATGATGAATTTATCCAATACGCTCACAAAATTCTTGCTCTTGCAATTGAATCGAAACCAGATTCACTTGAGGCACTTAAAGGCTTATCGATTGATGGTCGTATGATAGCTGATGGCGTTACTGACCTGATAGGGAAAACCGGTGAGAAAATGGAACTGGCGCACTATGAATTTATAGAAGCTCCTTTGGTTTATGCTTACAACCACTTTGGAAACAGGCTGGCTGCTATCTTAGGTCTTTCGAAAGACTCATCAGAAGGAATTGACGATGTTCCAAAACACGTTGCAATGCAAATTGCAGCTATGAACCCAATCGCTCTTGATAAGGACGGCGTTGACGCTGAAACCATTCAGCGCGAAATTGAAGTTGGAAAAGATCAGGCTCGCGAAGAAGGAAAAGCAGAAGAAATGCTCGAGAAAATCGCAATGGGTAAACTCAATAAATTTTACAAGGAAAACACGCTGCTTAACCAGGAATACATCAATGATTCGAAAATGACGATTCGCGAATACCTGCAGAAAGCTGACAAAGACCTTACTGTTATTAAATTTAACCGTTTGCAGTTAGGCGCATAAGATCATTTTTTTTTTTTGAAAAGTCCCGTCTGAAAAGGCGGGATTTTTTTTGGGTGGCGGGATTTTTAATCCCGCAATAGCACAAATCTGAAAAGTGAATAATAAGTTCATTTTTGAAAAGTCCCGTCTGAAAAGGCGGGATTTTTTTTTGATCAGGTCATCCTGTCAGAGCGCGACTTTAAGTCGCACTCTGACTATGGCGGATATTACCTCACCACTGTCACCATCCCCCTCTTTTCCCTTACCGCACCCGAAGGATTTCCATATTTCACCACATACACATAACCGCCTATCTGCGCAGGACTTCCATGTATTGTTCCATCCCAGCCTTTTGAAATATTGTTGCTGAAAAACACCTGCTGTCCCCAGCGGTCGTAAATATACATGCTGAACGTGCTTATCTTCTCCGGCAGCGTTACCGGGCGGAACACTTCATTCAACCCATCGCCATCAGGCGAAAAGGCATTAGGCATATTTAGTGGAACAAAGGAATAGATGGCCATTACCGAATCAATGGATGTGCAACCTTCGGCAGTCTGTATGGTTACCTTATACCATCCTTCGGTTGTGACCAGAATGGTGGAAGTACTGTCGCCAGTGTTCCAGGTATAGCTGAAATATCCTTGTCTTGCCTGGAGTTCGGTTTGCTCGTCGAAGTAAATGGTGTCTTTCGTAAAATCGGCCACAGGAAGCGGAACCACAGTCACATGGATTGTGGTCTGGCTCTGGCAATGGTTTGTATCTGCCAGGCTCAGGGTATATTCCCCTGCATTTAACTGTGTAGCCTTTGAAACGAAGGTTACCGGATTTGTATCTGTGAATCCATTTGGCCCTGTCCATTGGTACGAAATCGTTCCGTTACCTGAACCCGGTGTATAAATACCAATAAAGGGAATATCGCTGCCTTCACAAACTGCAGTGGGAGCCTGAATAGTACCCTTTGGAATACTATAAACCCTCACTTGTCCTTGCGTAAATTGTGTATTTATACTGTTACCAATGCTATCCCGGAAAGTACTGACACCCGGCGAAATATCCCATTTCAAGGAATCCTGCCCGGTCGCCAGGGAAGCGAAACTCAGTTCCACCAACGTGGACCCGTCCGGCAAGTTCACCGGATTTTTCCCGGTCCATGTGAGCGACAATTCTCCGAGTGAGGGAAAGAGATCAACCTTCAGGCTATCGGCAAGAGCAGGATTGGCATTCAGGTAATTCTGGCAGGTAACAAGTGTTTTGTTATACTTTAATCGGGAATCGAAAGAACTTACATGGCTGAAACTATTAGCCAGCAAGGGCATTACTGCAACATTACCAAGGCAGGCAGAGCCATCGCCGGCAATGGCTTCGAGCCTTACACTGTATATTTCAGTGATTTGCACCACAAACATGGTGTCACAACCTTTTTCATCCGTTACCGTGCAGGTATATTGCCCGGCTGCAAGATTATTGAAATTGCCATTGTTGATTTGTGGCGTTCCTCCATTTAATGAATAATACAAAGTATCACCGGTTGAAGTGGCCGAGATCATAATTTTTCCATCCGCCATCTGATAGGTTGCCGGTATCAGGATGGTTCCAGTAATTAGGGGTCCCGGTGGATTAGTTATGTTTATTGGTAAAGGATATACTGATTTACACCCGCTTGAATCCATTGCCCAAATGTAATAAATACCGGTAGCAAGACCATCGAAAACACCGTTATGCCATTGCGAAAGGGTATCATTCCCGCTTTTTACAAAATACTGTATACGGGAGCCAAGCCCCGAAACGGCAATAACATTAATATTCCCGTTATTGCTGTTACAATCCGATGGGGCATAAGTTAAAGTATCGATCATTATGTCGCCAACGTCATTGATGACATAAGATTTAGCAGGTAAGCTGCAACCGTTTCCATCAGTCACCGAAATTTCATATAATCCTACTGCAAGATCGAATAAATCAGCATTTTGGCTAATAACCTGACCTGATATTTTATCTGTCCAGGTAATGGTAAGCGGTAGCATCCCGCTGATTTTAAGCCCGTTAATAGTACCATTCTGGCCACCGCAGGTCGTGGGACTTATATTGAGGGAATCATCATTAAATACAATAGTTAAAGGGATTACGGTTATTTCAATAACATTCGATTCTGCCGCACCAGCCCAGTCAGGTTTACAGTCAACCCTTGCAATCCTTTTAAACCAAGACGTTTGCGTAAGTATTCCGGGACTATAAGAACCATTGTTACTACCTGAAATATCAGAAAAACCTGAATTATTTCCTGTTGTTGACAATTGCCATTTATATTCCAGGTTACCTGTCTGCCCCAAAGGTGAAACAAGATTAAGTAAGGGTGAAGCAAGATAATTTCCGCATCCGTTCTGAGAATTTCCTATTAATCCACCGCCTGTCGGGTTAATACACGGTGGGACAATATTCCAGATTACAGTTACTAAATTTGAAGTAATACCAGATACTTCAGCGTAAACATGGTCAGTTCCTGGTGTACTTCCAGTTCGGGTATAACAAAACTGCACATTTCCCAAAGAATCCGAATAACCAAAACCGGTCGTCAGGCTAATTCCGCTTATATTAAAATTAACGAGAACCCCTTCAACTGGATTAGACAAATCGTCTTTAACAGTTGCAGTCAGGCATACATTAGTCACTCATCTTTTTTTTAACGGGGACGGTATCAATTTTATCAAAAACCAATTAATTGCGGGATTCAGGTTTTCGAAACTTTTTTAAGATTTCTTGTTGACGGTAACAATCCGTTTTAGTCTCCAAAAACAAAAAACCCTGCAGGGGGACTGCAGGGAAGTTTTGCAAAGAGAATATGAGTGGAGTAGATTAAGGGAGTAACTTTTTGATTATTTCAGCAATCATCTTATTATCTGCTTTTCCGGCTATCATTTTACTGGCTGAGCCCATTACTTTGCCCATATCCTTGATGCCAGCAGCTCCGGTTTCAGTAATTACCTTCTTAACAATAGCAATAACTTCTTCGTCGCTCATTTGCTCAGGAAGGTATTTTTCGATGATTGCTGCCTGAAAGATTTCAGCTCCTGCCAGGTCGGGTCTGCCCTGATTTTTAAATATTTCGGCACTCTCGCGGCGCTGTTTTACCAAACGCTGCAACATTTTCAACTCCAAACCATCAGGGATAATACCGCTGGTTACATCCTTACCGGTTTTTTCGAGCAGTAAGGCTGCTTTAATAGCGCGCAAGGCTTCAAGTTTATCCTTGTCCTTGCTGATCATTGCCTGTTTTATATCCTCATTGATGAGTTTTTCGAGTTCCATGTTGCGTGGTATTTATTCCGTTACCAATTGATGTAAGTGTAAAAGAGAAATGACTTTTACATTAATCTACATTGTCGTGCAGAAATGAATTGTTCTCCCTTAATCCGGTTTTATTAGTTCCATCCGTACCAAGAGTATATCGTGATACCGGATTGTCGTTCAACTGGCTTACATCGGGCAAGTCAACATTGCGGCGCATGTATGCCGGTACTCTTTCCATTTCTTCCATATTTGAAACGCTTGCGGGCTTATGGCTCAGATTCCGGAGTTTGCTGATGCGATCCTGGCTCAAATCGGCCTGGTCATTCTCCTGTTGTTGAATTGAAGGACTAACATAAACAGGCACTATCGATTCGGTCTTCATTGAAGGCATTACAATCTCAAGTTCTGGTTCCTGGCGAAAGTATGACTTTATTTCGACTGGTTCGGGGTTAAGATTACGCTTTTCATCAGCTGGCTCAGTTTTATCAGTAGTGGCATCACTGAAAAGAGAAACAGGAACATTGCTGACCGTTATTTCGGGCACAATCCTGACTTGTTCTTCAATAACTTTTTCAGGGAAGAGAGGTTCAACCATCCGTACCTCGGTGATAGGTTCAACCCGTATCGCCTGTGGTGTATATAAGGTATTTTTAACCTCATCAAGGTTGTATTTGGTCACCACAGGCTTGTTGAAACCAGTTGCAATAAGCGTTATCGATATCTCGTCATCGAGGTTGTCATCAACACCATCACCCCAAATAACATTGGCTTCTTCACCGGTTCTGTTGGTGATATAGCCAGTAATTTCGTTGAGTTCTTCAAGTGATATTTCATTCTTACCGGAAGTAATATAAAGCAACACATTGGCAGCTCCTTTTATATCGGTATCATCAAGAAGAGGAGAGTTTAAAGCCATTTCAACAGCTTTAACAGCCCGGTCGGGTCCGTTGGCAATACCAGCTCCCATTATTGCTTTCCCGCTTCCCTGCATTACTGTTTTTACATCTTCGAAATCGACATTGATACGGCCGGTTACAGTAATAATTTCAGCAATGCCTTTAGCTGCAATAGTAAGCACGTTGTCGGCTTTGCCAAATGCCTGGCTCAGTTTCATGTCGCCCTGCATATCGAGCAGTTTATCGTTGCATATAACGAGCGTGGTGTCGACATATTTTTTCAGTTCTTCGATACCTGCTATAGCCTGCAATTCACGTTTACGGCCTTCGAAACCGAAAGGCTTTGTGATAATGCCGACTGTTAATATCCCGAGTTCACGGGCTATCTGGGCAATTACAGGAGCAGCACCGGTACCGGTTCCTCCACCCATACCTGCGGTAATAAACAACATTGAAGTGTTGTGCGAAATGATTTCCCTTATCTCATCTGCTATCTGGATAGCGGCATCGCGTCCTACCGAAGGATTGGCTCCGGCACCCAAACCTGTAGATCCAAGGCGGATTTTATTTGGCACATCACACTTGCTAAGCGACTGGGAATCAGTGTTGCAGATATAAAAATCAACACCTTTTATCCCTTGTTGGTACATGTATGAAACGGCATTGCTTCCGCCGCCGCCAACACCTATTACTTTTATAATTGAAGCCTGTTCGTCTGGCTTGTCGAATTGGAGCATATCAGTCATTTTTCTCCTCCTAAAATTAGATGTTATATAATTTGGTTAATTTTCGTTGCGCATTTTTTTACTAACAAAATGTATGTTAATTATTAACTAATTCCATCGCCGAAAAACCTGTCGAGCCATTCCGAAACTTTATTCTGCTTTGGTGCCTGAGGTTTCTTCTCCATTTCCGTTTCCCCGGGTTTTTCGGTGCTGTTTTTAATTGTTGATACATCACTTCGTTGCATTCCCAGTAAAACAAGGCCAATGGCAGTTGAATACATCGGACTGGTCATTTCCTCAGCCGAATTGCCGGCGAGGTGTTCATTCGGATACCCGATGCGTGTGTCCATGCCGGTGATAAACTGGGTAAGCTGCTCAATATGTTTGAGCATGGCTCCTCCTCCAGTCAAAACGATTCCTCCGATAAGTCTTTTTTCGAGGCCGGAGCTTTTAATTTCCTGGTACACAGCCTCGATGATCTCTTCCATGCGCGCCTGGATAATCTTTGCAAGATTTTTCAATGTAATTTCCTTGGGGGCACGTCCTCTTAGCCCGGGAATGGCTACCACTTCTTCAGCGCGATTTTCGCTGGCAAGTGCTGAACCGAACTTTACTTTCAGGTCTTCTGCATGTTTTTTTATTATGCTGCAACCGGCTTTTATGTCTTCGGTAATGATTTCTCCACCAAACGGGATAACTGCCGTATGCCGGATAATACCGTCGAGGAAAATAGCTACATCAGTGGTTCCTCCGCCTATATCAACCAATATCACACCGGCTTCTTTCTCGTCAATACTCAGAACAGCTTCAGCTGAAGCAAGCGGCTGCAGGATCATATGCTGGAGGTTATATCCTGATTTTTCTATGCATTTCATTATATTCTGAGCAGCCGAAGTCTGGGCGGTTACGATGTGAAAACTAGCTCCCATCTGGTGGCCAAGCATGCCTTTAGGGTCTTTAACACCGGTTTCGCCATCGATGATAAACTCCTGAGGAAGTACATCAATAATTTTCTCGCCAGGATTCATGGCAAGGTTATAAATGCTTGAAGTAAACCTGTCAATATCTTCCTGGCTTATTTCATTGTCAGGATTAGGCCTGATAGTGCTTGCCCTATGCTGAATACTACGGATATGCTGCCCTGCTATGCCCACATTCACTGTGCGGATAGTTACCTTTGAGTTGCTCTGGGCCTCTTTAACTGCCGTTTGTATTGAGTTTACGGTGTTTTCGATATTGGTGATAACCCCGCGACGGACACCAATGGATTCAGTATGGCCATAGCCCAATACTTCAATTTTGCCGAATTCGTTGCGGCGTCCCGCGATGGCAGCAATTTTGGTGGTTCCGATATCTAGTCCGACTACGATTTCCGTTTGCATAGCTTTAAGTTTATTTTGTGCACACTATTTGATTTTTATATTCAAGGTTTAATTTTCCGTATTTATTCCAGCCGGTTTTTACAAGTCCGTATTTATAGAAATACTTGAGGTTATCAAGTTTTTCGGCAGCGTCGGTAGTATCGCCGAGATAAACAATATGCGAACCTGCCTTTGTAACCAATTGTATTTTTCCGCTTGGTGTAATATAGACTTGTTCAATCAGCGCGTTAAGAGTACTGTCGGATAAAATGATTTCGGCAATTTCGTGCAGATCATAAAGGCTTTTCATCCTGCTTCTCAGAACCTTGTTCGAATCAGGAACCGAGAAAATATTTTTTCCATCCTTCAACGGGCTTTCAATCTGACCCGAAGCAATAAGTGCTTTGAAAGGATAAGCAGGATTCACCGGCATTATACGGCCATTCCGGTCGATATAATGCTGCTGCCCATTGGCTGTATAGAACCTGATTACAGGCACACACTGGTCGGCTTTAACCAGTATTTCGCCTTCGATAGTTAGCAGCACATCCGTGTTTTCGAGGTATGGGTTATTCCTCACAAAAGAGGCAATTCCTGCAATATCTACGTCTCTGATTGCTTTTGACTGAAGTTTACCAAATTTTTTTTGAATATCTTCTATCAGGACATTTCCGCCCAGTAAAGGTGCAATCCCCCGATAATCAATCCTGCAGGTAATTCCACGGCACTTTTTTTCTTCATGGGTGGTATTGGCAAAGCTCATCATTACCACAACACCGGCTGCTATGGCTGTCCACAAGGTTATGAGTAATATTTTTACCAATAATTTCATCTTAATTGTTTTTATTCATTCTGAAAAAATTCTCAACCGGCTCAGCAAGTGTATCGATATCGCCAGCTCCCATGGTTAATAGCACTTCCGGTTTGTATGCCTTAAAATATTCAGGAAAATCAGACTTTGCAACCATGTGTTTATTGTTATGACTCATAAGCGAAAGGAGCATTTGCGAATCAACACCTTCAATAGGAAGTTCACGTGCAGCATAAATGGGCAATAGCAAAACTTCGTCGAGCAAGGATAAACTTTCTGCAAAAGCAGCAGCAAAATCGCGTGTCCGTGTGAAAAGATGAGGTTGGAAGATTCCTGTAATCTTCCGCCCTGGAAACATTGCTCTCGCCGAGTTGATGCAGGCTTTTAACTCTTCAGGATGGTGCGCGTAATCATCAATGTAAACTATGCCTTTCTCATTTAGCCTTATATCAAACCTACGTTTTACACCTTTAAATGTTGTAAGCCCGGCACTCAGTTCTTCGGGCGTGGCACCAGCCAGCATCGCTGCCGCAAGTGCTGCAATTGCATTTTCAACATTGTACAGTCCTGGAATACCTAGTGTTAGATTGTAAACAATACCTGAAGTATAGTTAAAGTCGAAGCGATACAGCCCGTTTTCGATGTGAAGATTTGATGCATAGTAATCTGCCTCTTCATTTAACGAATAAGAATATACATGGCATTCAGAAGGAGAAAGAAGCGGCAGATCAATTCCTTTTTTTATGATAAGCGAACCTTCCGGAACTATATTGCCGGTAAAACTGCTGAAAGCTTCTTTCACGGCTTCGTGGTTTCCATAAATATCGAGGTGGTCTGAATCAATACTAGTGATGATCGCAATATAAGGGTGAAGGTGAAGAAACGACCTGTCGTATTCATCAGCCTCCGCTACCATGAAAGGAGAAGTATCGGAGATAAGCAGGTTGCTGTCGAAATTCCGTGCAATTCCACCGAGGAACGCCTGACAACCCACATGGGATTGTTGCAGAAGATAAGAAACCATACTCGAGGTGGTAGTCTTGCCGTGTGTTCCGGCGCAGGCTATTGTTTTATATTCTGATGAAAGCATTCCCAGAACTTCGGCCCGTTTCATTATACGCACGCCACTGTTCATGAGGTATTGCAACTCAATATTTGCCAGGGGAATAGCAGGTGTATATATAACCAATCCTGTTTCTGCCGGGATAAGCGCTGTATCCTCCCAATAGTGAATAATCATCCCTTCCTTTTCGAGGGTCTGGGTAAGTGTGGTTGAAGTACGGTCATATCCATGAACCCGGTATCCTTTGGCAATAAAGTAGCGTGCCAGTGCACTCATGCCAATGCCTCCGATACCGAGGAAATAAATGATATTTTCTTTGTTTTTCAACGACATGTTTTTCAATGAATTATTTCTTTTTTACTGATATAAGTTCAAATACATGTTCAGCAATCAGGCTGGCACTATTACGCATAGCCATCGCACTGATATTTGAGCTTAAATTTCTTTGATCATTCAGGTTTGATGCAAGTAACAAAATGATATCAATAAGTTTTTCGGGCGCATCCTTATCGCTGACCTGCAATGCAGCCCCGCGGCCTGAGAGTGCAAGTGCATTTTTAGTCTGGTGATCTTCGGCTACATTCGGAGATGGCACCAGTATGCATGGCTTGCCGGTAATGCAAAGTTCCGAAATGGCAATAGCACCTGCCCTTGAAACAACGATATCAGCAGCCGCATAAGCGATGTCCATTTCTTTAATGAATGGCATGGTAATAATTCCTTTGTCCCTGTAAGCTAAAACAGCAAAAGTTGCGTTATCGGCGTAATGTTTCCCGGTTTGCCATATCACCTGTACATTCGCAGCTGCCAGCCTGTTCATACCGGCATCAATACTTTTGTTAATTGTTCTTGCACCAAGGCTTCCACCTACAACCAATAAAGTTATTATATTCTCCTGAAGGTTAAAATGTTGTAATGCTTCTGACTTGGTGTTGGTGTTAAATTCAATATCATTCCGCACAGGGTTGCCGGTGAGCCTGAGTTTTGATGCTGGGAAGAACTTCTCCATACCCTGGTAAGCCACGCATATCCTGTTCGCTTTCGGAGCCAGCATTTTATTGGTAATACCGGGAAATGAATTCTGCTCCTGGATTAAAGTTGGTATTCCAAGCCACGAAGCCATCCTTAGTGTGGGCCCCGAAGCATACCCGCCTGTTCCTATTACTACATCCGGTTTAAATGATTTTATAATTTTGCGGGCGTTGTAAAGACTTGATGCCACTTTAAAAGGAAACAACAGGTTGTCGGTTGTTAACCTGCGTTGCAAACCACTTATCCATAATCCCTCAATCCTGTACCCGGCAGCTGGTATTTTTTCCATTTCCATGCGGCCTTTTGCCCCTACAAAAAGTATTTCAGCAGCCGGAATAGCAGCCCTGATTGCGTTGGCAATTGCAACAGCCGGAAATATGTGTCCGCCTGTGCCGCCTCCGCTGAGGATAACCCTTATGTTGTCAGGCTGTGGCATGTTCCGGTTCTGTTAGTTCTTCGATGGGTTCTTCAACCTCATCCATTTCTTTACTTACGCTGAGAATAATTCCGATGGCAATACTGGTAAACCATATGCTGGTTCCACCCATGCTGACCAGTGGAAGTGGTTGCCCTGTTACAGGAACAAGGTGAACAGCAACCGCCATGTTTGCAAAAGCTTGTATGATAAGGCTTATGGTTACCCCAATAGCCAGCAGTGCCCCGAAATTCCCCGGTGCTTTTATTGCAATGCGTATGCCGCGATACAATAGAATGAGATACATCAGCAACACTGTGATAGCTCCGATTGCGCCGTATTCTTCAATGATAATTGCGAAAATGAAATCATTGAATGGATTAGGAAGGAAGTTTTTCTGCATGCTGTTTCCCGGAAACTTGCCAACAATTCCACCATTTGCAATGGCTATTTTTGCCTGTTCAACCTGGAAATTTTCATCGCTGTCGCCTTTGCCACCAAAGTTTTCGATACGGTTTTGCCAGGTTCCCAACCTGCCGCTCGATTTTGGCGAAAACATCAGAAATGTTAAGAATAGTGCCAGCGCAGCAATTCCAACAGAGGCCAATGCCAGCAGGTATCTGAATTTAACACCTCCAATAAACATCAATACAATGCAGGTTACAAAAAGAATGGCTGCAGTTGAAAGGTTGGCCGGCAAAATCAGTCCGCAAATAACCAGAATCGGTAACAAAATAGGGATAAAAGCACTTTTGAAATCCTTGATATTGTCCTGTTTCTTTGCGAGCATGCGTGCCACAAACATAATTAGAGCCAGTTTAGCGAGGTCCGATGGCTGGAACATTATATTCACACCCGGCAGGGTTGTCCAACGTGCAGCTTCGTTACGGACTTCGCCGAATACAAGGGTATAAAGCAGCAAAGGGGCAGCAATTATTACAGCCAGCATCGATATTTTGGCATAATACACATACTTGATTTTATGCGCAGCATACATCAGTATAAATCCGAAAATCAATATGCCCAAATGCTTAAGCAGGTAATATTCCGTATTTCCCTGTTTGAAGCGGTAGGCAAGTGTGGTGGTTGAACTGTAAACAGCAAGCACAGAGAATACGGAGAGTATGATAACTACTCCCCAAATTACTTTATCCCCACGTATTTTCGGTACTATCTGAACCATTGTATCATTTAATTGGATGGTGATTTCTTAAAGATTTCTGACTGCCTGTTTAAATTTATTTCCGCGCTCTTCGTAATTTTCGAAAAGATCGAAACTTGCACAGGCAGGCGATAACAGAACTGTATCTCCTTTTTTCCCTATTGCATAGGCGGTGAGTACAGCCTGCTCAGCAGATTGAGTTTCATAGATGGCCGGAACCAGGTCGGCAAATAGTTCAATGATTTTTGTATTATCAACGCCAAGGCAAATGATGGCTTTCACTTTCTGTGGAACCAGTTTCATCAGCTTGGTGTAATCATTGCCTTTGTCAATCCCGCCTGCAATCCATATCACGGGCGAATCGGCAGTTTCGAGGGCGTACCATGTGCTGTTGACATTGGTTGCCTTGGAATCATTGATAAAATCAATGCCATGGATGCGTGCTACATATTCAAGACGGTGCTCAACATTCTCGAATTCACTCATCGACTGGCGGATGCTTTCCTTGCGGATGTCAACCAGTTTTGAGGCAATTGAGGCTGCCATCGAATTGTACACATTGTGTTTGCCTTGTAAGGCGAGTTCTTCCAATGTCATGGTAAATGGGTTATTATTTATGTTTATATGTATTTTATTTTCAATGAGGTATGCATTCGCGGAGGTGTTTCCAGGCTCACAGCTTGTAGTGTAAATCCGTGCTTTAAGGTTGCGTTTTGCAACTTCCGAAGCACTTACTTCATCATCCAGGCAATAAATAAATGCGTCTTCATGGGTTTGATTTCGTGTAATCCTGAATTTGGATTCTATGTAGTTTTCAAATTTGTAATCATACCTGTCAAGATGATCCGGGGTAATATTGGTTAGAATGGCGATTTCAGCTTTAAAATCGAACATGCTGTCGAGCTGAAATGAGCTGATTTCCAAAACATACCAGTCGAAATTGTTCGTTGCTACCTGCATGGCAAAGCTTTCGCCCACATTGCCTGCCAACCCCACGTTTATTCCTGCATTTTTCAGGATGTGAAAAATGAGCAGGGTAGTGGTAGTTTTCCCGTTGGCACCGGTAATGCAGATTTTTCGCGCATGGGTGTACCTGGCAGCAAATTCAATTTCGGATATTACCGGGATCAGTTTTGCCTTGATTTTCCAGATTAATGTTGCCGTCAATGGTATTCCCGGACTAATGATCACTTCATCTGCATCAAGGATTTCCGCTTCAGTATGCTTGCCCTCTTCGAATGCTATTTCAAAATGAGAAAGAACGTTTTTGTATTTTTCTTTTATTTTTCCTGAGTCCGACAACCAAACCCTGAAACCTTTTTTCTTAGCCAGCACCGCAGCTCCTGTACCGCTTTCGCCCGCACCCAGTATGGCTATTTTTTTAGTCATTTTTCCGGTCTTTACCTGATCTTTAATGTTATGATCGAGATAATTGCGAGTGCGATTCCAATAATCAGGAACCGCATTACAATTTTTGGTTCCGGGTATCCTTTTTTCTGGTAGTGATGATGCAGCGGTGCCATCAGGAAAACCCGCTTACCTTCTCCTGTTCTCTTTTTTGTGTATTTGAAATATGAGACCTGGATAACCACGGATAAATTTTCTGCAAGGAAAATACCACACAGTACCGGAATAAGAAGTTCCTTGCGGATCATAATGGCAATTGCAGCTATAATTCCGCCAAGAGCAAGACTGCCGGTATCACCCATGAAAACCTGGGCAGGGTAGGAGTTGTACCACAGAAATCCAACGCATGATCCTACCAGGGCACTGATGAAAACCACCAGTTCACCGGTATTGGGTATGTACATGATGTTGAGATAATCAGCAAAAACGATATTGCCGCTTACCCATGCCAGTAATCCTAAAGTGATAGAGATCACTGCTGATGTCCCCGTCGCTAGTCCATCCATGCCATCCGTCAGGTTGGCTCCGTTCGAAATGGCTGTGATAATCAGTATCACCATAGGAATGAATATGAGCCAGGCGAACTTTCTGTATTCGTCACCAACCCATTTCAGCAGGACAGCATAATCAAATTCATTGTTTTTAAGGAATGGAATAGTTGTTTTAGTTGATTTAACAGGAGTGGCCCTGAATTTGGTATTGTGATCTTTTACTTGTTCGAAGGCTGTGAGTGATCCTGTTTTTTGAATGACTTTCTTTTCGGGAAACCTTTCGCGTATAACAATGCCCTGGTTGAAATACAAAACCGAACCAATTACTAATCCCGCTACAATCTGCCCAAGGATTTTAAATTTGCCTGCAAGTCCCTCCTTGTTTTTTCTGAAAACCTTTATATAGTCATCGAGGAATCCAATAAGTCCAAGCCATACGGTTACAAAAAGCATGAGAAGGATGTAAATATTCAGGATTTTGGCAAAAAGCAATGTTGGAATCAGAATAGCACCCAGTATGATCAATCCACCCATAGTCGGGGTGCCGGTTTTAGCCATCTGGCCTTCGAGGCCAAGTTCACGCACTGTTTCACCTATCTGTGCCTTGCGCAGGTAGTTGATAATCCTTTTACCATAAATAAGCGAGATAAAGAGGGAAAATATCGTAGCCATTGCGGCACGGAACGAGATGAATTGAAACAATCCGGCTCCGGGGATATTGTAAGCTTTATCAAGCCATGTAAAAAGGTAATAGAGCATGTGGCTTTATTATTGGTATGTTTTTATTTGAGTGAGCTAGAGCAAGTATTTACTGAGTATTTCTTTGTCATCGAAAGGATATTTCACCCCTTTGATTTCCTGGTATTTCTCATGCCCTTTTCCGGCCACAAGTATCACATCCTTATCGCGCGACATAGCGCAGGCAATCCTGATTGCATCATGCCTGTCGGTAATATTCTGCACATTACGTGAATTTTCTTTTTCGACACCGGCAAGCATTTCGGTAATTATTTCCTCAGGAACCTCACTGCGTGGATTATCGGATGTAAGAATTACCCTGTCGCTCAGCCGTGCAGCGATGCGTGCCATAACCGGACGTTTTGTTTTGTCGCGTTCGCCTCCGCAACCCACAACCGTTATGAGCATTTCATTGCCAGTGCGAAGCTGGTTGATGGTCTCCAGCACATTCTGCAAAGCGTCGGGAGTGTGAGCATAATCAACTATTCCGATTGTGCCCTGCGGCGATTTGATATAATCGAAGCGGCCTTCAACGCTTTCGAGGTTGCTGAGAATGGTAAGCACTTCAAGTTTGTCCTGCTCAAGCAAGACACTTGCAGCGTAAACAGCCAACAGGTTGTACCCGTTGAATTTGCCAACCAGGCGGCACCATGTTTCATTGCCATCAAGATCGAGATGCAAGCCGTCAAGAGGCGATTCGATAATCCGTGCTTTGAATTCAGCCATTTTCCGTAGGCTGTAAGTATGTTTCACAGCTTTGGTATTCTGCAGCATTACCAATCCGTTTTGGTCGTCAACATTGGTAAGCGCAAAAGCTGTTGCCGGCAATTCGTCGAAAAAGTGTTTTTTAGCTTTCAGGTATTCGTCGAAAGTTTTATGAAAATCGAGGTGGTCGTGTGTAATATTTGAAAAAATTCCTCCGGCAAAACTCAACCCTGCAACCCGGTTCTGAACTATAGCGTGCGAACTCACTTCCATAAAGCAATAGTTGCATCCTTTGTTTACCATTTGCCCGAGCAATTGGTTCAGATGTATTGCATCGGGTGTTGTGTGTGTAGATGGGATTATGTCGTCATCAATCCTGTTCAGTATGGTGGAAAGTAATCCTACATGGTAACCAAGTTTCCTGAAAATGTTAAATAGCAGTGTTACTGATGTCGTTTTACCATTTGTGCCGGTAATTCCTACCAGTTTAAGTTTTGATGAAGGATTTCCGAACCAGTTTGAAGCGATCACCCCGGAAGCATAACTGCTGTCGTTAACTATTACGTAAGTAACATTTTCATGGATGGCTTCCGCAATACTCTCGCAAACAATGGCGCAGGATCCGTTTTCTATAACCTGTTCGATATAGCTGTGGCCATCAACCCTGGTTCCTTTAACAGCAAAAAATAGGCTTCCGATGCCAGCTTCGCGCGAATCATAGGTGATACCGCTGACAGAGATATCAGCAGCACCTATGATTTGCTTGATTTTTACGTTCTGAAGAAGTTCCGCCAGGGCTTTCATGATTGCTGTTAGTATTACTTTTTTAGCTTTTGTGAATTCGATAATCCCAGGCTTAACAATACCGGAGTCCCTGGTATTACTTTGCTTCCGGGAGGCAGCGATTGTTGTTTTACAAGTCCTGCACCGCTGAACTGTACTTTTATGCCACGTTGTTCCAGAAGGTAAATGGCATCACGCAAGCCCATCCCGATCACGCTTGGTATGGTTTGCTTGTCGAATGCAACCGAAGCATAACTTATTCCTGTACTATCCGAAATTTGTGTGAGCCAGTCGCCCGCGTTTCGTATATGCATGGCATAACCCAACCATTGGCTCAGGTAGTTCATGTCGCGTGTGTTGCCGGCAATCAGAGGATTGGTGCGAATGGTATGTGTTGTATCAATCCAGTTCATCCCTACATCAGGATCGGTAGCATAGATACGGTCGGCAATTTCGCGGAAAACAGGTGCTGCAATTGCTCCGCCGTAATATCCTCCCTCAGTGGGATTATTAATTACCACTATGCAGGAATATTTCGGATTGTCGGCCGGGAAATAGCCCACGAATGATCCCTTGTAGTTAGTTTTGTTGTAACCACCTTTATTCTGAGCAACCTGTGCGGTACCGGTTTTTCCGGCAACTTTATAGATCGGGTTTTTGAGTGATGACCCGGTTCCATGGTCAACCACAGCTTCGAGCATAATTTTTGCAAGTGCAATTGCTTCTTTTGACGCTATCCGTTTATTGATGATTTCAGTTTCAAAGGTTTTAACCGGTAATCCGGCTTTGCGGACTTCCTTAACAAAATGAGGCTTCACCATCATGCCATCATTGGCAACTGCATTGTAAAAAGTTAATATCTGTAAAGGTGTTAGTGCCACTTCATATCCAATTGACATCCATGGCAATGACGAATTAGACCAAAGGCCATCCTTTACACCCAGAATCTGTGGACGGCCTTCCCCTTTTATCTCCAGTCCAAGTCTCTTGTTTACGCTGAAACTATGAAGCCTGTCAACAAATGCCTGCGGGTTGTCAGCATAAGCTTTGTAGATTATTTTGGAAATGCCAACATTTGACGATTTTTCGAAAGCTTGTTGCACCGTCATTACTCCGCCACCCAGGTGCGAATCTCTCATGGTACGCCTTCCATAAGTTGTAATGCCACCGGTTACATCTACAATATCGGTAAGTGTTGTTTTACCATCTTCGAAGGCTGCGAGCAATGAGAATAATTTAAAAGTTGACCCCGGTTCGGTGCTTTCGCCTATGGCATAATTGTACAATTCTTCGTATTTTCCTTCCTTGGTGCGTCCCAGGTTGGCAATTGCCCTTATTTCACCTGTTTTTACTTCCATCAGTATTGCGCACCCATGATCAGCTTTATTAAATTCGAGCTGCCTGAGAAGTGCTTCTTCGGCTACGTCCTGGATATTTATATCAATGGTTGTTAGAATATCTGAACCGTTTACAGGCTCTATTTCATTGCTTTTATTCATCGGACGCCAGTTGCCATCGGGTATGCGTTGGTATAGCCTCTTACCCGCCATTCCCTGCATTTCGGCATTAAAAGCACTTTCGATACCCACATTATTTGGGTTTCCATCCCTGAACCAGCCTAAAGTCCTGTATCCCAAGTGATCGTAAGGGTAAACCCGTTTGTTCTGAACAGTGGTAATCAGGCCGCCGCTGTTTTTGCCCAAACGGAAAATCGGGAAAGTGCGCAAGGCTTTCAACTGATCGAACGTGGTTTTGCGTTTGATTAAGAGGTAGCGGTTTTTGCTATTACGCGCTTTTACAAGCATCGATTTATATTCCTGCCTGCTTTTATCTTTGAAATAACCGGAAAGGCAAATGGCCAGAGAGTCAATATTCTGGTCAAAAATCGTATCATGAATAAGGGGCGAAGCCGCGTCCATACGGACTTCGAACAGCGGAACCGAAGTTGCGAGCATCAGCCCGTTTATGTCATAAATATTACCACGGTTAGGATCGATATTGAAGTATTTAAGGGAGAGTTTCTCTGCTTTGGCTTTCCACATCTCACCTTCAACGAGTTGGATATAAAGGATCTTAGCGATAATAGCCAGGGATATGACAAACATAAAGCCATAAACCAGGTACACACGCGTAAGTATCGATTTCCTTGAATCCATTTTATTAGTTTCCTCTAAATATTATTCTGTGGTCTGGTCAATTACTATTTTTCGTGGCGGAGTTTTTGACTCCTTCAGCCCGCTGTTCTGCAGCCGTTTGGCAATTTCTGTTTGCCGGGTAGTATGCATTAACTTCGATTTGGTATTTATATATTCGAAGCGTTGTTCTTCAATCTGTTTCTTGGTTTTGCTTATGCTGATAATGGTGCGGTTAGCATAGTTTGAGTTAAAAATGTAAAGCAAGCCGATGCATGTAAGGAAAATTAAAAAAGGCAGCAACCCGATAACTTTTTCGCGAACAAGGAACGATCCTTCCAGTATGCTTTTTACACCGGAAGGCTTTTTTGTAGTCTTAGGTTTTTTTTCTGGTTTTGGTTCGGCTGCAACTTCTTCAGCTTCAGTAATAATGGTATTGCGGAGATCGTTCATGCTTCTGTTTTTTGAGCGATACGCAATTTTGCGCTTCGTGATCGTGGATTGCTTTCCAGTTCGGCAGCGGCAGGAGTTATTGGTTTGCGGGTCACTTGTTTGAAAGGAGCGATTATGTTGCCATAAAAATCCTTTTCCAATATACCTTCCACGTTTCCTGTTTTGATATAATTTTTTACCAGCCTGTCTTCAAGGGAGTGATACGAGATAATTACAAGTCTTCCGCCAGGTTTCAGTATAGCTGCGCATTGTTTTAACATAGCCTGCAATGCGCCCATTTCATCGTTTAATTCGATGCGGATAGCCTGGAAAACCTGTGCCAGGTATTTGTTTTCGGTTTTCCCCGGGGTACAGGTTCTAACAATTTCTTTCAGTTCAGTTGTAGTGGCGATAAGTTTTGACCGTGCCTGGATAATTTTAGCAGCCAGCTGGCGGGCATTGGCTATTTCGCCATATATTTTAAAAACGGAGTAAAGTTTTTCCTCAGGGTAATTGTTGATCATTTCAGCGGCAGTCATGCCTTGTTTGAGTCCCATGCGCATATCGAGCGGTCCATCGAAGCGGGTTGCAAAGCCACGCTGCGGAGTGTCGATCTGGTGCGATGAAATTCCCAGATCAGCCAGGATGCCATCAAGGGGAATGGCTTTATGCAGGCGCAGGAAATTCTTCAGGTAGCGGAAGTTCTCATTTAAAAGCGTGAAGCGCTTGTCATCAAGTGCGTTGCCAAGTGCATCCTCGTCCTGATCAAAAGCGATCAGTCGCCCGTCAGCATTCAGCTTAGCAAGTATTTCGCGCGAATGACCACCGCCTCCGAATGTAACATCAGCATATATCCCTGACGGATTGATGCTGAGGCCTTCAATACATTCGTGCAATAATGCGGGTTGGTGGTACATTCAGTTTTCATTCGTTGAGGTTAATATTCCCTAATATTTTTTCGGCTAAATCCGAAATATTAGGCTGGGTTGCGTTTACAATTTCATCGTACTTCGCCTTATCCCAAATTTCAATACACTCCATTTTTGCATTCACCACAATATCTCCGGTTATTTCGGCAAATATTGCCAGGTCGCGCGGAATCAGTAGCCTGCCATTGCTGTCAGCTTCCAATTCTTTCAGCCCTGCAGTGTAAGCCCTGATAAAATCATTATCGTCCTTTTTGAACCTGTTCAGCTTGCTGGTGATCCTACGAAGAAGTTCATTCCAGTTTGATCGGGGATAAAGCTCAAGGCATTTGCTGAAAATGCTTCTTTTAACAATGAAACCTTCTTCCAATGAGGCATTTAGCTGGCCTTTCAATGCGCCAGGAAGCAGAAACCTTCCTTTTGCATCAACCCTGCATATATGCTCACCTTGTAAGGAAATCATGTGTATGATTATTTTGCTGTAAAAATACACTTGTATTCCCACATTTTACCATATTTTCCCACAATTATTTATCAACAATACACAGAATCCTTATATAATAAGGGTTTTAGATAAAATATCTTCTGTATGATGTATTAATGCTGCAAAAAATTATTGATATCCAGCACTATCAGTGTTTTAAGGCCATATTCTATTACATTTTTAATTATATTTTTAGATATCTCGTATGACAGATGTTTCAGAAATTACTAATTTTGTAAAACTCAGTATACTGATATACTGTTTTATAGTATTCTTATCTTATGGAAGATCAGCCTGTTAGTAGCAAGAGTGGAAAGTTTCTTCTGGATCTGGATAAAGTAATTGGTGATAAGAGTCCACGCCTGTTAAAAATCCTGCCGCGATTCGTATTAAACTACCTGAAGAAAGTGATTCACCAGGATGACCTGAATGGAATCCTGATCCGGCACGGGCATCTCTGTGATCTTGATTTTCTGGATGCTGTGCTTAAAGAATTTGGGGTGAAAATTGTGTACCATGGATTTGAGAATATTCCTGAAGATGGGCATTGGATAGTAGCTGCAAATCACCCTTTGGGTGGCCTCGACGGAATGGCCCTGATGTGGGTATTAGGCAAAATACGGAAAGATATTGTATTTCCTGTAAATGATTTACTACTCAATATCCCCAATCTGAAAGGCTTGTTTATACCTATCAACAAGCATGGTTCCAATGCCGGAAATGTAAGGCTGATGGACGAAACGTTTGCCTCGGATAAAGCCATGCTGTTTTTTCCGGCAGGACTTTGTTCACGAAAGCAGAAAGGGGAGATTTGTGACCTCGAATGGAAAAAGAGTTTTATTACCAAGGCAAAAGGACATAAGCGCGATGTTATTCCTTGTTATATCAACGGGCGTAATTCGAACTGGTTTTATAACCTGGCAATGCTGCGTGGTAAGCTCGGTATCAAAGCCAATATTGAGATGCTCTACCTGGTTGATGAAATGTTCAGGCAGCACGACAAAGAAATTATCATTACTTTTGGGAAACCGATTTCTTACACTATCTTTGATAAACGGAATAACGATTTAATATGGGCGCTGAAACTGAAAGCTCATGTGTACAATTTGCAAAATGATATGAATAGCTTATTTAAAGCTGATTAAAAAAGTGTAAGGCGATGCAGGAGATTATTGATGCAATTGACAGGGATTTAATTGAGAGCGAACTCACTCCCGATAAATTTATTAAGCCAACAAACAGTGGGAATAATGAGATTTATATTGTAACTTATCAGAATTCGCCGAATACTGTCAGGGAGATAGGACGCTTGCGGGAAATTACCTTTCGCGATGCCGGCGGTGGCACCGGGTTTGATTGCGACCTTGATGAGTTTGATACAGAAGTAGAAAATCCTTTTCATCAGTTATTTGTGTGGGATCCGCGTGAAAAGGAAATTATTGGTGGTTACAGGTTTATTCACGGGAAAACGCTTACCCGCCATGAACATGGCCATATTAATACACCCACCAGTGAGCTTTTTCATCTGTCAGAGAAATTTATCAAAGAGTATCTTCCCTATACGATAGAATTAGGGCGTTCGTTTGTGCAACCCAATTACCAGCCAACAGTAAATCTGCGTAAAGGAATGTATGCCCTCGATAATATCTGGAATGGATTGGGTGCCATACTGATACAAAACCCGGATGTGAAATATTATTTCGGGAAAATTACCATGTACCCTCATTATAATGTTGAAGCACGCGACTTTATACTCTATTTCCTCCGTAAATACTTCAGTGATAAGAACAATCTTGTATATCCGCACGAATCACTTCCTTTGGAAACCCCTATTGATTTTCTTTCCGAACAGTTTACAGGTGGTTCTTACGAAAAAGATTACAAAATCCTGGTACACCTGGTTAGAGAAAGGCACGAAAATATACCGCCATTGGTGAATGCGTATATGAATCTGTCTTCAACCATGTTGTTTTTTGGAACTTCACTTAATCCCGGATTCGGAGATGTGGAGGAATCGGGAATATTGGTAACGTTGGACGACGTTTACGATTTCAAGAAAGACAGGCATTTAAATATGCCATCATTTTAATCTAACCTGATTTATTATGAATAACCGCAGGGCAGCTTTTGTGATAAGTGCAGCCGATGTAGCAGGTTGCCCGCAACCCCGGTTGCCTGAATATGCTTTTTTTGGTCGTTCGAATGTGGGTAAATCGTCGCTTATCAATATGATTACCGGGGTTAAAAACCTGGCGAAAACCTCGTCAACTCCAGGTAAAACCCAATTGCTGAACTATTTTATGGTGGACGAGGATACCTGGTACCTGGTTGATCTTCCGGGATATGGATATGCAAAAGTTTCGAAGAAATCGAGGCGTAACTGGGAAATCATCATCCGCGAATACCTCTTGCAGCGCAAATCGCTTCTTTACACTTTCATCCTGCTTGATATCCGTCATGATGCGCAGAAAAGCGACCAGGACCTGATAAACTGGATGGGAGAGAAAGGTTTGCCCTTCTGCCTGGTTTTTACAAAATCGGATAAAATTTCACGCAATGCCGTTCGCCGTAACCTGGAGGAATACAAAAAAGTACTCGCACAAAAATGGGAGGAATTACCTCCCATCTTCATCACTTCTTCTTTATCGGGTGAGGGGAAAAACGAAATTAATGAATTTATTGCTCTTTCCAATAATGAAAATGCTTCACTTTTCGGCCATGACAATAATACTTCGGCTTATTTATAAAGCATAAGTAATTGGTTCTTAGGTACCATATCGCCTTCTTTTACAAAAATATCAGCAATTATACTGTTTTCGGCCGCAAACATCGTGTTTACCATTTTCATTGCTTCAAGATCAAGAAGCTTTTCCCCGGCTTTTACTTTCTTCCCTTTTTTTACGTATATCTTTTTTATATTTCCGGGAATAAATGAAAGTACTTTTTTGGGATCAACAGGTTCGTAAGGCTTACGGTTAAGAAACTTTTTGGTCAACCGGGTTTTGTATTTCACATCCTCAATAAGAAGGGTTTGAAAAATCTCTATATCCAGATTTTCGTGTGTGCTTTCTGCTTTTATATCCTGCAAATTCAGGCTCTTTGACTTTTCACTTGTTGGCATGATTAATCTTTTTAGTTGAATCAACTACTGAAAAATTCTGAAGTGCTCCTTCAACGGCATTAAAAGGGAATATCCCTGGCTGAAAGATTATTTTATAATAATCTTTGCTGAGTTAACACTTACATGCAGATTAAAATGGTGGTATGCCATGTTTCTTCATCGGAACATCAACCTTTTTGTCGGCTGAAATGGCAAGTGCGTGAATAACCATGTCGCGGGTTTCCTCCGGGCTGATAACAGCATCCACATACCCATACGCGGCAGCAACAAACGGGTTGGCAAACTTTTCTTTATATTCTTTGATTTTAAGTTTGCGCATTTCGTCTGGATTCTCCGCTTCAGTAATTTCTTTCCTGAAAATAATATTTGCTGCTCCTTCGGGTCCCATAACTGCAATTTCGGCAGTTGGCCAGGCAAAAACAAAGTCGGCACGTAAATGGCTCGAACACATTGCTATATAACCTCCGCCATAAGCTTTGCGGGTAATAACAGTAATTTTGGGAACTGTAGCTTCGCTGTATGCATAAAGAACTTTAGCTCCATGGCGGATAACACCGGCATGTTCCTGGTCAACGCCCGGTAAATAGCCCGGTAAATCAACCAGCGTAACCAATGGAATGTTGAACGCATCGCAATAACGGATGAACCGGGCTGCTTTATCACTCGAATCAACATCAAGTACACCGGCAAGAACCAAAGGCTGATTGGCAACAAAACCAACAGTAAATCCATTCATGCGGCCAAATCCTATTACAATATTTTGAGCAAATAAATCCTGAACTTCGAGGAAATCAGAATCATCGATTATGCCGCGGATCACATCTTTAACATCATATGGTTGCCGTGGATTGGTGGGAAATACTTTGTCGAGGCTGTATTGCCTGACACGGGGTGGTTTTTTGGGAAACGGATCTGCCTTCTTCAGGTTATTCCAGGGGATAAAACTGCAAAGTTTCTTAATCTGCTCAAAACACTCAATTTCGCTTTCGGCAAAGAAATGCACGTTGCCGGTGATTTCGGCCTGTACGCGGGCACCCCCCAGTTCTTCCATCGAAATCTCCTCACCAAGAACTGTTTTAATAACTTCAGGACCTGTGATAAACATCTTGGATATCTTATCTACAACAAAAACGAAGTCAGTAAGAGCGGGCGAATAGACTGCCCCTCCGGCGCAAGGACCCAGGATAACTGAAATCTGCGGAATAACTCCGGATGCCTGTGTATTGCGATAGAATATTTCGCCATACCCTGCCAGTGAGTTAACACCTTCCTGTATGCGGGCTCCGCCTGAATCGTTGATACCGATTAAAGGAATTTTCAGTTTCATGGCGTGATCCATGATCTTGGTGATCTTTTTGGCATGCATATAACCAAGTGAACCGCCTGCAACTGTAAAATCCTGGGCGAAAATACAAACAGGATAATTGTTAATAGTTCCTGTTCCGGTAATTACACCATCACCGGGCAGGTATTTGTCGCTCATTTCAAAATCGCGGCCGGCATGTTCAACAAATAAGTCGTATTCGTGAAACGACTTGGCATCCAGCAAAGCGATAATGCGTTCGCGTGCTGTAAGTTTACCGGTGGCTTTCTGTTTTTGAATGGCTTTGTCGCCACCACCGCGCAATGCCTCCTGCATTCTGCGTTTCAGATCAGATGATTTGGAGCTTAAGGACATAGGATTTTGGTTTGTGAAAAATATGTTGTTTCGCAGCGAAGCGAATTCTTCATTCATAGGCAAAGGTACTATTATTTAATTGTTTATTCATGCATACTTAATGCATTTTTAGTTCGGGTAGTTATACATTATTCCTTTAAATGCTTAATTTTGAGGTCTTAAACAGCCAGGATGAATATCGAAGAATTAAGAGATTATTGCATCTCGAAACCTGCCGTAACCGAGACGTTTCCTTTTGATGAGAATACGCTCGTTTTTAAAGTAGCCGGTAAAATGTTTCTGCTTACCGATTTGGTTGATGCGTTTTCGATGAATATTAAAAACTCGCCCGAAAAAATATTGGAACTTACAGAGCAGTATCCCAGTGTTTTACCTGGCTACCATATGAATAAAAAGTACTGGGTTACAGTTATGATAAATGGAAGTATTGCCGATGCCCTTTTAAAGCAATGGATTGACGAATCGTACAATCTGGTAATCTCAGGTTTTTCACGAAAGGAAAAACTGCTTTATACCGAAATGGGGAGAGAAAACCTGCTATTGTAGAACTACGTATTTTGAAAGTGCGTTTATGAGTGCTGCTTTTGACTGCATACCAACCAGGGTCTCTACTGCCTTGCCATTATTGAAAATGATTATGGTGGGTATTGCCTGCACCCCAAACTGGTTCGCGAGTGGCCCGTTTTTATCAATATCCACTTTCCCGACTTTAACTTTTCCTTTTGTGTGCTCTGCAATTTCGTCAATAACCGGAGCCATCGCTTTGCAGGGCATACACCAGGTTGCCCAGAAATCGACCATTACAACCCCCTGGGCTGTTTCGGCAGTAAAATTATCGGTAGTCAATGTTAGTATTGATCCGCTGGCGGAACCGCTTTTGCAAGCTGATTGGCTTAGTGAAACTGAAACCAGAAGGATCAGGAAAAATGTGATTTTTTTCATTTTTTACAGGTATTATGTTGTTTTAAAGATAGTATTATTACTTGAGAGTTACAAGCGTAATTCCTGATCCGCCTGATTCGAGAGGTGCATCAGATAAATGTTTTACTTCGTTAAATCCGGAAAGGTAATTGCGGATTACACTGCGAAGGATTCCATTTCCTTTTCCATGCAGAATACTTACTTCCGGCACATGGAGCATAACGGCTTCATCAATATATCGCTGTATCAGCGATTCGGTTTCCTCGGCGCGCATTCCCCTTACATCAATGGTGATCCGGAAATTGGCCATTCGTGAATTCATATCATTTACCATGTTCTGATAGGCCACACCCCGGTTAACAACTCTTTTTACGGGTACATTTCCTGCTACAACTTCAAGACTATCAGTTTTTACACGCAGAATTACGGTGTTGAATGAAACGGTTGCAATATTCCCGTTTAATTCAGTTACTTCACCGGTTTCATTTTGCCCGATCATTCTTACACGGCTTCCTTTTATAACCGGGCTGCCGGTTGCTGACTCCGGCAACACGATTTCTTCCTTTTCTATTTGTATTTCAGCAATAGGTGATTCATTTACCGCTTCAGTAAAAGTCCTGATCTCGGTTCTTAATTGTTTTGTCCGCGATGCATCAGCTTGGGATTGCTTTATTTCGCGAATTGTTTTTTCGATAATCTGGTTCGATTTATTCAGGATAGATTGGGCCTCCAGGCGTGCTTTCCCGAGAATTTCCTTTTGTTTACTTTCCAGTTCATCTTTCATTAACGTGTAGCGGCTAATCAGCCCTGTAAGCATTTCATCAGCCTGCTGAAGTTGCTTCTCTTTCTGGCTCATTTCGAGTTTTTCGGATTCGAGATCCTGCATCTGCTTGTCGAAATCGAGTTTTGCGTGTCCTACTTTATTCCCGGCTTTATCAAGGACTTCTTTCGGGAAAGATATATTAAAAGCAATTTCAAAGGCAAAGGAACTGCCAGGCTTTCCTGTTTTGAGAACAAACAAGGGCTTCATATGCTTTGTGTCGTAAAGCATTGCCCCGTTTACGAAACCTGTATGGTCCGAAGCGAGAAGTTTCAGATTGGCATAATGCGTAGTTACCACCCCATAGGCTTTTTTGTCATTAAGCGTTTCGAGTACCGCCTCGGCAATGGCTCCGCCCGACTGAGGCTCAGTTCCTGCACCAAATTCATCAATGAGGAAAAGGGTTGACTGATCAGCATATTCAAGCAGCTTTTTAATGTTAAGCAAATGGCTGCTGTATGTACTCAGATCATTTTCAATTGATTGCTGGTCGCCGATATCGATAAATAAATGATCGAAGATACTGGCTTCGGATGTATCTAAAACAGGAATGAGTAATCCACATTGAAGCATATATTGAAGTAATCCGACAGTTTTCAGCAATACTGATTTCCCGCCTGCATTCGGTCCGGAAATAATTAGTATCCTGTGATTTTCATCAAGTGTGATATCCGACGGAATTATTTCACGTTTTTGCTTTTTGAGCGAAAGCATCAGCAGGGGGTGGCGCGCCTGCAACCATGCGAAGCTTTGTTTTGCGCGTAATACAGGTTTCATTGCCCCGGTTTCGATGGCCAGAAGAGCTTTAGCCCGGAGAAAATCGAGTTGGCCTAAAAAATCCAGAGATTCTTTCAGCAGCAGAATATGCGGGCGAAGTTCATCAGCGAATTCAATAAGTATCTTTACAATTTCGCGCCTTTCGGCCAGTTCAAGTTCACGGATGCTATTGCGGAGTTCAAATACTTCGGTTGGCTCAATATATGAAGTCTGCCCGGTTGCTGACTCATCAATGATCACCCCGCTGATTTTGCGTTTATTGGCCGAATGAACAGGTATTACAGCATGTCCCTCACGGATCGCGATTTCTGTTTCGGGGGGCACAAGTTTATCAAGTTTGGCCTGGGTAAGTGCCTGTGCTATTTTTTTGTCGATCATGTGGATCATTCTCGACAGGCTTTTCCTGATCTCAAGCAGGGCAGGGGAAGCGTTGTCGCGAATATTGCCATCGTTATCAACAATACGGTTAATGCCACGGGCAATAAACGGCTCAATAGCCTGTGCGCCAATGAGCGAATGAAGGTGTGGAAAGCTGTTAGCTGATGTTTCGGAGATAAAGGTTATACAATTACTGTAACAATCGTAGGAGGTGCGCAGCAGTAAAAGTGACTCAGCCGGAAGAAATGTTCCTGGTATAAGTATGTGGTTCAGTTCCTCTTCCAGGCCGAAATACTCCGTAGCGGGATATCCGAAAACAGTGAGTAGCATTGTTCGGAATTCTTCAGTACGATCCAGTTCTGCATTCAGTTCATCAGGGTTGGTTTTGAATCGTATTTCGTTGACAAGCGATTTTCCCTTATCACCTAAGCAATACCCGGTAAGCATGTTTCTGATACTATCAAAACCGGTTTTTTCTTCAAAATTTGCAGGTAAAATCACTTCTCTGTTTTTCTGCAAAAGTAAACAAAATCAGCCTTTGCCTAACTTACCGGCTTTTTGCGGTTTTGCTTTTTCCTTGAACGAAGAATTAACAATAATGCAATAGTAAGTACTGTTGCGGCAGCTCCGTATAACGAAAACGGATTGGTTCTCTTACCGAATTTTTCAATTGGCCGGATATCTCCAACATTTAAATAAGCAGCCCAGTAATGTGGATGGGAAGTAAGTTTATCACAATTGTCGAGATAGTCGATTTTAGCCAGGCGAAGAGCCTCATTCCTGGCTTTCCCCTGAGCGATATATTTGTAAAAATAATCCATAAGTTTAATCCCTGCCCGATCCTCTACAGCCCAGGCTGTCATAATAATACCCGGCACCCCGGCATAAAAGAAATCGCGCGACAGGCTCATAATTCCTTCCCCTTTCTGCATTTTGCCCGACCCGGTGTTGCATGCGCTCAGCACGGCCATTTCGGCATGAAGCTCCATGTTTATCAACTCCGAAGCATTGAGCATGCCATCTTCAAGCGTATCGTTTTCCGATTTAAAAAAAATGAGTTTTGAATACAATGGATTTTCATTGTTGATAATTGTATGCATGGCCAGATGCAGTACTTTATAATCGGCGGCATTGTTTTTAAAAGATTTTTCAGTAGCCCTTTTCCCAAGAAAGGCTTTAACATTAAAATAATCCTTCAGGCTTTTTATCTCGTTTTGTGTATTCGTCAGATTTGTAAGCGTATTTCGCAGTAGCTTCCCATTTTCATCTTTTTCGTCAAGTACTTTGTTGTCGTTTCCATATTCAGGTCCGAATGCAAGTATCTTTCCATTATTTCGGGTCTGCTTCATATTCAGTTCATCAAAGAATGTAGTTGCCGACGGGGCATAACTGAGTGCTGACTCTTTAATAAGGTAAGGAAGTTTTTTATATCCCGGCTTTGTTGTATCGGGCAGTGATGTTAGCAGCACATCAAAAGCAAGGTATCCCAGTTCACCATCCGGAATAATGATAATATCCTTTCCATGGGTTATCTTCTGAACCGGTAGCATAAGTGTGCGATACAATTCGTGCGACGTGCGAACAAATACTTTAAAATCAGCACTTGAATAATTATTGAAATCTCTGCCGCTGAGATGCTGCCTGATTACCTGCAGGTTAGTATAAAAGGATGAATCAATCGGACTGGTGATCAGTTGTTTATTGCCTGAAGTAATAGCGAAAGTATATAAAACCGAATCAGTAAGTGAATACTCAACTATTGCCTGGCTGGCCTTAAGTTTCTGCTGGATTTCGTTGATTGTAACTACTGAATTATCATATTTCAGGTTATAGTAAACCGGGTAATCTTTTTCAATGGATTTAATAAGTTCATCCTGTTTGAGTCCTAGGTCAAAGATTTTACCGTTCCATAACTTGATTTTATCTTCATCGGGGTTATTAATGAGTTTCTGGTCATGAATCTGTTTGTTGTAGAAAAAAATCTCTGATTTAAGATTTGCATCCATGGCAAGCAGATTTTCGGGGATACGACCTATGTTTTTGGCTTCCTTGTCACGAAGATGTGAAAGCAGTATGGCCGATTTACCCTTTTCGGATAAACTGAAGGCTTGTTCGAGGGCCTCGGGACTTTGGGATTTATAAAATAAATTCACCTGTGAGTAAAGGGCATTAGAGAAGGTCTTTTTTTCATTTTTCAACATTAATAATTTGCTGTCTTCATCCTGAAAGGAAGATCTGAGCATCTCAATCATTTTCAATGCAAGATTAAAACTTTCCCCACTCGCTTTTAAGAGATTAGTTTGTGACGTATCTGCCTGATAAAGCGACAATAATACATTAGCCTTTGCTGAAAGAGGCTCCAGAAGGTTGCCATTTATATTTTCTTTTGAGATATTGGGATTATTAAAAATATTCTTCGGAGTAAAACCCGGAAATCCTGCAATGAGCGAGAGTTGAAAGAAGTTTAATGCTTTGTTGAATTCTTTGTCTCGGTAGTAATAGTCCCCAATGTAATAATATGCTGATGAAACATCAATATTTACCGGGCCGAATGCTTTTTTATAAAGGTCCAACGATTTATTCAGATACAAAAGGGCTTCGCTTTTCCTGTTTTCGGAAAGGAAATCACCATATCTTAAATACGTCAGCGCAGTCTCAGTATGCTCCATTCCATAAAATTCAAAGCTTTTTTCGAGTGCTTTTTTAAAATAGGCATCCGCACTTACTTTATCTTTAAGTTTAAATGAGACTTTTGCAAGACCCCTCAATACTTTTACAGAATTTGGGAATTTATCCCCAATTTCAAGGCCTTTAAGATAATAGTCCCTTGCAATGAGAAAATCGCCTTTTTTCTCAGCAATAAAACCCATATTCAGGTATATGGTGAGTAAATTTTCCAGGTTGTCCGGTGCTTTGGTCGTAATAATTTCCAATGATTTGTTCAGGTAACTTTGTGCTTTTTCGTATTCGGCAGTGTA
>Ga0105047_10002528_pt1 | contig 32571 bp, 19 predicted proteins | sample MAT04_FD_78384 | JGI IMG/M metagenome (GOLD analysis project Ga0105047, IMG submission 78384) | Freshwater microbial communities from Lake Fryxell liftoff mats and glacier meltwater in Antarctica - MAT-04 (megahit assembly) | ecosystem: Environmental > Aquatic > Freshwater > Ice > Liftoff... | reverse complement strand
TGCTGCCTCGCCGGTGGTGATGATGTCGCGGTCGCCGACGTGCCAGTCGCTCACCGGTTGCTCCAGGGTGACGCGAGAATCGCCCGCTTTCGCAGGTGCGGCCAGCTTGAGCCAGGTGCGGTTCATCGGCGCGCCATGCACCTCCCAACGCCCGCCGCAGGCGATGATGGCGGGCAGCGTTTCTGCGTTCGTCCCTTTGAAATGACGCAGCCGGATCGTCGCCTTCACGCCGTCGGGAATCGGCGACGCCAGCGTTCCGATTTCGAGCACGGGCGCCGCGGCACCCGCAGGCTGCGCGGGCGCTTCATCGTGACAGTTGAAACCATCTTCGCTCGTCGTTTCGCCCGGCTCGATCTTGATGAGCCCGACGTCCAGCAGCGTGTCCTTTTCCCGCGAGAAAGTGAGCGTGCCCGCGACATGCAGCAGCCGCAGCGCAGCACTTGAGTCCACATCATAGGTGACGACGTGGCCCGCGCGCACCTGCACAAAATCACCCGCCTGCGGTTTGCGCGCGCCTTCCCACGTCTGCGCGTCCGACCACTTGCCACCATGCGCGGTGCGTGCATTGAACACGACAGGTTCGGCGGCGGAGCGTGCGACGATGATCGTGAATGTGAAGAGGAGCGCGAGATTGAATTTCATGGTGATGCCTCGTGCGGTGCGGATTTGAGGACGCAAGTGTTTCATCAATGGCCGCTCAATTCTTCTTCACACCGATCTCGATACGCGTGTTGTTATCATCGCCCTCTCCGTAAACTGCAACATTGGTGCCTTCCTTAACCGTGGGCAGGATCTTTTCAGCAATGCCGAGAAGTTTGAAGTCGCCACCATCCACGCTTTCGTAAACCGGCACGCCCTCGGCAAACTTATTGAAGTGAAGAGTATTGCCGTATCTTTTGGTGAAGGCTTCAGGCAGTGCGGTCCCCAGCATGAGCAGACGCTCATCCTTGAATGAGACAAAGGTGCCGACAACGCGCTCCTTCTTCGCCCCGACCCGAATCAGCCCCCGACCGGCGGTGACCGTGACCCACGCGCCGGGTTCGACTTTACCCAAAACTTCGGCGGTGCCTGAGGGCTTATACTCGCCCCCGGCATCGTCCCAATGAACCACCTTGGTTTTTTCGGTAATGTGATGCCAGACCAGGCCCTCATAGTTGCCCTTGAGAATCAGTGTTCCGTCCTTGAAGGAGACGAACTTGCCTTGATTCTGTTTCTCCTTTTGGTCGGTTGGGGCAGCGGCTGGCGACTGAGCTCTCGCGGGAGTCCCGACTATGACGGCCAAACTCAGGATCAAACAGCAAGCGGCAGTGAGGTTACGAAGGTGTGATTTCATAGGATATTGGATGGTTAGTTTCTTTTTGTTTAGTTACTTCGTGGTTAGTTATTTCTTTGTTGGCACACCGATATCGATGCGCGTGATATTGTCGTCGCCCGCGCCGTGAACAGCGAGGACGGTGCCTTCCTTGACGGTCGGCAGGATCTTCTCCGCGATGCCGATCAATGCATAGTCGCTGCCATCGACGCTTTCGTAAACGGGCACACCTTCGGCAAACTTGTTGAAGTGAACGTTGTTCCCATATTTTTTGGCGAAACTTCCACCGAGGTTTTTTCCCAGCATCAGCAGCCGATCATCCTTGTATGAGACGAAGGTGCCGATGGTTTCGCTTTTTTTAGCACCGACCCGGATGATCTCCCTCTTGGAGACGACGGTGATCCACGTTCCAGCCTCCACCCTGCCCAGCACTTCGGCAGTGCCTGATGGCTTATACTCCTTCGCGGCATCGTCCCAATGGACGACTTTGGTGTCCGCCGCGACGTTGTTCCAGACGAGCGGGCCGTAGTTGCCCTTGAGCTTGAGCGTGCCGTCCTGAAAGGACACGAATTTGCCCCAACCCGCCTTTTCCTGCCGATCCGTCGCGTCGGTCGCTGAGGCTTGGGGCACCGCCGTAGTGACCCGGACACCGATTTCGATGCGGGTGAAGTGTCCGTCATTCGGGCCGAAATAAACCGTGACCAGCGTGCCTTCCTTTACCTTGGGCAAGGTCGTGGAGGGCGTGCCGGCCAGCATGTAGTCGCCGCCATCGATGCTTTCAAAGACCGGGATATTCTCGTCGAACTTGGGGTAGTTCAGGTGGTTGCCGTACTTTTTCGTGAAATTGCTCACGGGCAGATCTTTGCCGAGCAGCAGCATGCGGTCGTTTTTGAAGGAGACGAAGGTGCCCGTGGTGCGGCCCTCTTTCGCCGCCCCCACGCGGATGTGGGATCTGTTTTCCGTGACGAAAATCCAAGTACCCGCTTCAACTTTGCCCAACACTTCGGCGGGGCTCGCGGGCCGATACTCGCGGGCGGCGTTGTCCCATTGAAAGACCGGGATCTTCTCGTTGAGGTCCTTCCAGACCAGTCCGCCGTGCTGGCCCTTCAGCGTCAGCGTGCCGTCCGTGAAGGAGACAAACGTGCCCCAACCGGCCTTGGTCTGCTGATCGACTATTTTCCCTGCCGTCTCCTGCGCCCGCGTCGCCCCCCCGAGGGTGAGCGTGGCGATGAGCAAGGCCGCGGCGAGGCCCCATGCGGGATGCGTGCGGCGGTGCGTGGCGATGGCGCGAATGCGCGAGCGCATCCCGGCACGGGCGAAGATGCCCACGAAGGCGAGGCTCAATCCCGAACCGGACACGGAGTTTTGGAGCTTCAGCAAGGCGTGGCCGTAGTCGGCGCGACGATCTTCCGCATCGGCGGCGAGCACCTGGGCGTCGCACGCCGTTTCGCGATCCGCGCGCATGCGGGCAAAGGCCAGCCAGAGCAGGGGATTGAACCAATGCAGCGCCTGGAGCACGCAGAGCAGCCAGTTCAGCGGCAGATCGTGGCGTTTCAGGTGGGTGAGTTCGTGGAGCAAAACCAGGCGTGCTTCATTCGCGGAAAAGCCCTGCGGAAATTGCGCCGGCAGGAGCAGCACGGGACGCAGCAACCCAGCGACCGCGGGGCTGTCCACCGCGGAAGACAAAATCACGGACGGCACCCGTTTTAGTCCGAGTTGCTCCGCGGCTCGGGCGACCGAGTCGCGGATTCCCGCGCTGGTCGGCACCGCCCCACGGGCGATCCGACGCAGGCTCCGCCGATACCCGATGCCTCCTGCAACCAGCACGGAGCAGGCCCCGAGCAGCCAGGTTCCGAAGAGCCATTGCCCGCTGGTTGGTCGCCACGATGCGGGTTTCTCCAGCGTCGGTGGCGCCGTCACGGCGCGGCCTTCGGCCGATGCTTGCTGCGCGACCGCAGCGGCTGGCGCGGCAGGGACGGCGACCGGCTGTGTGCGAAAGCGATTCTCGATGCTGAAGCGGCTCGCAGGCAGCATCGGCGCCACGAGCACCAGCACGACCGGCAGCCACAACGCATGCCGCCAGCGCGCGGGTAGCCAGCGACTGAGCGCAAGCTGCAAAACCAGTACGGCGAGAGCGAGCACGGAGGCCCGGAGGCTGGCGGCGAGCAGCCATTGGAAAAAGAGATCGAGCGTATTCATGGGAGTGTCGGTCAGGTTTGGTTCTTGAGGGATTGATCGAGGAGTTTCTTCAGTTCGCGCACTTCCTCCGGCGTGAGTTGCGCGTGCTGCGCAAAGTGGACGAGCAGCGGCTTCGACGCCCCGCGAAAAACGCGCTGCATAAAGGATTCGCTCTCCGCGCCCACACACGCCTCGCGCTTCACCGCCGGGGAAAAAACGCGCGTCCCGCTGGCATTCTCGCTCGTTTTCAGGGCGCCCTTTTCCACCAGTCGCGTAAGCAGCGTGCGGACGGTATTCTCCGCCCAGTTCATGGTGGGACGCAGGGTCCTGGTGATCTCCGAGGCAGTCTGCGGAGGGCCCTCCCAGAGCGCCTCCATCACGGCCCATTCGGATTCGGAAATGTCGGGTGGTGTCATGGCGCAGCGAGGAATACTACGTCCGTAGTGATGATGCAACTACAAATGTAGTGAATGTGGGCGGGAGCGCTCTTTGCGCTTGCTCAGCTTCTCCGAGCAGCGCCTTCTGCTTTTCCTCCTGCATGAAAATTCTCCCCCTCCTCGCCGCCGCCGGAATCGTCTGTTTGTTCCCAGTTTGGAGTCCGGCGGAAGAGCCGAAGCTGGTCGTGGCCCTCCTCGTGGATCAACTCCGCTACGATTACCTCGACCGCTTTCATGACCAATTCCCGGAAGGCGGCTTCCGCTTGCTGACCGATCAGGGCGCGTTCCTGACCTTCGCGCAGTACAACTACAGCCCCACGGTGACGGGTCCCGGACACGCCACTTTTCTCAGCGGTGCGCCGCCCGCGGTGCATGGGATTATCGGCAACGACTGGTTCGATCTCCGCACTCGCAAGATGCTGAATTGCGTGAGTGATCCGGCGGCGGAAGGCGTCGGCGGCACCGAGGGGGAAGGCCAGCGCTCACCGCGCAATTTCATCGGGTCGAACTTTGCCGACGAAATGCGGCTGCGCTTTCACTCCAAAGTCGTCGGCATCTCGCTCAAGGATCGCGGCGCAATCCTGCCCGCGGGCAAGAAGCCGGCGGGGGCTTATTGGTTCGACTCGACGAGCGGCAATTTCATCACGAGCACCTACTATCGGCCGGAGCTGCCGGCCTGGGTGCGCGAGTTTAATGAGCGCAAGCGGCCCGCGGCGTTTGTCGGGCAGACGTGGAAGCGCCTGCTCGACCCCGCGGCCTACCACTGGCCGGACCAGGCCGTCGGGGAAGGGGTGATGCCGCGCGAGAAGAAGCCGGTGTTCGATCACATCGTGCATCCGTCGCCGACCGACGGGTTCGAGACGATTGTACCGACGCCGTTTGGGGACGAACTCGTCACGGAGTTTGCGCTGGCGGCGCTGGCGGGGGAAAACCTCGGTGCGGGGCCGCAGCCGGATTTGCTCACCGTTTCCTTTTCATCGCTCGACGCCGCGGGCCATCGCTTTGGCCCGTATTCCCAGGAAGTGCAGGACATGATGCTCCGACTCGACCGCCAACTGGCGCTGTTTTTCGCGGCTCTGGACAAAAAGATCGGGCTGAAAAATGTGACCATCGTGCTGACGGCCGATCATGGCGTGGCACCGACGCCGGAGTTTGCCGCCGAGCAGGGATTGGAGGGCGAACGCGTGGATATGGGGCCTCTTATGGAAGAGCTGAGGACGAGGCTGACCGAGCGTTTTGGGCCGGGCGGAATCCTCCTCACGCCGCGCCCCGTCGATGGGAATCTTTACTTCGATCACGCGGCTTTGCGCATTCGTAATATCGAGGCTGAAACCGTCGCCGTTCTGATCCGCGAGTGGGCGCTCTCGACCGGCAAATATCAGGCCGCCTACACTCGCGCCCAACTGCTGGATGGCCGCGCGCCCGGCATGATCGGGCAGCGCGTCCTCAATGGCTACCACCCCGAACGCAGTGGCGATGTGGTCCTCGTTTTCAAACCCTACATCCTCGGCGTCAGCGTGAAGAGCGGCACGACGCACGGCTCACCCTTTGGCTACGACACGCATGTGCCGGTGCTTTTCTATGGCCCGGCGTTTAAGCGCGGTCGCTACGCGGGCGAGTTTTTCATCACGGACATCGTGCCCACGCTCTGCGCGGCGCTGCGCGTCAGCGTGCCACCGGGGTCCATCGGCAAGCCGTTCGTGAAGGCGCTGGCGGAGGAACCGTAGGCGGCTCTTCCCAGAGCCGCTGCCAGATGGAGCGCGGCTCTGGGAAGAGCCGCCTAGATTGGCCGATTCGCGAACTTGCAGGCCACCCTCAAGGCGCTTTCGTTTCCTCGGGCGGACTGAGCGTCACGCGCGCCTTTTTGAGGGCTTCCTCCAAGGCTGCGCGATTCGTCTTCGCGGGATCGATCAACACTGTCACGCGGCTTTCCTTGAAGCTGGCGTTGGCTTGTTCAACGCCGTCGATTTTGATGACCGCGTTGTAGGCCCCAAGGCTGCAGCCCTTGCAATCGAGACCATAGATCGGAATCTCGATGAGCGTCAGTTGCTCCGCCGGAGTCGTGGATGGAGCCTTGAATCCAAAGCCCTTGCTGGCGATCAACTGGCGCAGGCGCTCCGCGGAGAAAACCTTGGGCGTGTAGGTGAAAGTGGCCTCGGCGCGCGCGTAATCGATGCTGATCAACTGAACCTCCGCGTGATCTTTGACCGCCTCGCGCAGGTCTTCGATTCGCTCCGGACAGGACAAGCCCGTGACCTTGTGGGTGAGCGTTTGAATGGCCGGTGGGTCCGCGGCCTGCCCCGCGATGGCGACGCCGAGAAGCACGATGGTGACGAGTCGGAAGCAGCTCATTTCGTTTGGAAGAGTGAGCTCTGCACCACTTCGTGAAGCAGCGTGCGGAGGCCACCGCCTTGCTTCTCGGTGCGTGCCACGATGCCGGCGATTTCGGCGCGGTCGCTGAAGGCGATGGCGCGACCGGTGGCATAGACGGTGAATTGTTCGGCGAGGTTTTTCAGCAAGCGCGTGCGGTCGGCGGCGAGCAGGGTTTGGAATTCGGCGATGCCGCTGAACTTGCGTTCGTCCGGGAGCACGCCGCTCGCATCCACGGCCGGGCCGAGCTTGAAGGTGATGCCGATGAACGGATCGATCGCGCCGCGTGGGGCGGGATCACCGTTGCCGAGCGAGCGGTAGCGTTCGCGCTGGCCGCCGATGACGTCGAAGGACTCCAGGGCGAAGCCGGGCGGATCCATTTTGGTATGACACGACGCGCACGAGACATCGGAGCGATGTTTGTCGAGCAGCTCGCGGATGGTGGTGGACCCTTGCACGTCGGGCTCCACGGCGGCGATATTCGGTGGCGGTGGCTCCGGGGGCTCGCCGAGCAAACGGTCCGCGACAAAGGCACCGCGCACCACCGGCGAGGTCGTGGTGCCATTGGCCGTCACTTTCAGGATCGCCGCCTGCGTCAGGAAGCCGCCCCGCGGACACCCCTCCGGCAGCGCGATGCGGCGGATGGCGGAGCCGGTGACGCCGGGGATGCCGTAGTGTTTGGCGAGCTTCTCGTTGACCATCGCGAAGTCGGATTTCACCAGATGGCTGGCATCCAGATTCTTCTCGAGGAGTTCGCGGAAGTAAGCGCGCGTTTCGGCGACCATCGAGTCCTGCAAATACGGGCTGAACTCCGGGTAGAGCTTTTTGTCGGGATCGTTGGCCGCGATGAGCCGGAGCTTCAGCCACTGGCCGAGGAAGTCTTCGACGAAGCGCTGCGACTTCGCGTCCTTGAGAAGGCGCTCGATTTCGTCGCGCAGGATCGCGGGCGTGTGCAGCTTGCCGGCGCTGGCGAGTTCCGTGAGCCGGGCGTCGGGCATCGAGTTCCAGAGGAAATACGAGAGACGGCTGGCCAGCGCGGCGTCGTCGAGTTGGCCAGCGGGTTCGACACGGTAGAGGAAATCCGGCGAGCACAACGCGGCGCGATAGACCCAGCGCATGGCCGTCTCGAAAGAATCGCCCGCCTTCAATCGTTCCTCGCATTTCGCGACGTAGGCCTGGCGCATTTCCGCGCTCACCGGGCGACGAAACGCCTTCGGCAGGAAGCTCGCGAGCAGGCGGTCGGCATCGACGGGCGGTTGTTCGCTGCGGACCGTCCACAGGCCCAGCGCCGGATCGGGCCGATTTTTGCCGGCGCCGATTTGCCGGATCGCCAGGCGCGCCGGTGGGCGGATGCCGGGATTTTCCGCCGCCTGAAATTCCGCCAGCGGCAGATCGCCAAAGAGCGTGCGATGGGCGACCGGCGGCCAGATGTCATTCAGCGGTCCTTCGACATCGAGCCAGTCGCAGGCGATGCCCGGTCCGGTGAAAGCCATCGCGCGGCCTTTGCGCGAGTAGTTCGCCACCGGGGCGAGCGAGGCGACGTTGAAGCCGATGATCTCGTTGTGGTTCAGCCAGGTGATGAGTTCGTGCTCCTTCGCCTCCATCGACGGCGCATCGTAGTACCCGAGCACGTAGCTCGGATGCTGGCCGCCGCGCCCGTCGCCCGTGAGTTGCACGACCGAGAGCCGCCCCGCCTCGGTGCCGCGCGCGGGCAGCACCTGGCCCTTGTCCCACTGGAAACTCCACAGCGACGTGCGCACCCGGTAACGCCCCGGATAGATCGTCACATGCTCCATGAAATAGGGATTCACCGATTCATCCTCGTGGCGGAAAAGACCGACGCTCGACCCGTTGCTGAAGATGCCCGAGCGTTCGTGCGCGCCCTGGTCGATGTGCGCATGTTCGTTGGCCGCCGGGAATGCCGGGTCGGGCTTCTTGTCCTTCAGCAGCACGCCGTCGCCGTTCATGATGATGTGCGCGACGAAGCCGCCGGGATTGGCCAGCGAGATGCGGCGCGTCCGCACGGTCGGCGCTTCCGGGCGCGTGGCGATGGCGAGATCCAGCGTGCGGTCGGCGGCTTCGACATACTTGGCGATGTTGACGTGCGAGACGTCGAGCGCGTCGCTGTTCTTGTCGAAGCCGTGCGCCGATCCATCGACCGGCAGACCGTCCTTCAAAGGAATGCCGGGCATGTCGAACAAATCGCGCACCGTGTTTTCATACTCGCCGCGGGTGAGGCGGCGCACCCCGGTGCGGCTTTCGCCGGCGAGTCGCGCGCGATCGGCGGTGAGGAGCGTCTCGTTCAACCAAGCCGTCATCGTCTTGATGTCTTCGGCCGGCGGACGCGCCTTCTTTTTCGGCGGCATCTCGCCGCTCCGGATGCGGTCATGCACCTTGACCCAGCGGGCAAACGATTCCGCATTCGCGAACTCCGGCTTCAGCGTCGTCAGGTCGAGATCGCCTTTCTTCGTCTCCGCGTCGTGGCAGTCGTAGCAGTGCTTTTCCAGAAAGGCGGCCGGCACCGCCAGAGCGTCCGGGCCAGCGATACAACACGCCAGGACGAGGGCGTGAAACGGGGTGAGCAGGGCTGGTCTCATCCCACCATTTCCAACCCGCGCATCGTGCCCTTGGAGGTGGAAAACATATCCGCCTCGATCCCGAGCCTTTGCAGCATTGAGACGTAGAGATTGCTCAGCGGATAATTGTGCTTCGTGTCGAAGGCGAGGTGCTGGCCGTGCTTGAATCCGCCACCGGCGAGGAGCACGGGCAGGTTCACATTGGAGTGCGAATTCGCGCTGCCCATCGGCGTGCCGTAGAGCACCTGCGTCCGGTCGAGCAAGGACTGTCCTTCTTCCTTGGCCGAATCCAGCGCGGCGAGGAAACCCGCAAGGGCAGCAAACTGCGCCTCTTCCTTTTCCCGCAATTCCGCGACGACTTCCGGACGGTTGCCGTGATGGGTGATGTTGTGGATGACCGTGGTGTCGATGAAGAAGGTGATCAGTCGCGTCGAGTCCGTCTCGAGCGCGAGCTTCATGACATCGAACATCATCCGTGTCTTGGCGACAAACTCGCGCGAGTCGTCGATGTCCGTCGGCGCATCGGCTGCGACCACCGGCTTCGGCTTGTATTCCCACTCCTCCGAGCTGTGCAGCCGCTGCTCCAGTTCCCGCACCGAGGTGTAATACTGATCCATCCGCTGCTGGTCGGCCTTGGACAGCGAGCGATTCAGGTGCCGACTTTGTTCGCCGACGAAATCCAGCATGCTGCGCCCTTGCCGGATCGCCTCGACATTGGCCTCCACCTCGCTGGCCTTGCCTTGCACGAAGAGCTTCTGAAACAGCTTGCGCGGACTTTTCTCCGGCGGAATCGGCGCACCGCTGCGGGTGTAGCTGAGCGTCGGCCCGCTCTCACTGGTCACAGCCAGCGAGAGCGAAGGGTAGCGCGTGACGTTGCCGATTTGTTCCGCGGCGAGCTGGTCGAGCGAGACGCCGTTGCGGAAACCGCCCCGCTCGGGATGCGGGGTGCCGGTGAGAAAACATTTCTCCGCCGCGTGCGCCCCGGTGACCCCCGGCAGGCTCACGCCGGAGAACACCGTCATCTTCTTCTGGAACGCCGCGAGCTTCTCCAGATAAGGCGTGAGCGCATAGTCGGCACCCGCTTTTTCCGGGAAGAAAAACTGGGGCATGATGCCCATGTTCGTCTCGATGGCGACCATCCGCCGCGGCACCGCCGCCTGCGCCGCGCGGGCCGAGGCGGTGCTGAAGACTGGCAGCATGGCTTCCAAAAATGGCAGGGCCAAGGTAATGCCGGTACCTCGCAGGAAGGTGCGGCGGGACAAGGAATGGTTTGCGCTGATGTTCATTGGGGTGGCGGGAGATTGCGGCTGCAAGACAAACCCCGCCAAGAGCTTTTTGTGGGTGAAAATTTGCATGGCCAGTGTGGCGCCGACTTCATCAGACACCGCAGCGGTTTGCTGTCTTCCGCCTTTGCGTAAGGGAACACGCACCGAAGCGTGCGGTTCACAGGAAAAATTCGCCCGCACCGCAGGATCAGACATGGCCTTTTTCCTAACAACTGGCACCTTCCCGCACTCGTTCCCCGCGACTCTCTCATGAATCTCCGCTTGATCCCGCTTGCCTGTGCCGTGTTCGGCGCGTCCGCTTTTGCCGCCGACCAGACGGTCGCGGCCAGTCACGCCGTGGACATGGAAAAAGGCCTCGCAATTTTCAATAGCGACGTGGCTGGCCTGCTCACGGAACATTGCGTGAAGTGCCACGGTGGCGAGAAGGGGACGAAGGGCGGGTTCGACCTGAGCACGCGCGAGGTGGCGGTGAAGGAAGGCGACACCGGCTTCGGGATCGTGCCAGGAAGATCCGCGGAGAGCCTGCTCGTGACCTCGATCCGCCACACCGACCCGGATCTGAAGATGCCGAAGAAGGCGGACAAACTGCCGGACGCGGCCATCGCGAAGATCACGCAATGGGTGGATCTGGGCGCGCCCTTCGCCAAGCCGCTCGTGGCGGGAAAATCGACGCGGGATAAGTCGAAGGTGTCGGAGGAAGACCGGAAGTTTTGGTCCTTTCAACCGCTGGCCCGACCGCAGCCCCCGGCGGTGAAGAACGAAGCGTGGTGCCGCACGCCGATCGATCGCTTTGTCCTCGCGAAGATCGAGGAGAAGGGCGTCGCGCCGTCCGGGGCGGCGGACAAGCAGACGCTGATCCGGCGCGCGTATTTCGACCTCATCGGCCTGCCGCCGACGCCGGAGCAGGTGGACAAATTTCTCGCCGACACGACGCCGGATGCCTTCGCGAAAGTGGTCGATGAACTGCTCGCCAGCCCGCACTACGGCGAGCGCTGGGGGCGGCACTGGCTGGACCTCGCGCGCTATGCCGAGAGCCACGGCTACGAGCAGGATTACGACCGGCCGAATGCCTACCACTATCGTGATTACGTCATCCGCGCGCTCAATGCCGATCAGCCCTCCGACGAATTCCTGCGCTGGCAGATCGCGGGCGACGAACTCGCGCCGGAAAATCCCGAGGCGTGGAAAGCGACCGGCTTCCTCGCCGCCGGCACGCACGCCACGCAGATCACCGCGAACCAGGCAGAGAAGGAGCGCTACGACGAACTCGACGACATGGCCGGCACGGTCGGCACGGCGATGCTCGGCCTGACCGTGGCCTGCGCGCGCTGCCACGATCACAAGTTTGATCCGATCCCGACGGCCGATTATTACCGCTTCATTTCCACCTTCACCACGACGGTGCGCAGCGACTACGACCTCATCCTCAATCCCGCGCAGTATCGCCCGGCGAAGGAGCAATGGGACCGCGCGCATGCACCACTGGTGGCCGTGCGCGAGAAATTCGAGAAGGAGCAATTGCCGGCGCGGTTCGCCGCGTGGGAGCAGGCCGGGGGCAAGGTGTCGGCGCCGCCATGGCAGGTGCTCAAGGACGGCGAGGCGGTGTCCGAAGGCGGTGCGACGATGGAGCGCCAGGGCGACGGTTCCTTTCTTGCCACGGGCGCAAATCCAGACTTCGACGGCTTCACAATCACTGCACCGGTGCCTGCCGGGCGCGTGACGGCCGTGAAACTCGAAGCCTTGAAGCACGAAGGATTGGTGCGCTCCGGACCGGGCCGTGCGCCGAACGGCAACTTCGCGCTGAGCAATCTCACGGTGCAGGCGACGCCCGCGGGTGGAAAAGCGTTCGCCCTCAAACTCGCCAAGGCCAGCGCGACCTTCGAGCAAAAGGGGCTGCCGGTGAAGGCGGTGATTGATGGCGACAAACGTTCGGCGTGGGCGGTCGATCCACAATTCGGCAAAGACCACGCCGCGGTCTTCACCCTCGCGGAACCGGTGACGCTGGTCGAAGGCGCGACGCTCACCTTCACGCTGCGCTTTGACAACAACGCCAAACACGCCATCGGCCGCGTGCGGCTCTCGGTGACGGATGCGCCGGAGCCGGCGATTCCCGATGGCCAGACCGGTGCGACCATCGCCGAGGTCCAGCGCATTCTGAAGATCGCGCCGGACCAGCGGAAGCCCGCGGAGGTGGAAAAACTGCTCGCGTGGTATCGCCCGCAGGATACCGACTGGCAGAAGCTCGACGCGGCGGTGTCGGCGCACGCGCGGCTCGAACCGCAGCCGGAACAAGTGACCGCGCTGGTTTCGAGCGAAGGCCTGAAAGCGGTGCGGCTGCACACGCAGGGGCCGGACTTTTACGAGAAGACTTTCCAACTCAAACGCGGCGACCTGAACCAGAAGCAGGACGAAGCGCAGCCCGGTTTTCTGCAAGTGGTGACGCGCGCCGAGGAGTCGCGCTGGATCGCCGCGCCGCCTGCTGAGGCGCGCACGCCACTGAAACGCACGGCGCTGGCCAGGTGGATCACGGACCCGGAGGCGGGCGCGGGGCATCTCGCGGCGCGCGTCATCGTCAACCGGCTGTGGCAGCATCATTTCGGGCGGGGGATTGTCAGCACGCCGAGCGATTTTGGCGCGCAAGGCGAGAAGCCGACGCACCCCGAATTGCTCGACTGGCTCGCGCAGGAATTGATCCGCGGCGGCTGGCGGCTGAAACCGCTGCACAAGCAGATGATGCTCAGTCACGCGTATCAACTGAGCGCCGACGCGCCGCCGGAATCCCGGGCCGCCGATCCCGACAATACGCTCTTCGCCCGGCGCTCGCGGCAACGGCTGGAAGGCGAGGCGATCCGCGACTCGATCCTCGCGGTGAGCGGCGTGCTCGACCGGAAAATGTTCGGCCCCGGCACGCTCGACCAGGCCATGAAACGCCGCTCGATTTATTTCCAAATCAAGCGCAGCCAGCTCCCGCCGATGATGGTCACCTTCGATGCGCCGGACACCTTGCAGAGCATGGGCCAGCGCGGCACCACCACGGTCGCGCCGCAATCGCTGCTGCTGCTGAACAACGCGCAAGTTCGCGCGGCGGCGAAGACGTGGGCGGCCGCGTTGGAGTCGGCCGGGCTGAGTCCACGCGACAAGGTGCAGCGGATTTATCGCGAAGGTCTGAGCCGGCCGCCGGCGGCCGCGGAAGAACAGTCCATTGATGCCTTCCTCGCCCTTCAGGCGAAGTCGTACGCGGCCAGCGGCAAGCCGGACACGTCCTGGGTCGATCTCTGCCAGATGATCTTCGGGCTCAATGAATTTCTCTACGTCGATTAAGCCGCGCTCCCAGCCATGAAACTCCCGCACTTCACCGCCGACCCGCATCCCCACTTTTGCTCGCGCCGCGACTTCCTGAGCCGCACCGGTTCGGGCGCCGGCATGCTCGGACTGGCCACGCTGCTCGCCGACTCCGGGCTGCCCGAATCCCGCCTCCATGCGGCGGCGACCACCGACGCGATCAATCCGCTCGCCTCGAAAAAGCCGCACTTCCCGGTGAAAGCGAAGTCGGTCATCTGGCTCTTCATGAATGGCGGGCAGAGCCAGGTGGACACTTGGGATTACAAACCCGCGCTGGAGAAATACGACGGCAAGGATTTGCCCGGCTTCGACAAAAACACCGGCTTCTTCGTCAACGATGTGGGTGGCTTGATGAAGTCGCCGTTCGCCTTCCGGCAGCACGGCAAAAGCGGGACGTGGGTCTCCGAGATTTTCCCGAATCTCGCGCAGCATGTGGACGACATGGCGTTCCTCCATTCCTGCCACACGGAAACGAACAACCACTCGCCCGCGCTGTTCCAAATCAACACCGGCATGTCGCGCATGGGCTTTCCCTGCGCGGGCGCGTGGGTGACCTATGGCCTCGGCACCGAGAACCAGAATCTGCCGGCCTTCATGGTCATGTACGACACGCTTGGGCGCGGCCTGCCGAAAGGGCACGCCAGCAATTGGGGTGCGGGTTTTCTCCCGGGCGTCTATCAAGGCACCGCGCTCAACGCCCAGGGTCAGCCGATCAACAACCTCGCGCGCGATTCTGAGATGACAGAGCCGCAGCAACGGGCGCAGCTCGACCTCATGCGCCAGCTCAACACGGTCAATCTGGAGCGATCGCAGAGGGATTCCGAGCTGGCCGCGCGCATCGAGAGCTACGAGCTCGCCTACCGCATGCAGATGGCCGCGCCCGAGGCGCTCGACATCGCCGCGGAGCCGGAGCACATCCGCACGATGTATGGCGTGGAGGAAAAACGCTGCGCGCACTTTGCCAAACAGTGCCTCATGGCGCGGCGCCTCGTGGAACGCGGCGTGCGCATGGTGCAGATCTACAGCGGCGGCATGGAAAACGAACGCTCGTGGGACGGCCACAAGGACATCGCGGGCAATCACCGGCAATTCGCGGGCGAGACCGACCAGCCCATCGCCGCGCTCCTCACCGATCTGAAACAGCGCGGCCTGCTGGATTCCACACTCGTCATCTGCTGCGGTGAATTTGGCCGCCTTCCGCTGGCGCAAAAGGGCGCCACCCCTGGACGCGACCACAACCCGCACGCCTTCACCGCCTGGCTCGCCGGCGGCGGCACGAAAGGCGGCGTGCACTACGGCGAGACCGATGAAGTCGGCCACAAAGCCGTGGTGGACAAAGTGAGCGTCAACGACCTGCACGCCACCATCCTCGCCCTGCTCGGCCTCGATCACGAAAAGCTCACCTATCGTTTCAACGGTCGAAATTTCCGCCTGACCGACGTGGCCGGGCACGTCCTGCAACCGGTCATCGCGTAGCGCGGCGGCGCAATTGCGAGATCAACCTTGGCGCAGTCCTCAGGGAACGCCGGCTGCCTCCGCCACGCCAGAATGGCGTCGGAGCTGCTTTCGAGCGCAGCCGCTCCGCCTGCCAAGGCAACGGGAGCGGTGGCCCGGCAAAAAATGGCAGGCTGAGCCATATCTCCCGGCAAATTGCCCTACTTCGCGGCGGCGGCGAGGTCGCGGTAGAGCACGGCCTCGGGGCGCTGTTGCTTCTCGGCCAGCGTGGCGAGCGCTTCGAAATCGGCCTTGCTCAAGGAGGCCGCCCCGACGGTGTGGTCGCGGATTTGTCTGACCAGGGCCGCGCTCTCCTGCACCGCGGCTTCGTCCTTCGACCGATGAATGACGGTGGTGGTAACGGAGATGATAAAAAGGAGAATCGCCGCCGCCAGGGCGATCACGAGGTAGCGCTGGCGCTTGAAGAGCAGAAAGGCTTGTTTGCCCATGCCCGCTTTCTCCGCCGTGGTGGCAAAGCCGTTCTGATATGCCTCGATGTCGGCTTGGAAGTCGGGGACGTTCTGGTAGCGGTCTTCGGTGCGGCCAGCCATGGCTTTCTGGGCGACGGCGGAGAGGGCGTCGGGCACTTTGCCGCCGGGCAAATGCGGCAGGCGCTTTTTGCCGGCGGTGGTTTTGCGCGCGGGCTCCCATTCGCCGTGGGCGGCCTTGCGCAGGACTTCCTGGGCGTCGTCGCCTTCGATCGGCGGGCGCAGGGTCAGCAGGTGATGCAGAATCGCGCCAAGCGCATAGACATCGGTGCGGATGTCGAGCTGGTCGTGGGCGCCGTAGGCCTGCTCGGGCGCCATGTATTGCGGCGTACCCATCACGTTGCCGCTCTCCTTTTCCGCGGCGGCCAGTTCGGCGCGGACGCCGGTGCGGATGATCGAGCGCCCGTCGTTGTCGGCGGCGGCCTGGTTGCGCGTGGGATCGAGGACCTTCGCGAGACCCCAATCCATGACCAGCACTTCGCCGTAGTCGCCGATCATGAGGTTCTCGGGCTTGAGATCGCGGTGGATGACGCCCTTGGCGTGGGCGAAAGCGATGGCGTCGCAGACCTTTTGGAAGACGGTGAGAAGCTGGGCGAGGGGATATTTTCCGACGGTGTCCTTCTGCCCCTCGAAGAGCAGGTCGAGGACTTTGCGCAGGGTGATGCCGCGCACATACTTCATCGTGTAGAAGACCTGCTCCTTCTCATCGACGCCCAGTTCGTGGACGGGGACGATGTTCGGATGCTCGAGCTGGCCGGTCACTTTGGCCTCGGAGACGAAGCGCATGACTTCGTCGGGCGCGGTGCCGTCGAGCATCACTTTCATCGCGACGTTGCGCTCGATGGTCAGCTCGCGCGCATTGAGGACGGCGCCCATGCCGCCTTGCGCGATGGTGTTGCCGACTTCGTATTTCTTTTCGCGGAGAAATTCGGGGGGGAGCAGCTTCCGCAGGCCTTCGCGCCGGGCTTGCGCCGAGACGGGTGGGGCGGCGGCCGCGGCGCGGCTAAACTCCAGCGTCACCGGGCCGAGCATGACCTGGGAGTCGAGCCGCAGGATGGTCACGGCGGTGATTTTCTCCCCGCCGACGAAGGTGCCGTTCGAGCTGCCGAGGTCTTCGATGACGCACTCTCGCTCGTTGATTGTCAGCCGGGCGTGCGAGCGCGAGATGAGCGGCGTCTCGATATGGATGTCGCAATCCGGGCTGCGCCCGATCGTGTAAGTGCCGGGGAGATAAGAGCGGACTTCAGTCGGCCCGTCAGGCCGGACAATGGTGACGTTGGTTTCCGGGAGGCTCATAGGGCATGTCTGGGGTAAAAATCGCGAACCGCGCGGCAGGCTTAGCAGATTGCTTCTGCGCTGGGAAGGGGCGTGCGCATCGGCGGACGGTTCAGTCCTCCCATTCGATGAGGAAGGAATGGGTGTGCGGACTGACTTCAGGTGCGTCGTTCCACGCGGGCGACTGGGTGTAACCGCCGTCGTTGCGCAATGTCAGGACGGTCTCGCGCAGGTCGGCCTGGTTTTTGGCGCTCGGTTCGCCGGGCGCACCGCTCTTGAACTTTCCCCAGCGGGTGTAGCCCCACGCCTCGCCGTTGACCCACGACCAGGTGCCCCCTGGCTGATCGCATTGGCCGCCGAGGAGCAATTCCTTGCCACTCGACATGCGGGGCCCAAAGGTGCGCCGCACGAATTCATCCTCCTCCGCGGTGGTGATGGTGACCAGATGGCCGCCGCACGCTTCCGCGTAGCTCCGGGCCTCGTTCCAGGATATCCCCATCGCGTCCACGTAAACGAAGGAATACCAATGGCCGTCATTCTGGACGGAGTTGGGGAAACGGCGCTCGATGGAGGGATGGCGGCTCGGACGCAGGCGTCCGCCCGGCTCGGCGGCGCGGGCTTTTTCTTCGGCATCGTAATCCGCCCAAAATTGCCGCGCGCGGCTGCCATCGGTGTCGGTCTCGGGCGGACCGGCGCCAAAGGCAATCCAGTTCACGTTCTGGAGCGCCCGCAGGCTGCCGAGATTTTGCGCGACGGCGGGCAGGGAAAGCCGCTTGAGTTGAGGCATTCCGGCGAGCATTCCGACGTCGCGCAATTTCACACAGGCGTGGAGCTGGATCACGGCGAGCGGCAGGCTGCGCAGCGGGCTGAGATCGCTGATCGGCGTGCCGTCGAGCTTGAGGACGCGCAGGCTGGTCAGGGAAGCCAATGGGCGCAGATCGCTGATTTTGGTGCCGGCGAGATCGAGCTGGCCGAGCGGCATTTTTTCGAGCGGTCGCAGATCGGTGGCGGAGACGCCCCGGGCGCGCAAGGTGGTGAGAGGCAGGTCGGCCAGCGGGCTGAGGTCGGTGATGCTGCCGTTGCCCGAAATGTCGAGAATGTTGAGCGGCATGCCGCGCAGCGGGGTGAGATCGAACAGGCCGGGTTGCATCTGGAGGTCGCCGACCGAGAGATCCTCGAGCGGCATGCCGGCGAGCGGGGCGAGGCCGCCGAAGCGCACGTTGCCGACGTCCAGTTTGCGCAGCTTCATGCCGCGCAGCGGCTCGAAATCGCGGAAGCGGGTCTGGTTGCAGACGAATTCCTCGAGCGGCAGGCCAGCCAGCGGGGTGATGTCGATGTCGCCGAGACCGTCGCAGTTGAGGATCACCAGCGGCAGCCCCCGCAGCGGCGAGAGATCACGCACGGGGTTGCCGTTGATGATCAAGGTCTTCAGCGGCCTGCCCGCGAGTGGCGACAGGTCGCTGACCTTGCACCCGCGGATGATCAGCGTGGTCAGCGGCAGGTGGGCGAGCGGACGCAGATCCGAAATGAGCGTGCCGTCGGCGAGTAACTCGACCAGACCGCTTTCGCGCAGCGGGGTAAGATCGGCGACGCGGGTATTGACGATCTCCAACCGCCCGAGCGGCGCGCCACGGAGGAAGGAGAGGTCTTCCACAGCTTTCCCATTCAGGGAGATGTGGAGTCTGCCATCGGGGCGAAGTTTCACTTCCACATTGGGGAAGCCCGCCTTGGCCACCACGGCCTTCCAGGTATCCACGAGCTGCGAACGTTCCTTGGTGAGCGGGCGGCCGAGGATCACGGCCTCGCGCAAGCGCCCCTGCTTGGTGAGGGCATCGACAAGGAGAGTGCGCGCGGCGACGCTGATGTCGCCTCCGGGCGCCTGGTCCGGGACCAGTGATTGGGCGAGTTCCAGATTGCGTTTCGCGTCCGTCTGGTTGCGGTTGAGCCGGAGCGCCGCCTGGTAGGCGTCGCCCGCCTCCCGGAAGCGCAGCAGGTCAGTGAGGATGTGGCCCTTCACCATGAGGTAAGCGGGATCGCGCGGGGCGAGTTCGACGGCGAATTCGATCTGCTCCAGCGCCTTCGCAAAATTGCCGTTCTCGATTTCCAGTTCGGCCTGCGCGCGGAGCGTGGGCGCGGTGCTTTTCAAGCGCGCGAGGAGGGCTGCGCCGTGCCGCTCGGCGGCGATCACCTTGACCATGAAGCCAGTGAACAGCAGGAGGAAGAGAGCCGCCGCCGCCGCGCGCAGCTTGTGGCGCCTGATCAGCAACAGCACCTGCTTGCCGAAGCCCGCGTGCTCGGCGCTGGTCGCGAAGCCGCCCTGATACGCCGCGATGTCCGCCTGGAAATCCGCGACGCTCTGGTAACGCTGCGCCCGATCGCGCGCCAGGGCCTTCATGGCGACGGCGGCGAGCGCCTCCGGCACGCGCCCGCCGGGCAGATGCGGCAGCCGCTTTTTGCCCGCCGTGCAGGTGGCGGGCGACGCGATGTCGCCGGCAATGACGCGGGCGAGAATCTTCTGCACATCCTGATCGTTGATCGGCACATGCAGGGTGAGCAATTGATAAAGGATCGCGCCGAGGGCGTAGATGTCGCTGCGTGCATCGATCCGGTCGGTGGCCCCTTCGGCCTGCTCAGGAGCCATGTATTGCGGCGTGCCCATGATCATGCCGCTGAGCGTCGAGTAGGTGTCGCCGCCATCCTGCGTCTTGATCGATTTCACCGCCGTCCCGATCCGCTCCGCGGAGCCGAGCAATTTCGCCAGTCCCCAATCCATGACCAGCACTTCGCCGAAGTCGCCGATCATCACGTTCTCCGGCTTGAGATCCCGATGGAGCACGCCGCGCGCATGGGCGAAGGCGATGGCGTCGCAGACCTTTTGGAAAACGGTGAGAAGCTGGGCGAGCGGGTATTTCTTGATCGTGCCGGTCGCACCTTGGGCGAGCAGCTCGATGACTTTGCGCAGGGTGATCCCGCGCACGAGCTTCATCGTGTAGTAGAGCCGGTCCTGCGCATCGATGCTCAGTTCGTGAACGGGCACGATGTTCGGGTGTTCGAGTTGCGCCGTGACCTGCGCCTCTTCGATGAAGCGCAGCAGGTCGTCGCGGTCGCTCTGATCGTGCATCACCTTCATCGCCACCGGACGCTTGGTGGCCAGATCGCTCACGCTCAAGACCGACCCCATGCCGCCGCGCGCGACGACCTGTTCGCCTTCGTAGCGCTGGCCCGGCAAAAATTCCGGCGGCAGCAAATCGCGGATCGTCATCCCTTGCGGCGCCGGCTGCATCTCCGGCAATGCGCGCACATGGAGCTTCGCCGAGCCGATGCTGATCGTCTGCGCGGGCCGCACGCGGGTGCTTTCGGTCGTCACGGGCTGCCCGTCGAGGAGCGTGCCATTGGCGCTGCCGAGGTCTTCGACCAGCCAGCCGTCGTCTTCGACGATCAGCCGCGCGTGATTGCGCGAGACCAGCCCGGCCTCGACCCGGATGTCGCAATCCGGGTTCCGGCCGATGAGGTAGGCGCCGGGTTCGAGGACGAACCGCCCCGACTCCGTTCCATCAACGGTGACGACGACTTCAGTCTTGGTGCTCATGGCGTAAACTGCGCAGAAGCTGGCGACGGATGATATGCCACACCTCCGGAAAAAAAGGAAAGCGTCTCGATCACAAAACTTTGCCTTCTTGCCATTTCCGCCGATCGCCTCCCACCCAAAACTTCAGCATTCTGCCGCGCGATCTACACGCGCGCTCCGCCTTGCCAAGGCCACCGGAGCGGTTGTCCCGACAACTTTTTCCGCGGGGCCTCGCTTCCAAGCAGCACCAACTGCAATCGGGTGCTTTCCAACGGGCTGCTAATTTTAAATCCGGCGATGGGGTCCACGAAACCCACGAAAAAGCACGAAAGAAAGGGTCCCCGGTCCTTGGGCGACACACCCAGCGGGGGAAGGCGGTCGTCCCCGCAACTCCTTCCTTTCGTGTCTTTTCGTGTCGTTCGTGGACACTCCATTCACGTTTTCAGGCTCAGCGGGCGGGCGATTGTTGCGTTGAAGTCTTTGCAGCGGGCGGTTGTTCGCGGCACCCTCCTCGTCATATCTCATGAGCACACCTTCCGTCAGCATTCATCCCTACTTCAAAGTGCATCCCGGCAAGCTGGACGCCGCCAGGGCGCTGCTGCCGCAATTCGTCGAGAAGACCAGCAGTGAACCAGCCCGTCTCTATTACGAGTTCACGATCAACGATGACGTGGTTTTCTGCCGGGAAGCCTATCTTGATGCCGCGGGCACGCTCGCGCATCTCGACAACGTCGGCACGCTGCTCGGAGAAATGTTGAAACTCTCCGATCTCATTCGCCTGGAAATCCACGGCCCCGCCGCCGAACTCGAAAAACTCAAGGCTCCGCTTGCCGCGCTCAACCCAGCGTGGTTTTCATTCGAGTGCGGCGTCTGACCGCGATGGCCAGAAGAAGATTCCGGGTAAAGGTGTGATCGCTGGCTCGGCGAATGAATGCGCGGCTCCGTCGCGGCGAATTCATTGACCGAAGAATCGCCAGCTTCTTTGGCCGCGAGGTACTACGACGGTTCGAGCGCGAGCGCGACGGCCGCATCGAGGCTGAGCGCGCGGCCTTCGCGCCGCGCGACTTCCAGCGCCGGCCCGGTGAAATCGGGAGCGGTGGCGAGCACGGCGCGCAAGGCGGGATGATCGGCGGCTTGTGGGACAAGGCCGGAGCGGGCGCGTTGGGCATCGCTGGCCCCGAAGAGTCGGGCCGCGCGTTCGTATTGCCGCTGGGCGACGGCCAGCGTGGCTAGAGCTTCGAGCGGATAGGATGCGCCCCAGCGATTGCCGAGTTCGATGCCGACCTGAAGACATTCGACCAGATGCGCCCGCGCGACATCGAAGCGTCCGAGCACCGTGGCGTTCACCCCGACGGACCAGGCCACGATGATCGATTGCCAAATGTCGCCAAGCTGGCGGTAAAACGTGAGACTTTCCTCATCCAGCGTCAGCGCTTGGGCGAAATCACCCGCCGCCGCGGCGAGCACCCCGCGGACATGCTGCACATGAGCCGTCAGGTGTGGGTCATGGAGCGGTGCGGCAAGCGTCGCCGCCTCGTCGAGCAAAGCCTGGGCGCGGGGCAGATCGGCCGAATCGAAAGCGTGAAAGCCGAGATCGGTCAGAGCCTGCGCGACCCCGCGCGCGTCATTGAGTTCGCGAAAAAGAGCGAGTGCCTCGGTATGAAGCGTGAGTGTCGCCGACATGTCGTCGGCCACCCAGGCGAGGCGCCCGGCGGAGGCGAGCGCCTGGGCGCGAATGGCATCGCGAGTCGAGGCATCCTCGTGGGCGAGCAGCTTGGTCAAATGTTCGCGCGCTTCCTTGAAGAGTCCGCGCACCTCGACGTAACGCTGGGCCGCGATCGCCAGCCGCAGGCCCTTCACCGCCTGTCCCGGTACTTCGAGGCTCGTCTCGGTGGCAAAGCGCACGTTGATTTCCTCCTGCTCGATGCGCTCCAGCCAGTCCTTTTGCTGGGGCCCGCGCAGGAGCGGTGCGACTTTTTCCCCGAGGCCCACGAAGTATTCGAGATGCCGCACGCGGAAAAGTTCCGCCTCGCCCGCTGCGGTGAGTTTTTCCGTCGCGTAGTCCCAGATCGATTCCAGCATGAAATACCGCGCGCCGTACTCCGGCGTCTTCTCCACATAGACGAGGGACTTGTCCACGAGCTGGGTGAGCAGATCGACGATCTCCCAGGCCGACAGCTTCTCGCAGGAGCACACGGCTTCGATGGCGTCGAGCGTGCGTCCGCGGGCGAAGACGGAAAGGCGGCGGAAGAGTGTGCGTTCGGGCTCGCTGAGCAGGTCGTAGCTCCAGTCGATCAGCGAGCGCAGCGTCTGCTGGCGCGGCACGGCGTTGCGGCTGCCGGTCGTCAGGAGATGGAACCGGTCGTCGAGGCGCTCAATGATTTGCTGGAGGGTAAGGACGCGGATGCGCGCGGCGGCAAGCTCGATGGCGAGGGCAATCCCGTCGAGGCGCCAGCAGATCTGCGCGATGGTCGCGACGTTCTCGTTGGTCGCGCGAAAGGCCGGCCGCGCCAGTGTGGCGCGGTCGATGAAGAGGCGCACCGCTTCATACTCGGAGAGGCGGTCCAGTGCATCGGAGCCCGCGGTCAGGTCGCGCCAATGATCGGGGAGCGACAGCGGGGGCAGCGGCCAGGCCGTTTCGCCGGCGATGGACAGCGGCTCGCGGCTGCTGGACAGAATGCGGAGTTGCGGACACGAGCGGAGCAGTGTCTCGGCGAGGCGCGCAGACGCCGCGACGACGTGCTCGCAGTTGTCGAGAATGAGCAGGAGTTGCTTTGCCCGGAGGAAGCTGGACAGCGTCGTGGCGAGCGAACGGTCGGATTCCTGGCGCAGATCGAGCGCCGCGGCCACGGTTTCCAGGACCAGTGCGCCGTCGTCGATCGTGGCAAATTCCACGAACCACACGCCGTCGTGAAATTGCTCCAGCAGCTCCGCGGCGACTTGCAGCGAGAGGCGTGTCTTCCCCGTGCCGCCGGTGCCGGTGAGCGTGAGCAGGCGGGTGCTGCCGAGGAGCCGCTTCACCTCCGCGACTTCGCGCTCGCGCCCGATGAAGCTGTTGAGCTGCTCCGGCAGATTATTCGGCACGCTTTCCAGCGAACGCAGCGCGGGAAATTGCGAGGGCAGGTCGGAGGTGACGAGCTGGAAAAGGTGCTCGGGCCGCGCGAGGTCGCGCAGCCGGTGTTCGCCGAGCGCGCGCAATTGCACCCCCGCCGGCAGCAGGTCGCGCACGAGTTCTTCCGTGGGCAGCGAGAGCAGCACCTGGCCGCCGTGCGCCGAGGAAAGGATGCGCGCGATGCGATTGAGCGACTGCCCGAAATAGTCTCCGTCCCGATGCTCCGCCGCGCCGGTGTGGAGCGTCATGCGGACTTTCAACTCGCCGATGCCGTCCCAAGTCGCCGCCCGCAAGGCGCGCTGCGCCAGGAGCGCGGCACTCAACGCCTGCTGCGCGGTATCGAAGGCCACGCAAAACGCATCGCCGATCGTCTTGAACACATAACCGCCGCTCGCCTCGAACGCCTCCCGCAGCATGCGATCGTGGGCGGCGAGCGCGACACGCATCGCCTCCGGCTGCTGCTCCCATTTACGGGTGCTGCCCTCGATGTCGGAAAAAAGGAAAGTGATCGTGCCGGTCGGCAGGTTGGCCATGGCGCGAATGTTGTCCGGTGCCGGGCGACAGGCAACTGCGTTCCCGCTGCGGCCCTGGCACCGGGATCGGGTGAGATCTCCGTTGAACGCGCGTGTCATTCTGAGCGGAGTGGAACGAAGTCGAAGAATCCCGTAGAACACCAAGGATGATCGCTGGTAGGCGACGGGATTGCCTGCCGCGGTCTGCGGCTCTTCGACTCCGTTCCGTCCCTCCTGCGCCCGCACGGAATTCCGCTCGGCATGGGCACGCGCTTTTTTTTCAATCTGAGCCACTACCCCGGTTGATCTCGCCTTTCGTGAATGCTTTAGCATCTGCTTTCACATCACCTCCATGAACATCCGCACGCCCGGCATTGCCCTGTCATCCCTTGCTCTCATCGGTTCGCCTCTGCGGGCGGAGACACCTGCGGAGTGGACCGGGAAGCATCTGAGCGAGCTGACCAGGGCCGACGGTCCCGGGGTGGCGGTGCTCGTGGCGCGCGATGGGCAGATTCTTTTCCAAGGTGGCTGGGGCCTCGCCGATCTGGAGAAGAAGACGCCGATTACGCCCGGGACGAAGTTCCGCATCGGCTCGGTGACGAAACAGTTCACCGCGGCCGCGATCCTGCGGCTGGCGGAGCAGGGGAGGCTCGCGATCAGCGATCCGTTGGCGAAGTTCCATCCGGCGTTTCCGAATGCCGGCACGATCACCTTGCGGCATCTGCTCACGCACACGTCGGGCCTGCACAGTTATACGGAAAAGCCGGAGTTCTTCGCCGGCGTCACCAAGCCCATCACGCCGGCAACGTTGATCGCCTCTTTTCAAAACGATCCGCCCGACTTCGCGCCGGGGACCGACTTCCGCTACTGCAACTCCGGCTATTTCCTCCTCGGAGAAATCGTCGCCAAAGTTTCCGGCCAATCGTTCGCGGATTATCTGCGGACCACATTCTTCGAACCGCTCGGGATGACAGACTCCGGCATCTACATCAATGCCACGCCGCCACCCGGCACGGCGCTCGGCTACGCGGTGGAGAAAGGGAAGGCGTCGCCCGCACTCGATTGGGACATGTCCTGGGCCGGCGGTGCCGGCGCTATTTACTCCACGGTTGGCGATCTCTTCCGCTGGAATGAAGCGCTCCACGGTGGACGCGTGATCAAGGCCGCGTCGCTCCAGGCCATGACCACGCCGAACCCGCTCCCGCCCGGCGCCGATGGCCTGAATTATGGCTTCGGTCTCGCCGTCTCGGAAGCGCATCGACTCCCCGCGATCAGCCACAGTGGCGGTTTGCACGGCTGGTCGAGCGACCTCGTGTGGCTGCCGGAACAGCGCGTCACCATCGTCGCACTGGCCAATGCCATGCCCACGGCGCCCGGCCTCGCACCGGCGGCCATCACCCGCGAACTGCCCAAACACTTTCTTGCCGCAGAAATCGCCACACTTCCGACGCCGACGGAAGACAAGTCCGTCGATCCGAAGTCCTACGCCGCCTTGGTGGGCCGCTACGATTACCAGGCGGCCATCCTGAACGTCTTCGTAGAGAAGGATCGCCTCTTCGCCCAACTCACCGGTCAGCAAGCGTTCGAGATCTTTCCGAAATCCGCGGACGAATATTTTTTCAAAGTCGTGGATGCGCAGATCCACTTTCTCCGCAACGAAAAAGGCGAGATCGTCGCCGTGCAGCACACGCAAAACGGTCACACTTTCAAAGCCGCGCGCCTCGGCGCCGACGCCTTCAAGCTCACCGCTGCGCAACTCGACGCGCTCGTCGGCCAGTATCAATACGGGCTCGCCGTGCTCACCGTGAAACGCGACGGGCCGCAACTTCTCGCGCAGTTGACTGGCCAGCCCGAGTTTCCGATTTTCCCCAGGACAGAAGACAGCTTCGAGTGGCGGGTGGTGAAGGCCAGCGTGCGCTTCGTGAAAGGCGAGGAGGGCAAGGTGACGAAAGCCATTCACACGCAGAACGGGACTACCTTCGATGCGCCGAAGATCAGGTGAAGCCCTCGGGGCGATTGCGTCCGGCGATGGCTCACGCCACACTCCGGCCATGTTTCGCAAAACCCTCTTCGTCAATCCGCCATCCTGGCAGGGCTTCGATGGCGGGGCGGGGTCGCGGTATCAGGCGAAGCGGGAGATCCGGTCGTTTTGGTATCCGACCTGGCTGGCGCAACCCGCGGCCTTGATCGAAGGCTCGCGGCTGGTGGATGCGCCGCCCGATGACCTGACCCGCGCCGACGTGCTGCGGATCGCGCGGGATTACGAACTCGTGATCATCCACACGAGCGCGCCGACATTGCGGGGCGATGGGCAACTTGCGGAGGCGCTGAAATCGCAGAACCCGGATATCTGCGTGGGCCTGGTCGGCGCGCATGCGGCGGTGCTGCCGGAGGAGACGCTGCGGGCGAGCGAGGCGGTGGATTTCGTCGGGCGCAAAGAGTTCGATTTCACCTGCCAGGACGTAGCGTTGGGTCAGCCGCTCGCGGAGATCGATGGGCTGTCGTTCCGCCGCGACGGGCAGATCGTGCATAATCCGGAGCGCGCCTCGATCACCAATTTCGATGAGTTGCCGAGTGTGATGGACGTGTATCAGCGCGACCTCACGATCGAGAACTATGCAATCGGCTACCTCAAGCATCCCTACGTCTCGCACTACACGGGTCGCGGCTGCCCGGCCCAGTGCACGTTCTGTCTTTGGCCGCAGACGGTGGGCGGGCACAAGTATCGCGCGAAATCGCCGGCAGCCGTGGCGCGCGAGATGGCCCATGCCCGGCGGCTTTTCCCGCAGGTGAAAGAGTACTTTTTCGACGACGACACGTTCACCGCCTACCAGCCGCGGGCGCGGGAAATTGCGAAGCTGCTTGGAAAGCTGGGCCTGATCTGGAGCTGCAATGCGCGGGCGAATGTGAACTACGAGACGTTGAAGACGATGCGCGACCATGGGCTGCGGCTGCTGCTCGTGGGCTACGAAAGCGGCAACCAGCAAATTCTCGACAACATCAGGAAAGGTATCCGCCTGGAGGAGGCGCGCGAGTTCACCCGCAACTGCAAAAAGCTCGGGATCACGATTCACGGGACGTTCATCCTCGGGCTGCCGGGCGAGACCAGGGAGACGATTCGCGAGACCATCGAGTTTGCCAAGGAGGTCGATCCGTTCTCGATGCAGGTCAGCCTCGCGGCGCCGTATCCCGGCACCGAGCTTTACCGGCAGGCGAAGGAGAACGGGTGGTTCAGCGAGGATCTCGACCTCGTGGACGGACACGGTCAGCAAACGGCGGCGTTGCAGTACGACGGGCTGTCGCGCGACGAGATCTTCCGGGCGTTGGAGCGGTTCTACAAAGCCTACTACTTCCGTCCGCGGCCGATCGCGCGGATGGTCGGCGAGATGCTGGGAGATTGGGATGTGATGAAGCGGCGGCTGCGGGAAGGCGCCGAGTTTTTCAAATTCCTACGTCTGCGTAGCGCCGGTGCCTGACGAGCAACACGAAGCGACGGCGTCCCGACCGGCCCTTGTTCGGACTTGCGTTGGCGCAGGGGTTTGGGCGAATACGGGCGCATGATTCCTCCCCCAGCATCATTCGCCGGACGTTTTGCGCGGCTGGCCTTCGCGGTTTCCTTACTGGGCTTCACCCCGCCCGTCTCGGCGGAAATCATCGTCAAGGACGGCGAAAGGATCGGCTTTCTCGGCGACTCGATCACCGCAGGCGGATGGGGAAATCAGGCGGGGTACGTGAAGCTGATCGTCGCCGGGTTCGCGGCCAATGGGGTCAACATCGACGCCGCGCCCGCGGGCATTGGCGGACATAAATCCAACCAAATGCTCGCCCGTCTCTACCGCGACGTGCTCTCCAAAAAGCCGCAATGGATGACGCTGAGTTGCGGCGTGAACGATGTGGCGCAGGGGAAATTCGGCGTGCCGCTCGATGACGCGCAGGCCGCGGCGATGGTCTATGAAAAGCGCAGCGCGAACGAACCGGAAAAGGGGACTTTCCAAACGAATATCGCCCGGATCGTCGAGCAGGCGCAGGCCGCGGGCGTGAAGGTCATGCTGCTCACGGCGACGGTCATCCGGGAGGATCTGGCCAACGATAGCAACCAGGAACTCGCCGCGTATAACGATTACCTGCGGCAATTGGCGAAGGAGAAACAACTACCGCTGGCGGATTTGAATGCGCTTTTTCAAGAACGCATCAAGGCGGCCAACCAACCGGGCAAAAATGTCTTCACCACCGATGGCGTGCATATGAATACCGAGGGCTACAAGCTCATGGCGACCGGCGTGCTGCAGGCTTTTGGCCTTGATGCGCAGCAAATCAAAAGGGCGCAGGCCGCATGGGCTCCACTCGTAGTGCAGGCGATGGAGAACGCGAAGAAAGTGGCGGAAGCGAAAGCCAGGATCAGTGCGGAGAAAGCCGCCGCATCCGCGGCGCCGGTGCCACTGACCAAGTAGTCGGGGTTTCGGACCAGCGAGCGCTGGCAGCGCCTTGGCCGGTTCTACTCGGGGTTTCGGCTCGGGGGCGTCAGCCTTGGCAGTTGGCGCACGGCGCGGACCAAACTATCCGGCGCCGGGGCGGTGAGGCCGTAACGGAGCTGAATGTAGAGCGACGTGATCTGCCGGATGACCTCGGCCTGCGCGGCAAACCGGGTCGCGGCGCGTTCGCCGAAATGCTGCGGTCCCTCCCACTGCTCGCGCCGGAGACCGCCCCGTTCCAGCGCCTGACAAAAGCGGGCGTAAGCATGGCCGACCTCATCTCCACCCCGCCTCGAACGGCGCATCCACAAAGCGAGGACGGCGAGCAGCAGCGCGATGACAACGCCAACCCAGATGACGATCTCCGGCCACGAAACGTTTCCGAGGCCGAGGGAAAACAGGAAGCTGCGCTGGGTTTCTTCGTCGAAATTCAGGACGCGCAAATCCCATTGGTAGTTGATGCTGTCCCACAGCAGCCGCGCGTCGCGCTGCATTTCCCGCTGAAGTTCGAGCCAGCCGGCGGCGGTGATGGAGCGCTGCGGAGCGTTCGGGTCGGCCTGAGCGGCGCGCGATTCCAGATACGAGGCGAGGCCGGAGGAAATGCGCTCGGGCGCGATCATGTCGGTGGGATCGATGCGCTGCCAGCCGCTGTCCTTGATCCATACCTCGCACCAGGCATGCGCATCGGATTGGCGCACGATGACATACCGGCCGAGCGCGTTAAATTCGCCACCGTGGTAGCCGATGATCACGCGCGAGGGAAGTCCCGCGAGGCGCATCAGCGTGGCGAAGGCCGCGGCGTAGTGTTCGCAAAAGCCTTCGCGCCGCTCGAAGAGAAAGGTGTCGAGGGCGTTGGCGTCCTGATAGGTGCCGGGGCTGAGCGTGTAGCTGAAGCGTTCGCGCCGGAAAAAATGGAGCGCGGCTTCGACGCGTTCGCGCGGTTCGGCATGCTGATTTTTCCATTCGTCCACGAGAGCCTCGACGCGGGGCGAGACGACGGAAGGAGGCCGCTGCGCCTCGAGGCGCTGGTCGGGGGGCAGCGTGGTCTCGCGGTTGTCAGGGCGGGAGACGACCTCGTAGCGGAACTGGCTGGTGATCGTTCGCCGGCTTTGTAAATAGCCGCCAGGCTGATACGTCGCGCCGCGCACCTCGCTCGCCGGACGATCGAGGGCAAAAAGCCAGCGGGCGCCATGCGGCTGGAGGCTGATGCGCTGGCGAACCCCGGGACCGCCCAATTGCCCCATGCGCCGCTCCTGATTCAAGCGCGGACCAGCGACCCAGGTGAGCCCTTCGCCGCGCCAAAGCACTCCGCCGCGCCAGTACATGGACGACATCGGTGGGATGCTGCCGTCGGGAAAATCGGCGCGAAAGGCGATCTGTTCGCTGAGCGCGAGCGAGGAGACGCTGCCCGGCGACAGACGATCGGACATGCCGCCCGTCCCAAGGAGCGACTGGCTGAATTGAAAACGGAACCCGCCGTAAACCCGCGGGAAGAAAAGAAAAAGCAGCACCACCAGCGGCAGCGCTTGCGCCAGGAGGGTGACCGCCAGAATGGTCGAACGCCGGTAACTGCCCGCGTCCGCCCCGCGATGAAAGCGCACGAGGGTGGCCGTGAGCAGGACGAGGATGAGGGCGACATAAAGCCAGGCGAGGAGGTCCTGGGAAAAGAAAAGATCGCAGAGCGCGAGGAAGTAACCGAGCAGCGCGAGCACATGGAAATCGCGCTCGCCATTCGCCTCGATGAGCTTGAGCGAGACGAGCACGAGGAGAATGCTCAAGCCGGGATCGATGCCGAGCATTGAGCCGTAGGTCAGGCCGACGCCGCCGACGCCCAGCGCGAACAGAACCATTTTCACCGACAACGAGGGGAGGCGCGAAGCGGGGCGATTCATGACGAGCCGGGCGACGCAGCACACCAGGAAGAGCCCCAGCACCCAGCCGGCAAGCCTCGGAGCGAGCGGGATGGCGCCGAGCACCAGCCCGATGACGATGCCCACGAGCGGGGTCGTCTCGATGACGCTGGTCAGGCGCGGCCGGGTCCAAACGCTCATCCGGCTTCTCCTTCTACGATCTCGGTGAACTCCGCGAGGGCGCGCAGACAGGCATGATAATGCGGGGTGCCGCGCGCGGCGGGGAGCGTCTTTCCCGGCAGGCGCAATTCGTAAGCGGCCGGGCCCCGTTCGGCGAGGACGACCCATTTCGCGAGTTGGCTGAGGCGCGCTTCGGTGTCGAGGGCCGCGAGGGTTTGCCAATCGAAGCGCAGGATTTCATCGACCTCGCCGGTCCATTGTTTGGTCAGCAAAGGCTGGCCGCGCGCGGCGGCTTTCCAGTCGATGTGCCGCTGCGATTCACCCGGCTGCCAGGCGCGGACGCCGCCGTAGTCATCGCCCTCGACCCGCGTGCCACTGTGCGGCTGACGCGTCGGTGTGAGCGCGCGCGGCAAAGGCAGCGCACCATGAGGAGCCGGGTAAACGTGGAAGGTTTGCCGCAGGAGGAGAATTTGTCGCGCGGTGAAAAAACCCAGCGGAAAAGAACTGCGGAGCCGCACCGGCAGTTCCCGAAAGCAACCGCGTCGCAGCACGGGAAGCCGCAGCTCCGCGCGTTGCGGGCGTGACACGCCAAGCTCCGCGATGGTCGCGGAAGTAATTCCGGGATACGCCAGAATCCGGAGTGCGAAATGAGATCCCTGCTGCGCAGAAACCACGATGGGCACCGCCAAATCTTCGCCGGCAAAGACCGGCGGGATGCTTTCCGCGCGGATGGTGATCCCGCGGAGGTTGGTCCACGCGTGAACGACGGAAACCAGAGCCAGCCCAGCCAATACGAAGCAGAGCAGGTAAGCCGCGCCATTTCCCTGGCTGGCGCCGGCATACCACATGGCGACCAGCACCGCCGCGAGACCCGGCGTCCGGCGGCTTGGCAAAACCCAAACGCGCGGCTGGGAGGAACGCGCAGCCACAGCGTTAGGGCACGGCAACTTCGCGCAACAGATTCTGGGCGAGCACGCGTCCGGCGGGCTCGGTGCTTTCCAGATCGTGGCCGAGCCGGTGCGCCATGACCGCCACACCCACCGCCTGAAGATCTTCGGGCAGCACCATATCGCGGCCTTGCATCAGCCCCCAAGCTTGTGCCGCGTGGAGCAGCCCCAGTCCGGCGCGCGGCGAAAGTCCCGTCCGATGCCGGTGCCGGCTGGCCTCGAGCAAATCTTGCAGGTAATCCAGCAGCGCGGGCGAGGTATGCATCCTGCGCACTTCCGTCTGGATTTCGGTCAAAGTGGCGCCGGGCATCACGGGGGTGACCTTTCGCAGCAATTCCCGACGATCCAGACCGAGCAGCATCGTGCGCTCCGCCGCGCGGTCTGGAACGCCGAGCTCGATGCGCATGAGGAAGCGGTCGAGCTGGGATTCGGGGAGCGGAAAGGTGCCGATCTGGTGTTGGGGATTTTGCGTCGCCATGACAAAAAACGGCGTGGGCAGGGGGTGCGTCACACCATCAATGGTGACGTGCGTTTCCTCCATGGCCTCCAACAGCGCGCTCTGCGTCTTGGGCGTGGCGCGATTGACCTCGTCGATGAGCACCACCTGCGAAAACAGCGGCCCGGCGTGAAAGACGAAGCGTTGTTCCTCGCGGTTAAAGATCGAGTTCCCGACGATATCCGCCGGGAGCAAATCGCTGGTGAACTGAATGCGGCGAAAATCCAGCCCCAGCGAACGAGCCAAAGCATGCGCAAGAGTCGTCTTGCCAACTCCCGGAAGATCTTCGATCAGCAAATGACCGCGGGCGAGCAGGCAAGCCACGGCCAGTCGGACCGCGTCTTCTTTCCCGACGATGATTTCACTGACTTGCGAGACGAGCGCCTCGATCCGGCTTTTCATGTGGAGGAAATGTCATTCGCTAGAACGGCATTGTCGAGGGAGAGAAACCTAACCGCCGCAATTCCAAAATGCCACAAAAGGGAGGTCAGGTTAAATTCCCTGGGATGCCCTGCGTTGCGGTGTCATATTTCATATGACACCCATTGGGTAATGTTATGAATATCCTCTTGAGGGAGGCTGTTTTATGGGTCTGTGAATAACTTGTGAGTCGAATTCCTCCCCGCTTCGCCCAAATCGGGAACGCCCTACTTGTTCACGGTCGATTCGCCGAATC
>Ga0105047_10002527_pt1 | contig 32573 bp, 22 predicted proteins | sample MAT04_FD_78384 | JGI IMG/M metagenome (GOLD analysis project Ga0105047, IMG submission 78384) | Freshwater microbial communities from Lake Fryxell liftoff mats and glacier meltwater in Antarctica - MAT-04 (megahit assembly) | ecosystem: Environmental > Aquatic > Freshwater > Ice > Liftoff... | reverse complement strand
TCTCGAACCGGTCGGTGAGCATGAAGTGGATGTTGCCGTCCTTGGCGTGGCCGAAGATCACGGCGTCCTCGTAGCCGAACCGCACGAACAGCTCCGACAGCGCGGTGCAGGTGTCGGCCAGGTGCTCGACCGGCACGACCACGTCCTCCAGCAGGGCCGTGGTCCCGCTGCGCCGGGCGCCGGCGACCGCGGTGTACAGGCCCTTGCGCAGGGTCCACAGCCCCGCCCGGGTTGTGGGGTCGGAGCTGAGCACGACGGGGGCCCTCAGCCCGAGTGCGTCGAGGGTCGGCCGGGCGCCGGTGGCCAGGGCGTCGAGCTCGGCGGCCGACGTGGCCTGGTACTCCAGCAGCAGGGCGGCGTGCCGCTCGACGGCAAGTGAGCGGACGGCCTCGGGTGCGCCGGGCAGCGACTGCCCCACCCGCAGCGAGGTGGCGTCCATGAGCTCGAGGGTCGCGGCGCCGGTGGCGACGAGCGCCGGCAGGGCGCGGTTGGCCGCCGCCAGGTCCTCGAAGACGAGCAGGGCCGTGCAGGCGTGCGGGCGTACCGGGACGGTGCGCAGCGTGACCGATGCGAGGAACGCCAGGGTGCCCTCGCTGCCGACCAGGAGGTGGGCAAGGATCTGCGGCACGGTGTCGAAGTCCACCAGCGCGTTGATCGAGTACCCCATGGTGTTCTTCATCGCGAACTGCCGGGCGATCGTCGCGCGGGAGTCCGGGTCATCGAGCACCCGACGCCGCAGCGCGAGCAGGCCGGCGTGCAGCGCCGGCTCGCGCGTGCGCAGGACCTCGTCGGCATCGGGCGCCCCGGTGTCGACGATCGTCCCCGACGGCAGCACCGCGACGAGCGACTCCAGGGTGCGGTAGCTGTTCTCGACCGTGCCGCAGGCCATCCCGGAGGAGTTGTTCGCCACCACCCCGCCCAGGGTGGCGGCGGCCTCGCTCGCCGGGTCGGGCCCGAGCTTGCGGCCGTGGCGGGCCAGGGCGGCGTTGACCCGACGCACCGTGACGCCGGGCTGGACCCGCACCCTGGCGCCGTCGTCGAGCAGCTCGATCGCGGTGAAGTGGCGGCGGACGTCGAGCAGCACCCCGTCGCCGCCGGCCTGCCCGGACAGACTCGTGCCGCCGGACCTCAGGGTCAGGGCGATCCCGGCGCCCGCCGTCGCCCCGAGCAGGGCGGCCACCTCGGCGGCGTCGCGCGGGGCGACGACGGCGCGGGGGAGCAGGAGCAGGTGGGAGGCGTCGTGAGCCATGGCGCGGCGGGTCAGCTCGTCGGTCCGCACCCGGTCCGCGTCGGCGACGGCGCCGCGGAGCAGGCGCCCCAGGGCGAGCTCATGGTCAGCGGCGGTCATGGGTCTCCTCGTCGAGAATGGCTAAAGTGTCCGACAAGTAGACGCAAGTGACAAGAGTCCCAGATGACCTACTCTTGGCGTCGGAGGTGGCGATGGCGCGCGGGATCGTGGTGACGAGCCTCGTCGACGCGCTCGTCGAGGACCTGCGCAACCAGGTCGTCAGCGGTGACCTCGCCCCCGGCACCGCCCTGACCGAGCTCGACGTGGCCACCCGGTACGAGGTGGCCAGGGCCAGCGCGCGGGCGGCCATCGAGCGGCTCACCGCCGAGAAGGTGCTCGTGCGGCACAATCACAAGACGGCCCGGGTGGTCCACCTCGGTCCCGACGACGTGCGCGACATCTATCGCACCCGGACCTACCTGGAGTCCGAGGTGCTGCGCCGGCTCGCATCCGAGGGTCGGGTGCCCGCGGCCGCGCGTGAGGCCAACGCCGAGATCGCCGCGCTGTGGGCCCAAGGCTCGTACTCGGTCACCGTGCCCGACATGGGTTTCCACACCAGCCTCATCGACGCGCTCGGCAGTGAGCGGACCAGCGCGATCTACCGGTCGCTGGCCTTCGAGGTGCGCCTGTGCATGGTCCAGCTGCAGGGGCGCCAGCGGCTGAGCCCGGAGATCATCGTCGCCGAGCACGCCCGGCTGCTCGAGCTCATCGAGACCGGGGACGCTGACGGCGCGGCATCGATGCTCGACGAGCACCTCGCACGGGCCCGCGAGCTGTTGGCGGCGAGCCTCGGCGGCGAGGCCGGACCGGAGGCCTTCGTGCCGTCGTCCGCTCTGGCGCGGCCGGCAGGCTGAGGTGGCTCAGCTGGCGGCCAGCAGCCCGCAGGCCGACAGCGCCAGCACGATCCCGACCCCCTGGACCGGCGAGAGCCGCTCGCGCAGCACGACGCGGGCCAGCACGATGGTCGCCAGCGGGTAGAGGCCGACGAGAACGGCGACGACACTGAGCTCGCCGTCGTGCAGTGCGAGCATGAGCAGGGCGTTGGCCACGCCGAGCACGAGCCCTGCCGTGGCCGCGAGCAGGGCGGTGCGCGCCCACGGCGGGGCGGCCGGTCCCGGTGGGCGCGGACCGTCGAGCCAGCCGACCTCCACCGTCGCGCCGGGGTGCAGCACCAGGACCAGCAGGACGACCGTGAGCAGCAGCAGGCCGCTGAGGACCTCGATGAGCACGGGAGCCAGGCCGGAGCCGCCCGGCGCGGCGTCCAGGGCGACGATCGACAGCCCCAGACCCACCCCGGCGACCACGGCGAGGACGAGCGCGCGACGCTCGACCGGTTGCGGCCCGGTCCGACGCTGGACGCCGAGCAGCAGGGCGGCAAGGACCGCGAGGGCGACGCCGGACCAGCCCGCCCCGGACAGCCTCTCGCCGAGCCCGAAGGCGATCGCCACCGGGACGGCCGACTGGAGCAGGGCGATGAGCGGCGAGAGCAGGCTGATCGGCCCGGCGGCCAGCGCGGCGTAGAAGGCGGCGAACCCGACCAGCGCGCTGACCCCCGCGCCAAGGCCGGCCAGCACGGCCGCGGGCGTCCACGCCCCGGGCACCACGAGCAGACCCAGTCCCAGCGCGAGGGCGGCGAACAGGTACGTCCCGGCCGTCACCAGCAGGACGGCCGCCCGGCGTGCAGCGAGCGCCGCGAGGAAGTCCGAGACCCCGTAGAGCAGCCCGGTGGCGAGGGCGAGCGCGACCAGCACGCGGCCCACCCTAGGTGCCGACCCGGCGGTGCGCCCCGCGGACGGCACGCCGCCGCCGACCGCCGAGGCCTTGGCCGTGGCGCGCAGCCAGACCGCGACCCTGCTGGCCGACCGGGGCGTCACGGGACCGCAGCGGTCGGCGACCGCTCGAGCGGCTGGCGCCTCGACCCGGTGCCCGTCGTCATCAGCGACGCGGAGTGCAGGGTCCTCGAGCGCCGTCGCCCGGCGTGCCCGGCTGCTCGACGCCGTCCTTGCCGACACTCTACGGCCCAGGGATGCTGCTCACCCAGCGGATCGTGCCGCCCGAGGTCGTGCTTGCCCAGCCCCCACGAACGACTGCTTCGTCGACCAGCGCAACGTGGTCCTCGGCTGGGGTCGGGACCACGGCGACGTCCTGCCGCTGCGCGGGGTGATCTTCACCGAGGGATCGGGCTCGACGCTGAGCGTCCAGGTGCCCTCGGCGGCTGTGAAGCGCATAGAGTCGAGGTCTGCAGAGAGGGATCCGATGGCCAAGCGCCCGACGGTGTACGACGTCGCCCAGGCGGCGGGCGTGTCGATCGCGACCGTCTCGTTCACGTTCCGTCAGCCGGAGCGCGTTCGCGAGTCCACTCGCGAGGCCGTGCTGAGAGCCGCGCGTGAGCTCAACTACATGCCCAGCGCGAGCGCCCGTGGCCTGGCGCACGGCAGGACCGGCGCGCTGGGGCTCTTCTCCTTCGACATGCTGCTCGAGGCGGGGGGTGTCGCGGGTGGACGGCCGGTGCCGGCCGACCCGGGCGCCTACTTCAGCGACGAGATCGTCGAACGCGCCTTCGCCGACGATGCGGACGACGAGAACTTCCGGGTGTACCCGCTGTACGTCGACGAGGTCCAGCGGGGCTTCGAGCTCGAGTGCGCCCGGCGCGGCCGGGCCCTGCTCATCGGCCGGGGATCGATGGGCGACGGTGCCGGGGTGACCGACATCGCCGGCCGCGTGGACGGCCTGGCGGTCTTCCCCGGCGACCGATCCAGCGAGATCCTCGACCAGGTGGCCCGCAGGCTGCCGGTGGTCGCGTTCGCGGTGCCTCACGGTCTCGGAGGGCTGCACCGCGTGCGGGTGGACAACGGCGGCGGGGTGCGGGCCCTGGTCGAGCACCTCGTGCAGGTGCACGGGATCACCGACATCGGCTTTGTCGGGCAGCCCCAGATGAGCGACTACGCGGAGCGCTTCGAGGGGCTGCGCAAGGCGCTGGCGGACCTGGGGCTGCCGGTGCCGGACGAGGTGCTCGATCCGACGCCGCTCGCGGCGGACGACCCGTTCCCCGTGGTGCGGCGCCTGCACGCCGCCGGCTCGCTGCCGCGCGCCCTGGTCTGTGCGAGCGACCAGCACGCGATGGACCTCGTCGAGGTCCTGCGCCGGCTCGGCTGCGACGTGCCGGGCGACGTGGCCGTCACCGGTTTCGACGGGGTGGTCGCCGGGCGTCTCTTCACGCCGAGCCTGACCACGGTCCGCCAACCGATGGAGGCCATGGGGCGGCTCGCCGTCGACATCCTCATCGAGACCCTCGCGAACCCCGACGCCCCGCCGGTCGACCGCACGCTGCCGGTCCGGCCCCTGTTCCGCGAGTCCTGCGGTTGCCCTCGCCCCTGAGCGCGCCGCCCTGACTCACCACGGGGCTCTGACCTGCGCCTCTTCACTCGGGTTGCGGCTCGCTGTCTATGCGCTTAGAGTCCGTCATGTGGGCGCTTTAAGCGCATAGATGCAGTGCGTGCGCCTATCTCAGGGACTCAACGAGGAGGAACCATGAACAGGACTGTGCGAGCGGGGAGCGCAGTGATCGCCGTCGCCGTGCTCGGCCTTGCCGGCTGCGGCCGCGGAGACGCCGGGACCGCCGGGGAACCTCAGGAGGCCGAGGAGGTCGCCGAGGGCGCAGCGAGCGGCGCGGTCGAGGTCTGGGCGATGGGCACCGAAGGGGAGGCGCTCGGCGCGTTCGCCGAGGACTTCGTTGCCGAGAACCCCGACGTCGAGATCAACGTCACGGCCGTCCCGTGGGACGCAGCCCACGACAAGATCGCGACCGCGATCGCAGCGGGCCAGACCCCCGACGTCTCGATGATCGGCACCACCTGGATGGGGGAGTTCGCCGCGACCGGTGCGCTGGACCCCACACCTGACCTGATCGACAGCTCCGCGTTCTTCGAGGGCGCCTGGGGCAGCACGGACGTCGGCGGGACCAACTACGGCGTGCCGTGGTACGTCGAGACCCGCGTCCTCTACTACCGCTCCGACATGATCGACCAGGCTCCGACCGACTGGGCGGGCCTGACCGCGATGGCGCAGGAGATGCAGGCCGGCGGCGCCGAGTGGGGCATCAGCCTCCAGCCTGGGCAGACGGGCGCGTGGCAGACCTTCATGCCGTTCGCATGGCAGGCGGGCGCGCAGATCGTCACCGAGGACGGCACCGAGTTCACGATCGACTCCCCGGAGTTCGTCGAGGCGCTGACCTTCTACCAGTCGCTGTTCGACGACGGCCTGTCCCCGACGGCGCTGCCGCAGGGCTCGCTCGAGCCCGGCTTCATGGACGGGTCGATCGGCTCGTTCGTCTCCGGCCCGTGGCACGTCGGCATCCTCGACGAGCTGGACTCCGCCGGGATGGCGAACGTCGCCCTGGCACCCCTGCCGGCCGGCGCCGAGCAGGCCTCCTTCATCGGCGGGGCCAACCTCGCGGTCTTCAAGGACGCCGAGAGCCGTGACGCCGCGTGGAAGTTCGTCGACTGGTTGAGCCAGCCCGAGACCCAGGTGGCCTGGTACGCGGCCGTCAACGACCTGCCGTCCGTCGCCAGCGCGTGGGACGACCCGTCGATCGCCGACGACGCGTTCCTCAGCGTCTTCGGTGAACAGCTCGACACCGCACTCGCGCCGCCCTCGATCCCGACCTGGGAAGAGGTGGCCAGCGTCATCGACACCGAGCTCGAGCGGCTGACGAAGTCGGGCGCCGACCCGCAGGAGGTCTCCACCTCCATCCAGGAGCAGGCCGCCGCCATCGGGACGGGGCTCTGAGGTGTCCGCGGACACCGCGGTCCGGTCCGTCTCGACGGACCGGACCGGCACCCCGCTGAAGACGCGCTCGCCGCTCTATCGGCGGCGCACCCGGGCGGCCTGGGGCTTCGCCCTGCCGTTCATGCTGCTCTTCATGACTTTCACGGCGGGGCCGGTGCTCATGTCGCTGGCCATGGCCGTGACCGACCTGCGCAGCCGTGACCTGCGCAACCCGTTGGGGGTCAACTTCATCGGTTTCGACAACTTCGTCGCGGTCCTTCAGGATCCGCTCTTCCGCAAGGCGGCGGCGAACACGCTGTACTTCGTGCTCGTCGGCGTGCCGCTGACCCTGGGCCTCGCCCTGGGCATTGCGGTGGTCCTCAACGCAGGGATCACCCGCCTGAAGACGTTCTTCCGGGTGGGCTACTACATGCCGGTGGTCACCAGCATCGTCGCGGTCGCCGTGGTGTGGCGCTTCCTGCTGCACCCGGACACCGGGCTGATCAACGAGGTGCTGGGCTGGGTGGGGATCGACGGGCCGAACTGGCTCGCGAGCACCACCTGGGCGATGCCCTCGATGATCGCGATGGCCACCTGGCGCTCGATCGGGACCCTGATCATCATCTTCCTCGCCGGGCTGCAGGGGGTGGACGCCTCCCAGCACGAGGCGGCCGCGCTCGACGGCGCCGGGGCGTGGCAACGGTTCCGCTTCATCACCATCCCGTCCATGCGGCCGACCCTGCTCTTCGGCGCCGTGATCACCGGGATCGGCTACGTGCAGTTCTTCGAGGAGCCGTTCGTGATGACTCAGGGCGGGCCGCTCAACAGCACGCTGTCCGTCGCGTTCCACACCTACAACCAGTTCGGCTTCGGCAACTACGGGTACGCCGCGGCGATGAGCTACGTGCTCTTCCTCGCCGTCGTCGTGCTGACCCTCGTGCAGTTCCGGGTCCTCGGGGAGCGGGACACCCCGCGCCGCCACCGCTGGCGCCGCACCCCTGTCGCCAGGAAGGAGATCGGCCGATGAGCACCACGACGAAGGACGCGCCAACCCCCACCGCCACCGCGGGCCGCCCGGCGCTGCGGCGCCAGGGTCGAGCGATCGGCGCCCCCCGGGCCCATCCGCTGGCCTATGCGGTACTCGGCCTCGGCCTGGTCGTGGTGATGAGCCCGTTCATCTGGATGGCCCTGAGCTCGGTCAAGGGCGAGGGCGAGATCCGTCGCGTGCCACCGACCTGGTGGCCGCAGGAGCCGACCCTCGACAACTTCACCGAGCTGTTCGCCCGCCTGGACTTCCCGCAGTTCTTCACCAACTCCACGGTCGTCGCGATCGCGGTGACGCTCGGCAACCTGCTCTTCTCCTCGTTGCTCGGGTACGTCCTGGCCAAGTTCGAGTTCGCCGGCAAGAAGGTCCTGTTCCGGCTGGTGCTCGGTACGTTGATGATTCCCGGGATGGTGACCCTGGTCCCGCTGTTCGTGCTGGTCGCGAACATGGGGCTGGTCAACACCTACGCCGGGCTCATCCTGCCGTTCCTGGCAGCCCCGTTCGGGGTGTTCCTCATGCGCCAGTTCTTCCTCGGGATCCCCGACGAGCTCATCGACGCCGCCCGGGTCGACGGCGCGAGCGAGCTGCGGATCTTCGCCCAGGTCGTGGTGCCGCTGGCCAAGCCGGCGTTCGCCACCCTGGCGATCCTCACGTTCCTCGGGTCGTGGAACAACTTCCTGTGGCCGCTGGTGGTGGCCACGACGGAGGACAAGTACACCCTGCCGGTGGCGCTGGCCCTGTACAGCACGGGTCAGAACCAGACCGACTACGGGCTGCTGCTCGCCGGTGCCGTCGTCGTCGTGGTGCCGGTGCTCGTCGTGTTCCTCCTGCTCCAGCGCTACTTCGTGCAGGGCGTGGCGATGACGGGGATCAAGTGACCGCTGGGCCCCCGCCGTGGCGGCTGACCGGCGACGGGGGGCTGGGGGCGGTCCTGGTCGACGGCGGGGCGCTGGCCTCCCTGGCGACCGACGACCTCGAGCTGGTCCAGCACGCCGCGTCGGGGTTCGAGCCCGCGCTGGTGCAGCTGTGGCTCAGGGACCGGGCCAGCGGGGCGTGCACCGCTCTGCTCGGGGCTGGCTCGCCGTCGGCCAGCGCCGTCAGCGACGGCGTGCTGGTCATCACGGGGCAGTCCGACGGCCTGCGCTGGCGCGTGACGCTGACGCTGCACCCGCGTCGGACGGCGTGGACCTGGCGGGTGACTGTCGAGAACGGCGGATCCACCCCGCGCGAGCTCGACCTGGTCCACACCCACGACGTCGCGCTAGCCGCGCCGGCCGCGCTGCGCACCAACGAGCTGTACGTCAGCCAGTACCTGGACATCGGTCCGCTGGCCGCGCCGAGCGGGACGGCGCTGGCCGTGCGTCAGAACCTCCCCCAGGGCGGTCGCCACCCGTGGTGCGTGCTCGTCTCCGACGCCCCGGTCGTGGCCTGGGCGACCGATGCCCTCGACGTCCACGGCCTGCTGGGGCGCGCCGGCCCGGCCGCGCCCGTCCGGGACCTGCCGGCGCGCCGACGCCAGCACGAGCACACTCTCGCCGCTCTGCAGACGGCGCCGATGCTGCTCGCCCCGGGTCGCACGCTGCGGGTGGGCTTCACCGGCCTGCTCCTGGACGACCACCCTGCGGCCACCGGCCCGGCCGACCACGTCCATGTCGTCGACGCGCTCGCACTGGCCGAGGAGCTCCGTGCCGCAGGCGGGCCTCCCGACGACCTGCGCCCGCCCACCGGGTCGAGGCCGGCCCCCCGCGGGCCGTACGACCGCGGACGCGAGCCGCTGGTGCGGGCCCTGGGTCCCGACGAGCTGCACGAGCGCTGGCCCGGGTCGTGGAGCGTGGTCGAGCGGGACGCCGACGGGACGGTGCTGTCGTTCTTCACCGGGGACCAGCACGTCGTCACCCGGGCCAAGGAGGTCACGGTGCTGCGGCCGCACGGGACGGTCCTGCGCTCGGGTGACCGGGCCGAGCCCGACCCCGACGGGCTCACCACCACGGCGTGGATGACCGGTTCGCCGGTCTCTTACCTCACCCGTGGTCACGCGACGGCCGGGCGGGTGCTCACCACGGTGCGTGGCTACCTCGGCCTGCACCGCGCCTACGGGCTTCGGGTGCTGGTGGAGGTGGGCGGCCGGTGGCGGCTGCTCGACCTGCCGTCCGCGTTCGCGATGACCCCGGACACCGCCCGCTGGGTGTACCGGCTGGGCGCCGAGGGCACTGACGAGGGCGGGGTCGTCGAGGTCACCACCCATGTCCCGGCAGGCGACCACCGGGTCGCGCTGCGCGTCGAGGTCCACGGGCCGCGACGTCGGGTGCTCGTCGCGCTGCACCTGGCCGCGGCCGGCGAGCCGCTGCCCGCCGCGCGCGCCGAGGTCGCCGAGCGCGGCATCCTCGTGCACCTGGCGGGGGCAGGCGGGGAGCGCAGCGTGACGGTCGGCACCTCGACTCCGGTGATCGTCGGCGACGACGGGCCGCTGTTCGACGACGGCGTGCACCGCGAGCCCGGTGTGGTCACCCTGCTGGCCGGCCCCGTCGCCGCCCTGGACCTCGACCTGCGGGTGGGCCCGCCCGTAGGGGCCTCGGCCGGAGGCTCGGACGTGGGCTCCGACGCCGTCGCCGGGCCGGGGACGGCGGCCGCACCGGCGGGGGTCGGTGCCGGTTGGTGGCCCGAGGTGACCGCGCTGCGGGTGTCCGGCACGGCTGTCGACCCGCTCGCGGCGAGCCTGCCGTGGCTGGTCCGCGACGCACTGGTGCACTATCTGTCGCCGCGCGGCCTCGAGCAGTACAGCGGCGGCGCATGGGGGACCCGCGACGTGGCTCAGGGGCCGCTCGAGCTGCTCCTCGCCCTGGACCGGCTGTCGGAGGCGCGGACCCTGGTGCTGAGCATCTTCGCCGCCCAGAGCCCGGACGGCTCGTGGCCGCAGGCCTTCGGCTTCCTGCCCGGCGACCACCTGCGCGACGAGCCGCCGCACGGCGACGTCGTGCACTGGCCCGTGCTCGCACTGGGGCGCTACCTGCTCGCCTCGGCCGACGCCGGCGTGCTGGCCGAGCCGGTCGGCTGGTGGACCCCAGGGGGCACCGACGCGGCGACCCCCCTGCGCGACCACGTCGAGCGGGCCGTGGCCCACGCCCGGGGCGGCGAATTACCGGGCACGCACCTGGTGGCCTACGGGCACGGCGACTGGAACGACTCGCTCCAGCCGGCCGATCCCACGATGGCGCGGACGATGGTCAGCGCGTGGACCGTCACCCTGCACCACCAGTCGCTGCGGACGCTGGCCGACGGCCTCGCTTCGACGACCGGTCCGGTGATCGATCCGTCGCTCACCGCCTGGACGGCGGAGCTGGACGCCGAGGCCCGGGACGTCGCCATCGACCTGCACCGCTTCCTCATGGTCGACGGCGAGCTCGCGGGCTACGTCCAGCTCGGGCCGCCGGACTCCCGCGGTGAGGTACCCGTGCTGCGCCACCTCGTCCACCCCCGGGACACCGAGACCGGGCTGCGGCACGGGTCGTTGCCGATCATCCACGCGCTCGGCGCGGACCTGCTCGACCGCGACCAGGCCGCGCGGCAGGTCGCCGTCGTGCGCGAGCACCTGCTCGGGGTGGACGGGGTCCGGTTGTTCGACCGTCCTGCCGCCTACCACGGGGGGCCGAGCCGGCACTTCCAACGGGCGGAGACGGCGACCTTCGTCGGCCGTGAGATCGGCCTCATGTACGTGCACGCCCACCTGCGCTGGTGCGAGGCGATGGCCCGCTGGGGCGACGCGGAGGCGCTGTGGCTCGCCCTGCGCCAGTCGCTGGCCGCCGGAGCCCCGGAGCTGGTCCCCGGGGCGGCGCGACGCCAGGCCAACACCTTCGCCTCGAGCTCCGACGCCGCCGTGCTCGACCGGGCCGAGTTCGCGGCCCGCTACGACGAGGTGCTCAGTGGTGCGACCGGGTTCGAGGGCGGCTGGCGGCTGTACTCCTCTGGTCCGGGGGTCCTGGTCCGCACGGTCGCCCAGTCGCTGCTCGGGGTGCGGCGTCGTGGGTCGCGGGTCGAGATCGACCCCGTGCTCGCCCCGGTCCTCGACGGTTTGCGGGCGACCGTGCCCCTGGCCGGCGGCCACCTGCGGCTTCGCTACCTCGTCGGGCCGCGCGGCCACGGGGTGGGTGGCCTGCGGCTGGCCGGTCGACCGGTACCGACACGGCCCGGCCCTGCCGGTCGGGGGGCCAACCCCTACCGGGACGTCGGGCCGACCGTCGACCTGGCCGACCTGACGTCCGCGCTCGGCCCGGACGGTCCCGAGCTGGAGGTCACGGTGCTGTGAGCGACGACCAGGGAGCGGCCCGTGGCTGGGCGGATCCGACGATGCCCGTCACCGAGCGGGTGCGCGCCCTGCTCGCAGCGATGACCCTGCCCGAGAAGGTCGGCCAGCTGCACCAGGTGGCCAACCCCGATCCGGTGCGGGATGCCGAGGCGCTCGCGGCCGGCGCCTTCGGCTCGTGCATCGTCGCCAGTGGTGAGCACGCGGGCAACGTCAGGGATGCCGGGGCGGGTGCGGAGGTGGTCAACGCCCTGCAGCGTGCCGCGGTCGAGTCCTCGCGCCTGGGCGTCCCGCTGCTCGTCGCCCGCGACGTCATCCACGGCCACCGGACCGTCTTCCCGATCCCGTTGGGCCAGGCCGCGTCCTTCGACGCCGACCTGGTACGCGACTGCGCCCGCGTCGCGGCGCGGGAGGCGACCGCCGACGGGGTGCGGTGGACCTTCGCGCCCATGCTCGACGTCGCGCAGGACCCACGGTGGGGGCGGGTGGCCGAGAGCTGCGGCGAGGACGCCTGGCTGACGGCCCACCTCGGCGCCGCGGCCGTCGAGGGGTTCCAGGGTGGTCCCGGCGGGCTCAGCGACGCCCGGGACACGCTCGCCGCGTGCGCCAAGCACTTCGTCGGCTACGGGCTGGTGCAGGGCGGGCGCGACTACGCCGAGGTCGAGGTCGGGCCGGTGACGTTGCACAACCGGCACCTGCGACCCTTCCGCGCGGCGGTCGATGCCGGCGTGGCGACCGTGATGAGCGCATTCCCCACCGTGGACGGGACGCCGATGACGGCGCACGGACCCCTGCTGCGTGACCACCTCAAGGGTGAGCTGGGGTTCGCCGGACCGGTGGTCAGCGACTGGGACGCCGTCGGGGAGCTGTGCGCCCACGGCGTCGCCGCCGATCACCGCCAGGCTGCTGCCCTGGCGTTCACCGCGGGCGTGGACATCGACATGGTCACCGGGGCCTACCACGAGCACCTGGCAGATCTTGTCGGCGCCGAGGCGGTGCCGGCCGGTCGGCTGGACGACGCCGTCGGGCGGGTGCTCGCGCTCAAGCTGCGGCTCGGGCTGTTCGAGGACCCGTTCACCGACCCGACCCTGGCCTCGTCCGTGCACCTGGCACCCGCCCACCGGGCGCTGGCCCGGCGCGCGGCGGCCGGAGCGGTCGTCGTGCTGCGCAACGACGGCGTCCTGCCGCTGGCCGGTCGCAACGACGCCGCCGCGTCCCGACACCTGCACGTCACGGGACCGTTCGCGACGGCTGCCGGCGAGCTGCTGGGCACCTGGACGCTGGACGGTCGGGCGCAGGACACGGTGAGCATCGCCGAGGCCTTCCGCGAGCGGTTCGCCTCGGGGGCGACCCGCGTCACCGTCGACGACGGGCGCTTCATCGACGACACCCTCGTCACGGCCCGGACGGCCGACCTCGTCGTGGCCTGCGTCGGCGAGCACCCGATGCGCAGCGGGGAGGCCAACTCGGTCACCTCCCTCGACCTGCCGCCGGGTCAGGTCGAGGTACTGGCCGCGCTGGCCCGGGTGAGCAGGCGTCTGGTCGTCGTCGTGCTCAGCGGCCGTCCGCTCGCCCTGGAACGGCTCGAGCACCTCGGCGACGCCCTCGTCCTGGTCTTCCACCCCGGGGTCGAGGGCGGCCACGGCATCGTCGACGTCCTGACCGGGGACGTCCCGCCGAGCGGGCGTCTGCCCTCGAGCATGCCGTGGACCACCGGGCAGGTCCCGGTGCACCACGACCAGCTGCCGACCGGGCGCCCGCTGGACCCGGACGGGCCGGTGGGGCGCTACCGCGACCACCGCGACACCCCGGCGCTGCCGTTCGGTTTCGGGCTCGGCTACTCGGCGGTGCGCTACGAGGACCTGCGGCTGTCCGCGCCGAAGATCGGCCCCGGTCAGGTGGTCACCGCGACCGTTCGCCTCACCTGCCAGGGCGAGCACCGGGTGGTCGAGACGGCGCAGCTCTACCTGCGCCCGCACGTCGCCGGGGTCTCCCGTCCGGTCGGTGAGCTCGCCGGGGTGGCGCGGGCGGTCCTGGAGCCGGGGCAGAGCACCGAGGTCACCTTCGCGCTGGACCACGCCGCGCTGGGGCATCGCGACGCCGCCGGCCGTTGGTGCACCGACCCCGGCCGCTGGACCGTCCGGGTCGCCCCGCACGCCGGCGCCGGCCGCACGGCCGAGCTGGAGGTCGCCGCGTCGCCCGAGCCGTCGCCCGTGCCGTCACCCGAACCCGTACCCAGGCCCGGAGGGGGTGGTCACCCCGACGACCTGAACGACACCTGATCCCACACGAGAGGACCTGAGAGACATGATCGGACACCTGCGTCGACGCGCGACCGCCACGGCCGTCGCAGCGCTCGCCACCACCGGACTGGTGGTCAGTGCCGGGCCCGCGGCCTCGGGGCCGCGCCACGACGACCGCAACCGCGACCGGGCAGTGCTCATGGAGTACGCGACGGACACGTGGGCGTCCTTCGTCGCCATGGCCGACCCGGCGACGGGACTGCCGGCCGACAACATCGACGGGACCCTCGAGCCGGGGACCCGCAGCGGCTACACCTCGCCGACGAACATCGGCGCCTACCTGTGGAGCACCGTCGTGGCCCGGGACCTCGGGATCATCGGCCGCGGCGAGGCCAAGGACCGGCTGGCCCAGACCCTGCGCACCGTGGCAGGCCTGGAGCGCCACGAGGACTCCGGGATGTTCTACAACTGGTACGACGAGTCCACCGGCGCCAAGCTCACCGCCTGGCCCGGTACCGGCGACCCCGTCGACCCGTTCCTGTCGAGCGTCGACAACGGCTGGCTCGCCACGGCCCTGGTGCTGGTGGGCAACGCCGAGCCCCGGCTGCGCCGCGGCGCCGAGGCCATCGCCTCGACGATGGACTTCGGGTTCTTCTACGACCCGGTCGTCGGCCAGATCCGCGGCGGGTTCTGGGACGAGCAGCCCGCCGACCCGGCAGCCGTCCTGGACAACTACCGTGACCGTGGTCCCGACGTCTGGTTCACCGGGCACCACTACGGGACGCTCAACACCGAGCCGCGGATCGCGAGCTACCTCGGGATCGCCTGGGGTCAGATCCCGCCCGAGCACTACTTCAAGATGTTCCGTACCTTCCCCGACACGTGCGACTGGAGCTGGCCGGAGCAGAAGCCGGTCGGCGAGTGGGTCCAGTACATGGGGGTCGACGTCTTCGAGGGCGCCTACACCTACCGGGACATGCAGCTGGTGCCGACCTGGGGCGGGTCGATGTTCGAGGCGCTCATGGTCGACCTGTTCATCCCCGAGTCCGACTGGGGCCCGCGCAGCTGGGGTGTGAACCACCCGCTGACGGTCCGTGCCCACATCGAGCACGGCATGGACGAGGCCGGCTACGGCTACTGGGGCTTCTCACCGTCGAGCGACCCGGCCGGTGGCTACCGCGAGTACGGCGTCGACCCGATCGGCATGGAGCCCAACGGGTACACCTCCGACCAGGAGCGCACCGTCGTGGAGTCCGGCTGGGACGACCCGGCGTGCTTCCGCGCGGCCAGCGAGCCGACCGAGTATGGCGACGGCGTCGTGACGCCGCACGCGTCGTTCCTCGCGCTGCCGTACGCCAAGGCCGAGGCGATGGACAACCTGGCGAACATCCGGGCCGACTTCGACGCCTACGGGGCCGGTGGCTTCTACGACGCCGTCGCCGTCCGCAGCGGCACGGTCGCCCAGCGCTACCTGTCCCTCGACCAGGGGATGATCATGGCGGCGCTCGGCAACGAGCTGCGCAACGACCGGGTCAAGGGCTACGTCGTGCGCGGGGAGATCCGTCAGGTCATCCGCCCGCTGCTCGGGCTGGAGGAGTTCAACGCCGCAGGCTGAGCCGCGGCACGACGACGGCGGGCCGCCGGTCGGTGGCCCGCCGTCGTCGCGCACCCAGGGGTTGGCCCGGGGTGAGGGGTTCATCGGGCCAGAGGCCTCACAGAACCGCCCCAGCGTTCGATCTGGTTGGCGAAGAGCTGGCTTGAGCGACGTCCGTCGACGTCGTCGTGCCAACCCAGAGGCACCGATCCAAGGGATACGTCAACGCCGTGAACGCACCACAGGACACCGTCAAGACGCCACGCCTTCGATCCGGCGCGCCCCGCGCACGCGACGGTTGGCGCATCTCCATCGCCGCGCAGGTGCTCGGGGTACTCAGCATCACGGCCCTCGTTGCCGCCGCGATGGTCACCGTCGCGTCGATGCAGTTTGCCAGTCTCAAGACGGCCATGGGCCAGATGGAGTCACTGTCAACTCCCCTGTCGACGCTGAACGACGTCCAGCGTGACTTCCAGGCCACCCGGGCCCGCATCGCCGAGTACCCCGCCGCGACGGTCGAGGTCCGTGCGGAGCTGGTCACCGAGTTCGAGGCGCGGTCGGCAAAGGTCACTGCAGGACTCGCGGCGTACAGCGGATCGGTGATCGACAAGAATGCGATGGACGACTTCACCACGGCCTTCGACCTGATCCTGAGCCTTGGCACCGACAAGGTGTTCCCGGCGGCCGACGCTGGCGACGCGGTAGGCGCTGAGGAGACGTACCACTACGAGGTCATTCCCGCGATGGCGGTGGCCGCAGATGCGATCGGCGTGGAGTACACCGCAGCGTTGGACGAGGTTCGATCGATCGCGGCTGACAGCAAGAACCAGGCGTCCCGGGCGATCCTCATGCTCGTCGTCATCCTCGTTGTCGGCCTCGGCATCGCTTTCGCGGTCGGCATCGTCGTGGCGAGGCGCCTGGCCCGCGGCGCACGCGCGGTCCAGTCCTCCCTCGCCGCCATGGCCGACTGCGACCTCACGGTTGCCGCTCACGTCACCAGCCACGACGAAATCGGCGAGATGGCCAGCGCGTTGGCTTCCGCTCAGGCGTCACTACGAACTGTCCTGTCCGGGGTCGGCGAGACCGCGCAGACGGTTGCGGCGGCCGCGGAAGAGCTGTCGGCAGCGAACACGCAGGTGGCAGCCGGGTCGGAGGAGACAAGCGCGCAGGCGGGCGTCGTCGCCGCTGCCTCGGAGCAGGTCAGCCGTAACGTGCAGACGGTCGCGGCGGGTGCGGGGCAGATGGGGGCGTCCATCCGCGAGATCGCGCAGAACGCGAACGAGGCCGCGAAGGTCGCCAACCGGGCGACCGCCGTCGTGGCAGCGACCAACGAGACCGTGGCCAAGCTCGGGTTGAGCAGCCAGGAGATCGGTGCGGTGGTCAAGGCGATCGCGTCGATCGCGGAGCAGACGAACCTGTTGGCGTTGAACGCGACGATCGAGGCGGCTCGGGCCGGTGAGGCGGGCAAGGGGTTCGCCGTCGTCGCCGGTGAGGTCAAGGAGCTCGCGCGGGAGACCGCAAAGGCGACCGAGGAGATCACTCGGCAGGTCGAAGCCATCCAGGTCGAGACCATCGGCGCAGTGGCGGACATGGGAGAGATCAGCGACATCATCGCAGCGATCAACGACTACCAGCACACCATCGCCTCCGCCGTGGAGGAGCAGACCGCGACGACCAACGAGATGTCCAGATCCGTCACCGAAGTCGCCACGGGTTCCGGCGAGATCGCTGGCAACATCGCAGGGGTCGCATCAGGAGCGGCCTCGTCGAGCGAGGTGATCTCTCAGATGGGAGGCTCCGTCAACGAGTTGGCGCGCCTGTCGGCAGATCTGCGCGAGCGGCTTGCGCACTTCACGTACTAGGTCGATCCGGCGCGCCCACGTGACATCACGGGCCTCCGCATCGGCCTCGCCCTTGCTCGGCGGTGGCGTGCCATGGACATGAACAGTGCTCCCGAACGGGTCAGCCGACCCCGCCCAGGACGAGCAGCACCACCTGGGCCAGCAGGATCTTGGCGATCATCGCCATCGGGTAGACCATCGCGTAGCCGACGTTCGGGGCCTCGTCGCCGGACTCCTCCAGCGCGTAGCCCAGCACGGCAGGCTGGGTCTGCTGCGCTGCGACCATCCCGACGAGCATGCCGAACGGGATCTTGAGCCATCGGTAGCCGATGAGCAGGGTCAGCGTCGGCACGACGATGGAGACCACCGCGCCGATGGCGAGCAGGAGCATCCCGGAGTTCTCGGCGAACATCGACCGGAAGGTGTAGCCCGAGCCGAGGCCGACCGTGGCGAGGAAGAGGATGAGACCAAGCTGGCGCAGGGTGAGGTTGGCCGAGTAGGGCACGTTCCACACGATCGGACCGGTCCGGCGCAGCGCCCCGAGGATCAGGCCGACGATGAGCGGACCGGCGGCCGAGCCGAGCTGGAAGGTCAGGCCGCCGGGCAGCGGGATGGGGATGGCGCCGAGCAGCAGGCCCAGCGACATGCCCAGACCGAAGGACAGCAGGTCGATCTCGGACAGGTGCTTGTAGGAGTCGCCGAGCCGCTCGGTGACCGCGGCCATCCGGTCGCGACCGGCCACGACGCGCACCCGGTCGCCCAGCTCCAGGACGGTGTCCCCGGTAGCGGTCACGTCGATGTCCCCGCGCCGCACGCGGGTGACGATCGCGTCGAACTGCTCCGGCAGCGCCAGGTCGCGCAGCCGGCGCCCGGCGACGTCGGTGCTCGAGACGAAGATCCGGCGGAAGTCGTACCGGCTGCGGTCCAGCCCCGGCTCGTGGTCGTCGGGGCGGCCGATCGCGGCGACGGCCGCCTCGACGTTGCTCGGCTCGCCGACGACGATGACGAGGTCGTCCTTGGCCAGGACGAGGTCGCCCTCCGCGAGCATCACCTGCTCGCCGCGCTGGACGCGGGACAGGACGACCGGGTCAGGCAGGCGCAGCTGGAGCTCACGGATCGTGCTGCCGACGGTCTGCGGCGAGCTGACCCGCGCCGTTGCCGAGACGATCTCTTCCTGGACGAGGTGCAGCTCGCTCTGCTTGGCGGCCTCGCGACGGAAGTCGATCTTGTTCAGCCGTCGGACCAGTGCGATCGCGACGATCGGGCCGAGCACGCCCATCGGGTAGGTGATCGAGTAGCCGACGGTGGGCTCGAAGGCCGCGCTGGCGGCGTCCGTGCCGCCGCGGACGGTCTCGATGACGCCGGCCAGGGCAGGGGTGTTGGTCATCGCCCCGGTGAACACGCCGGCCGCGACGGTGGCCTTGAGGTCGAACAGCAGGGCCGCGCCCACCATGAGGGCCGTAGCCACCACGAGCATGCTCAGCACCAGGGCGTTGTCCCGCAGGCCCTTGCGGTTGAAGGAGGCGAAGAAGTTGGCGCCGCTGGCCAGGCCGATCGTGTAGACGAAGATCGCCAGGCCGAGGGTCCGGGTGAACTCGGGCACGACCAGCGTCTCGCTCTGCGCACCGATCGCCAGGCCGACGAAGAGCACGGCGGCCACGCCGAGGCTCGCGCCCTTGACGTGGATCCGACCCACGGCGAAGCCGATCGCCGAGGTGACGAACACCAGCAGGACGGGGTTGGCGGCGAGGAGCTCGATCAACGGGGGCCCTCCGGGTCGGGCAGGTCCGACGCCGGTGCCGGACGTGCTGGGCCAACCGTGCCCTCCTCGGGTCCGACGGACCCAGGCCGTCGGTCCCGCTGTGGGATTCCTCACCCCGGGACCCTCGGCCCGCGACAGCGGGGCCCGGCCGGGTCCCGCCGGTCCTCGGCCCCTGCGCGGTCCGGCGGTTCTGGGACCGATTCGCGGCCGCCCGCACCCGGATGGCCGAGCTCGACCGAGGGCGGGGACACGGCGCCGAACCTGGGCCCCAGCCCGCCGGGAGGTCCTCGTTGAACGGCATCGAGTCGCTGACACCCGGATCGCGGAAATCGTCGCCGAGAGCGCTCACACCAACCGAAGTCGTCGTCGGTCTCACTTTGAGACTTCGGATCTCATCTTCCAAACCGCCTTCCGTCACTCGACCCGCCCGCGCAGATTGACGCCCGAGACATGTCAGGGCACACTTGCTCCTGACAGTGCGCATCGCCTGCCCCCTGCGCGGTGCGCACTGTCGCATTCGATGCTCAGGCCCGGTCAGCGCCCTCGGCGCACCGGGCCTGAGTCGCGTCCTGGGCTGGTCGGGAACAGGCGGCGGAGGGTCGTCGACCGTCGCGCGGCGCGCCGACCGGACACCACCGCTGGGCCCGGCTAGCGTGCTGGAGTGACCGCTCCCGCACGCATCGGCGGCCCGGGACCCGACGATGCGGACTGCCGCCCCGACCGACCTGTCGCCGTGCCCCACGCGACGCCGGCCCAGCTGGTCGACCTCGCTCTGGTCCAGTGGCGGGCAGCGCTGGTCGGCCGCGCCGGCGACTCAGCGCTCACCGACGTCGACCGCCTCGGTGAGGCCCAGCTCGACCTGTCCGCCGCGCACCCCTCGGGCACGGCACAGCTCTTCGCCGGTCGCCCCACCCGGCTGTCCAACCTCGTGCGCGAGGGGGCGGCCCTGGCGACGGCCAAGCGCCGGGCGAGGGCCGTCGGGGCACTGGCCGAGGACCACGCCCAGCGCTTCGGCCTGGCCACCGCCTTCCTGGCCATCGGCGTGGCGACCTGGACCCAGGACGCCGAGACCGTCGACCCCGCGGCGGTCGACGCGTTGGCCCAGGCGACCACCGGCCCCGCCCCGGTCGCCGTCCCCGCCGAGCCGAGCCGTCGACTGCGGGCCCCGGTGCTGCTGCGGCCGGTGACGGTCAGCCCCCGCGGGCGCGGCGAGGCCGACTACGACCTTGCGCTGGAGCCCTCGCTCGAGGTCAACCCGGTGCTCGCCTCGGCGCTGCGGCGACGTGGGGCGCTGCTGGACCCGTTCGCGCTGGCCCGTGGAGCCTTCACCGCCGCAGGCTTCGACCCGCGTGCCGCGCTGGACCGGCTGCGGGCCCTGGGGATCGCCGTGCTCGACGGTTTCGAGCTCGAGGAACGCATCCTCGTCGGGACGTTCGCGCACCCCGAGCAGACCCTGGTCGACGACCTCGACGCCCTGGCGGGGACCCTGGCCGGACACGAGCTCATCGCTGCGCTCGCCGGCGACGAGCGTGCTGCGGGTGCCCTGACCGCACCGCTGCCCCCGGCGCTGCGCGGGGACCGCCCGCTGGACCAGGAGCGTGGTGTCGGCGACCTGGACGTCGCGCAGTCGTACGTGCTCGACGCGATCGCCGCCGGTCACCACCTGCTCGTCGACGCCCCCGCGGGCAGCGACGTCGCCGGGACGTTGGCCGCCGTCGTCGCCGACGCCGCCGCGAGCGGCAGGACGGTGCTCTACGTCGCCGGGCACCGCCGCGCTGCCACCGCCCTGGTCGAGCGGCTGGACGCGCTCGGCCTGGCCGAGCTCGTCCTGGATGTCGCCCCCGACTCCGGCTGGCGGTCCGAGGCCGGCCGTCGACTGCTCGGCGCGATGACCGGCGAGCCGGTCCCGGTCGATGTGGAGAAGGTGGCCATCGTCGAGCGAGAGCTGGCCGAGCGCCGGCGCCGGCTGCGCGCCTACGTCGAGGCGTTGCACACCGCGCGCGAGCCGTGGGGCTGCTCGGCGTACGACGCCCTGCAGGCGCTGGCCCGGCTCACCTCCGGTCGCCCCACCCCACAGACGTCGATCCGCCTCACGGCGCCGGTCGCCGAGTCGCTGACCGCCGAGCGGCGCGGGCAGGCCGCCACCGACCTGGTCACCGTCGCCGGGCTGGGCGCGTTCAGTGCCGGCACCCGCACCACTGCCTGGCACGGCGCCGACCTGCTCACTCCGCCTCGGGCCAGGGCAGCGCTGGACCGGGTCGACCGGCTGCACGACACCGCGTTGCCTCGGTTGCGTGGGCAGGTCGCGGCCGTCGCCGAGGCGACCGGGCTGACCCCGGCCGCAACACCGGCCGAGTGGGGCGAGCAGCTGGAGATGCTGGCGGGGGTGCGCGGAGCGCTCGACGTCTTCCAGCCCATGGTATTCGAGCGGTCGGCCTCCGACCTGATCGCCGCGACGGCCTCCCGCGCCTGGCGCGCCGAGCACGGGATCGAGATGAGCCGGCTCCTGCGACGTCGGCTGCGTCACCAGGCCAAGGACCTGCTGCGTCCCGGGCGCCCGGTGGCCGACCTGCACGGCGCCCTGATGGACGTGCAGGCACAGCGGGAGGTCTGGCGGGCGCACTGCCCCGCCGGCGGCTGGCCCCGGATCCCCGAGGGGCTCGCCGATATCGAGGCGGACCACCGCGAGGTGCGTGCGGCGCTGGACGTGCTGTCGCAGGTCCTCGCCCGCACCGCCGGGGGCGGCGGCCTCGACCTGCTGGGCTGGGAAGCGCTGGCCGAACGGCTGCGTCGGCTGCGCCTCGACCGCTCGGCGCTGGACTCGCTCCCGGAGCGCACCGCTCTCCTGCAGAGCCTCGAGGCCCGAGGTCTCGCAGCCCTGCTCGACGACCTGTCCGCCCGCCGGGTGCCGGCCGGGTTGGTCGCCGCCGAGCTCGAGCTGTCCTGGTGGACCACCGTCTTCGAGGAGATCCTGCGGCAGGACCCGGCGATGGCCGGGTACGACGGCGCCGCGCTGGCCCGCCTCGTCGCCGAGTTCCGCACGCTGGACCGCCGTCACCTCACCGACCGGGCACTCGTCTACCGCGCCGCCGCCCGCGAGGCCCTGCGGCTGAGGCTGCGTGCGGCCGACGAGCAGACCCAGGCCCTGTTCGGCGAGATCGTCGAGGACCGCTTCACGTCGCTGCGCCAGGCCGTCGAGCGCTACCCCGAGGTCGCACGGCACCTCCGCCCGGTGCTGGTGGCTGCCCCGATGCTCGTGCCGCACGTGCTGCCGCCTAAGCGGACCGAGGACCTCGTCATCCTCGACGCGGCGGCACACCTGCCGCTGGAGACCGTCATCGGCTCCCTGGCGCGCGGTCGTCAGGTGCTCGTCGTCGGCGACACGCGCTGCACCTCGGGCACGGCCATCGGCCGGCTCGCCGCGGTGCTGCCCGCGATCGCCCTGCACGCCGACGCCTCGCGGCGTGACCCCCTGCTGACCACCTTCCTCGCCGATCACGGCTATGCCGGCCGGCTCACCGCGACCCCTCTCCCGTCGACCGCCGGCCTGCTGCGGCTCGACGTCGTGGACGGGACCGGGATGCCGGCCGCGCACGGCGCCGTCGAGTCCACCCGGGCGGAGGTCGAGCACGTCGTCGATCTGGTCGTCGAGCACGCGCTCACCCGGCCGGAGGAGTCGCTCGCCGTGGTCTCCGCCTCGGCCGTGCACGCCGACCGGGTGCGTGAGGCCGTGCTGGCCCAGGTGCGGGACAACCCCGCCCTCGGGGCGTTCTTCCGGCCCGACCGGGCCGAGCCGTTCGTCGTCACCGACGTGGCCGCCACCCAGGGGCTGAGCCGCGAGGCCGTCATCCTGTCGGTCGGCTTCGGCCGGACGCCGCACGGGCGCGTACTGCACCGGTTCGGCGCGCTGAGCGAGCGCGGCGGCCAGGGCAGGCTGCTGGAGGCGCTCGGGGCCACCCGTCGACGGCTCGTCGTCGTCAGCTGTTTCACCGCCGCGGACCTCGACCCGGACCGGCTGGCGGCCCCGGGTGCCCGGCTGCTCGCCGACCTGCTCGAGGTCATCGCCGCCCACCGGGGCGCGCAGCGCCCGGACCGCGGCGCACCGAGCGGCCGCGGTGAGGCGGACCGGCTGCTGCTGGACCTCGCCGAGCGGCTGTGGCGCAAGGGCCTGACCGTCGGGCTCGACCACGGGACGCCCGGCGGTCCCCGGATCCCGATGGTCGTGGGTCACCCCGACCTGCCGGACGAGATGCTCGTGGCCGTGTTCACCGACGACGACGTCTACCTCGCCGAGCCGAGCGTCCGGGTACGGGACCGGCAGGTCGCCGAGCGGCTGGAGAGCCTCGGCTGGACCGTGGTCCAGCTCTGGTCTGCCGCGGCGTTCTTGGATCCGCAGGCCGAGGCCGACGCCGTGGGGTCCGCGGTCATCGAGGCGTGTGCCGCGCGGCTGGCCGCCCGGCCGCCGGTCGCCCAGGTGCTGCCGCCCGGGCTCGACGACGACGCGGGTACGGACGAGGCATCCGGTGCGGGGTCGGCGGCCGAGCCCGGCGCCGGCTCAGGGTCCGTGCTCGCCGCGACGTTGCGCGACCCGGGCGACGACGATCTCGAGCCTGCCCTCACAGCGCCGGTGACCCGCGACCTCGCGACGGGCGTCGTCCGGACCGTCGAGCCTGCCCTGGACCGGGCCGCGGACGCGTCGACCCCCGGCTCGGCGAGCGCCGACCGGCCGGCGGACGGCGGCGCGCCCCCGGTGCACGTCGTCGAGCAGGTCCTGGACCTCGGGCTGGATGTGGCGCGGCCCGCCGCCGGACCGGTTCCTGGCGGGCGCCCGGCCGTAGCACGCGGGCTTCCGATCGGAACCTACAGCGACGACCAGCTGGACGACCTCGTGGCCTGGCTGCTGGCCGACGGAGTGCAGCGGGGCGACGACGAGCTCGCCGCGGCACTGCGGGCAGAGCTGGGTCTGGTGCGGCGGGGTTCGCGGATCGACGCCGCGGTGAACGGCGCGGTGCGGCGGGCCCGGTGACCGAGCACCCCCCGCGACGGCGTTCGCGCAGAGCGACCGGCGGGACGGTTCCGACGGTGCCGACGGTCCTGGGTGGGGCCGAGGCGCCGCCGGAGCCCGCGACGCCCGGCGAGCCGCGCGCCCCGGACGACACCGACGTCGGCTGGGGTCAGGCGCAGGGTGACGACGACGAGCGCTTCCTGCGCGAGGTCCCGCCGCACTGGTGACGGGACCCCACGCCGAGGCGGTCACAGGCCGGTGCGGGCTGCCAGCAGGTCGCGGATCTCGGTGAGCAGCGCGATGTCCGGGGCCGGAGCGGTGGGCGTCGGCTCCTGGCCGGCCTTGCGTCGCTCGGCCAGCCTGTTGAGCGGCAGCACGACGATGAGGTAGATCGCCGCGGCGACGAGGACGAAGTTGAGCGTCGCGGTGAGGATGAGGCCGATGCTGATCGGCGTCGTGCCCTCCCGCAGGGTGATGTCCCACAGCTCGACGAGGCTCGGTTGGCCGAAGACCGCGCCGATGATCGGGTTGATGAGGCCTTCGACGAGCGCGCCGACGACGGTGGTGAAGGCGGAGCCGATGACGACGGCGACGGCGAGGTCGACGACGTTGCCGCGCAGGACGAAGGTCTTGAAGCCGGTGAGCACGAGGGCCTCCTGAGGTTGGGACGACGGTGGCGGGTCGGATCATCCCACCAGGACGGCACCGAGCCCCGCACCGTCCCACACGGCGGCGATCCGACTGCCCTCGTCGCGGCTGACCGCAACGACGACGCGTTGACCGGTGTCGGCGCCGCCGCCGAGCAGACCACCGGACGCGTTGGTGGCAGGCCGTACGTCGAGCACGAGCGCGGCCCGCGCCAGCACCACCGGCTCGCCGCCCGGGACCTCCGTGGCAAGGCCACCGCTCCCGCCGGGTGCGACGAGGTCGACCCGGTCGCCGACGACCAGCAGATCGATCGCGGTGAGGCCAACCGCCACCACCACCGTCCCCGGCGGTGGTGGCAGCGTGAACCGCTGCCCGGCGAGCAGTCCGTCGACCACGGGGATGCCGGCGGGCAGGTCGACGGCCGGGGCGCGGCCGAGCAGCGGGCCGGTTCCGGCGTGCGTGGCCGACGGGACAAGACCGACGGGCAGGCGCACCACCCGCAGGTCTGCCGTGGTCAGGGGGTCACCGCCATGGACGGTCCGGGAGGTCACCACGACCGGGATCCCCGCCGGGGGCGGCGCGGTGAGGTGGACGACCAGGACGACCGCCACGGCCACCAGGAGCACGCGACCGAGCCACCGGGCCCGCCAGGCGGCGATCCGCAGTGCGAGCAGTGCAGGGTGGCGGGCCATGGCCGCAGGCTAGGCAGCGGAGCGGGTCTGGGGCGGTACGGGGACGACCCCCCTGGGGACGAGGCCGTTGGTCGCTGGTCCGGGGATCAGGCGGGTCGGCCATCCGACGGTTCGGGGATCAGGCGGTTCCGGCGGCCTTCGTCGGCGCCTTGCCGCCCGACCCCGAGCCGATCGCGGCGGACCCCGAGCGGGATGCGCCGGGCCCGGAACCCGACCCGGAGGAGCTCGACGACCCCGAGGACCCCGAGTCCGAGCCCGACCCCGAGCCAGAGGACCCCGAGCCCGAGGAGCCCGAGGAGGAGTCGCCCGCCCCGGAACCGCCCGAGGTCGTCGTCGCGGCGGCCGCCGTCCCCGAGCCCTCCGAGCCGGTGCTCGCCGATGCCGCCGCCGGATCTGGCGAGGAGGACCCGCTCGACGAGCCCGTCCCGCGCTGGTCCTTGCGGGCGTCGTTGCGATAGAACCCCGACCCCTTGAACACCACGCCGACGTTGCCGAACAGCTTGCGCAGCCGTCCGCCGCAGACCGGGCACTGGGTGAGTGCGTCGTCGGTGAACGCCTGCGGGGCGTCGAAGCGGTGCTCGCACGCCGTGCACGCGTAGGAGTAGGTGGGCACGGCATCCTCCAGGGCGATCGGACGGTTCTGGGTCAAGTCTCCCACCGTGCCCCGACCGTCGATGACCCGACTGCGGTCAGGACCTCAGGCCACGGGCGCCCTCACCACGACGCCCTCACCGTGGCGCCGCTGCCGGGCTGAGGCGACGCGCCCCGTGCGGCGTGGCGACGACGTCGACCGTGCGGTCGTGCGGCTCGCAGGGCAGCGGATCGGTCACCGCGTCGTGGACCTCGTCGTCGAAGACCACCGCGACGACCAGCGCGTCCGGCCGGGCATGCTCCAGGACGCGGTCGTACCAGCCGCCGCCCTGTCCGAGCCGTGCCCCGGCGGTGTCGACGGCGAGGGCGGGGACGATGACGACGTCGGCCTGGGCGAGCGCTTCGGCGCCGAGGGTCGGACCGACCGGCTCGGGCGGGCGGCCGGGTGCGCGGATGACGAACTCAGCGGGGGAGGACAGCCAGGCCCAGTCGCGGCTCAGGCCGCTGCCCAGCGCCGGCAGCAGCACCGGGGTGCCCCGTTCGGCGAGCCGCTCCAGCAGGGGGAGGGTGCCCGGCTCGTGGGGCCGGGCGACATAGGCCGCCACGCACCGGGCGGCCCGGACCTGTGGCAGGTCGCCGATGACGGTGGCCAGCCGCTCGGCGGCCTCGGCGCCGGCGCGAGGGCTCAGCCGGGCGCGCTCTGCCCGGATCGTCCGTCGCAGGTTGTCCTTGGCCTCGGGCAGGTCGGTCTGGTCGATCGGAGCGGTGCTCATGGACCCATCATCCCGCGCTCGGCAGCCCGGTGCGCACACCGCCCCCGCCGCACGGCCCCCGCACCGGCTCGCCTACGGTCCGACGGCGCTCACCGCGGGCTCGCGCGCCGTCCCGCGGCTACCCTGCCTGCCATGACGATCCGAAAAGCAGTCATCCCCGCCGCCGGTCTGGGCACGAGGTTCTTGCCCGCGACGAAGTCCACCCCCAAGGAGATGCTGCCCGTCGTCGACAAGCCGGCCATCCAGTACGTCGTGGAGGAGGCCGCGGCGGCCGGCCTCGACGACGTCCTGATGATCACCGGGAGGTCGAAGCGCACACTCGCCGACCACTTCGACGCCGTGCCGGAGCTCGAGGACGCGCTGGCGGCCAAGGGCGACCTCGAACGGCTCGCCGAGGTGCGCCGCTCCTCCGAGCTCGCCGACATCCACTTCGTGCGGCAGGGCCAGCCCAAGGGACTGGGCCACGCCGTCCTGTGCGCCAAGCGTCATGTGGGTGACGAGCCGTTCGCCGTGCTGCTCGGCGACGACCTCATCGACCCGCGCGACCCGCTGCTCACCGAGATGATCGCCCTGCAGGCCGAGCAGGGCGGGTCCGTGATCGCCCTGCTCGAGGTGGAGCCCGACCAGATCCACCTGTACGGCTGCGCGGCCGTACAGCCGGTGGCGGGTGCACCGGCCGACCACGTGCGGGTGACCGCGCTCGTGGAGAAGCCCGACGCGGCCGACGCGCCCAGCAACCTGGCGATCATCGGCCGCTACCTGCTCCACCCGGCGGTCTTCGAGGTGCTCGAGCGGACGGCCCCCGGCCGGGGCGGGGAGATCCAGCTGACCGACGCCCTGGCGACCCTGGCCGCGATGCCGGCCGACCAGGGTGGCGGGGTGCACGGGGTCATCTTCCGCGGGCGTCGCTACGACACCGGCGACCGGCTCGACTACCTCAAGGCCGTCGTGCGGATCGCCGTCGACCGCCCCGACCTCGGGCCCGACCTTCGGACCTGGCTGCGCGAGTTCGTGGCGACCCTGTGACCGCCGAGCGATGAGGACGGTCGCCGAGCACCTCGCGGCGGTCCTGGCCGCGGCCCGTCCGGTTGCGCCGCTGGACGTCGTCCTGGCCGACGCCGACGGCGCCATCCTCGCCGAGGACGTCACGGCCCCTCGCGACGTGCCGATGTGGACGGTCGCCGGCTGCGACGGGTACGCGGTGCGCGCTAAGGACGTCGGCGCCCCCGGCCCCGGTCCGGCGCCGGAGGTCTGCCTCCCGGTGGCCGCGGACGCACCGGTGACGGCCCGGGCACCGCTGCGCCTCGTCCCGGGCACCGCCGTGCTCATCGCGGCGGGCGGTCCGCTGCCCGTCGGGGCCGATGCCGTCGTGCCGATGGAGCGGACCGACCGCGGCCGCGCCCGGGTGGTGCTCCGCGGCGGGGTCGAGCCCGGGGAGCACCTGCGCCGCGCGGGGGCGGACCTCGGCGCGGGTGACGCCGTCCTGACGGCCGGGACCCGGCTGGCCGCACGGCACCTCGCCGTCGCCGCGGCCCTGGGCCGGGGGCGCCTGCGGGTCCACCCCGCGCCGCGGGTGATCGTCATCTCGGTCGGCGACGAGCTCGTCGAGCCCGGCCGCGCCCGGCCCGACGGTCGGATCCACGACGTCGACGGCCCGGCGCTGGCCGCTGCCGTCAAGGAGGCCGGGGCCAGCGCCGTTCGGGTCGGCCCCGTGCCGGACGACCGCGCGGCGCTGCGCGAGCTGCTGGCCGACCAGCTGGTGAGGGCCGACCTGCTCATCCTCACCGGTGGGCTGAGCCACGGGCCGTGGGACACCGTCACCGACGTGCTCGCCCCGCTGGGCACGGTGCGGTTCGACCAGATCGCGATGACCCCCGGCCACCGCCAGGGCTTCGGCACCGTCCGGGCCGAGGGCGAGGAGGCGATCGACGCGGACGGCGTCCCCGGGGGTGTCCCGGTCTTCGCGCTGCCGGGCCACCCGGTGGCGGCGCAGGTGTCCTACGAGGTGTTCGTCCGGCCGGCGCTGCGGGCGATGGCCGGGTACACCGAGCTCTACCGGCCGACGGTGCGGGCCGCCTCGGCCCGACCGTGGGCCTCCCCGTCCGGTCGGCGCCAGTTCGTGCCGGCCGTCGTCACCGGCTCGCCGACCGACGGCTACCTCGTCACTCCTGTGGGCGACCCTGCCAGGGTGTCGCTCGGTGCTCTGGGCCTGGCCAACGCGCTCGTCGTCGTGGGCGAGGACACGACGCGCGTGCGCGCCGGGGACACCCTCGCCTGCCTGGTGCTGGACGGCTGAGGTGGCCAGGGGCTGGCCGGCCGTCCTGCGCTCGGACGACGTCGTGCTACGACCGCTGCGTCGACGGGACGCCGGCGCCTGGCGGGCCGCCCGGCTGCACAACGCCGGCTGGCTCGAGCGCTGGGAGGCCACCACCCCCGGGCCGGTGACCGGCCCGCCGCCGACCTTCGCCGGGTTCGTCCGGCTCCTGGCGTCCCAGGCGCGTGCCGGCACCACGCTTCCGTTCGCCATCGAGTACCGCGACGAGCTCGTCGGCCAGCTGACGGTCGCCTCGATCACCCACGGGTCCGCCTGCTCGGCGAGCATCGGCTACTGGGTCAGCGAGCACGTCGCCGGGCGCGGGATCGCCCCCACCGCTGTCGCGATGGCCGTCGACCACTGCTTCGACGAGGTCGGGCTGCACCGGGTGGAGATCGCCATCCGGCCGGAGAACGCGCCCAGCCTGCGGGTGGTGGCCAAGCTCGGCCTGCGCGAGGAGGGTCTGCGTCAGCGATACCTGCACATCCAGGGGGGGTGGCGCGACCACCGCACCTTCGCGGTGACCACCGAGGAGGTCCCGGAGGGTCTGCTCACCCGCTGGCGCCGCTCACGAACCACACCCGTGTAGTTCCCCGACCGACACGCCGCGCCCGCTGCGTCCGGGCGCAGTCACCCTCACCTACCGTCGTCGTGTGTCCCAGGCCGGCCTCGTGCTTCTCGCGCTGGCGGGTCTGTGGATCGCCTACCTGGTGCCGCAACGGCTGCGGCACCGCCAGCAGCTGCTCGAGGCCAGGGCCGACGACAGGTTCTCCGAGGGGTTGCGGGTGATCCGGGTCACCCAGCCCGCGACGGCGGGACGGATGGTCGGCACGGTCGCGCGGCACGGGGTCGCCGGGCCCGGACGGGTGCTGCTGCACCCGTCGCCGCGGCTCGGGTCGGCAGCGCAGGCTCGGGTCGCACCGCACGCACCGCACGCACCGCACGGACCAGCAGGACACGGACCAGCAGGACAAGGAGGCGGGACGATGGACCGACCGCATGCCGCCGGGGACCGCGTCGTCGCGGACGCCGCCCGCAGGACGGCCGCCGCACGTGCCGCCAGGGCGGCAGCACTCGCCCGCCGCGCAGCCGCCGCCCGGCGGCGCGCCCTGCTGGGCGTCATCCTGCTCGTAGCCGCCGTGGCGGGGTGGGCCGCCGTCGGCGTCAGCGGCGCCGGCCTCGCGCTCGGCGCCGTCCCCACCGCGCTGCTCGCCGCGACCCTGCTGCTCGGGCGCCGGGCCGTGGTTGCCGGGCATCGCGCCGACGACCGGTGGGCCGCCGATCCGGCCAGGGTCGCACCCGGACGCCGCACCGCCACCGCCGCGACAACCGTCGTGGGACGCGCCGTGCACCCCTCCGCCGACTCCACCGAGGTGATGGCCCGCGTGCCGCGAATCGGGGCCGCGACCGCCGGCGTGCGCTCGGACGAGCGGCTGGCTGCCGCCGAGCGTCTGGCGGCGGCCCAACGGGTCGAGCCCGAGGCCGACAACCCCGACGCCACGGTGCCCGTCGAGGCGACCTGGGTCCCGGTCCCGGTGCCGCGCCCGTCCTACACGCTCAAGCCCGCGGCACGCCGCGCCGAGCCCGCACCGCTGGTCCTCGACGGACCGGGCGCTTCCGTGGCCGGGGGGCAGGCCGGTGCCGACGGCGCGGCGACCCGCCCGGAGCCCGCGGTCGACGCGGCACGACCGACCACCGGTGGCCTGGCGCTCGACGCGATCCTCGCCCGCCGACGCGCCTCGGGGGAGTGACCGGCCGGCCGGACGACGCGGTTCGTGACCGCGGTGGTCCGGTGCTAACCTGGACCCCGCTCTGGGGCTGTGGCGCAGTTGGTAGCGCGTCTCGTTCGCAATGAGAAGGTCAGGGGTTCGAATCCCCTCAGCTCCACCCCGGGACGGGCGTTCGGTCGGTTGTCGACCGGGCGCCCGTTCGTCGTTCGACGAGGAGGATGAGTGATGCCGCTCGGGGTCGTGCCCGTGCCCGTGCGCCTCGAGGCGCACGACGGACCTCCGTTCGTGCTCCGCGCGGGGGTGCGCGTTCTCGCCGCCGAGCCGGTCCTGGACATCGCGGTCCTGGCCGCCGCCCAGCTGGGTCGGGCGGGGGGCACCCCGCTGACGGCGCAGCAACCGCACGACGCTGCACCGGGCCACGCCGGGTCGGACGCGGCCGGCCGGCCGCATGCCGACGGCCGGCCCCACACCGACAGCACCGCACCGGGCGTCATCGAGCTTGCGCTGGCCGACGCGTCCGAGCTGGGGCTGGCGACCGGCCTGGCCGCAGAGCTCGTGGCCGAGGCCCACCGGATCGAGGTGACCGCCCGGGGCGTCGTCGTCCGTGCCGTGACGGCCGCGGGGCTCGGCCGGGCCGTGGCGACGCTGGTCCAGCTGGTGCGGGCCGACGGCCCGACGGGTGTCCTTGACCCGTGCCTCGTGGTCGACCATCCCCGATTCGCGTGGCGCGGGCTCGCGCTGGACGTCTCCCGGCACTTCTTCGCCGTGCCCGAGGTGATCGCCGTGATCGACGTCATGGCCGACTACAAGCTCAACGTCCTGCACCTGCACCTCACCGACGACCAGGGCTGGCGGCTCGAGGTCGCCGGGCGTCCGGAGCTGACCGAACGCTCGGGCGCAACGTCCGTCGGGGGGGAGCGCGGCGGCTTCTACACCGCGGCGGACTACGCCGCGCTGGTCGCCCACGCCGCGACCCGGCACGTCGTCGTCGTCCCGGAGATCGACGTCCCCGGGCACGTCAACGCCGCGCTGCACGCCGACGGGCGGCTCACCCCGTCGGGCGAGCCGCCCGGGGCCTACACCGGGATCGAGGTCGGCTTCAGCCGCCTGCACGCCGGGCTGCCGGCGACCGAGACGTTCCTGCGTGACGTCTTCGGCGCGGTCGCGGCGATGACCCCGGGTCGACACGTCCACCTCGGCGGTGACGAGGTGCTGACCATGGTGCCCGAGGAGTACGCGGCGCTCGTCCGGAGCGCGGCCGGTCACATCGAGGCCGCCGGCAAGACCGTCGTCGGCTGGCAGGAGGTGGCCGGAGTGCTGCCGCTGCCCGGCCCGCGCGCGCGGGAGGTCGTCATCCAGTACTGGGACGAGCGCGAGGGCGCAGCGGAGGTGGCGGCTGCCGTCGGTCGTGGCGCACGCGTGCTGCTGTCCCCGGCCAGCAGGGTGTACCTCGACATGAAGTACGACGCCGACTCCCCGATCGGTCTGGAGTGGGCCGGGCACGTCGAGGTCCGCGACGCCTACGACTGGGAGCCGCTGGACGTGCTCGACGTGCCCGCCGACCGGGTGGCGGGCGTCGAAGCCGGGCTCTGGACCGAGACGGTCGTCACCGCCGAGGACCTGTTCTGGCTGCTGCTGCCGCGCCTGGTCGCCGTCGCCGAGGTGGCCTGGTCGCCCGCCGCCCGCCGGGACTGGGACGGCTTCGCCGCGCGGCTCGCCGGTCAGTCGCGGCGCTGGGACGCGGCGGGGTTGACCTGGCACCGCTCGCCCCAGGTGCCCTGGCCGTGAGTCATGGTCAGACCCAGGTGGGCAGCCACTGGCGCAGCTGCCAGGAGCGGAAGGTGATGTCCTGCGCGGTCCAGACCGGCCAGAAGAAGACCGAGGTCGCCAGCACCGCCACGACCAGCACGACGACGACGGCGAGGCGGACCTCCCGATGCCGTGGCACGGCGAGGAACCGGGCGCTCGCCCAGACCAGGC
>Ga0105047_10002524_pt1 | contig 32592 bp, 19 predicted proteins | sample MAT04_FD_78384 | JGI IMG/M metagenome (GOLD analysis project Ga0105047, IMG submission 78384) | Freshwater microbial communities from Lake Fryxell liftoff mats and glacier meltwater in Antarctica - MAT-04 (megahit assembly) | ecosystem: Environmental > Aquatic > Freshwater > Ice > Liftoff... | reverse complement strand
CGCGCGACCAGCTCCTGCAACGACGACAACTGCCGTGTCAACAACGTGAGTCGACGCTCGCGATCGGGGGCCCGCTCCGGCTCGGCTTGCACCGAGGCCACCCGGGACTCCAGTTGTGTGAGCGCGTCGGTAGGCAGGTCGCGCTGCAGGCGTTCGAGGCCACTGGCAAGCGCGCTGACGCGTTCCAGGAGTGCATCGGCGGTAGGCTCTACATCGGGCACGAGAGACTTGTCGGCGTCGGAAAGCTTCGCGGTGACGTCTTTGATCGTGAGCCGATCATCCACCGCATTGCGGAGTAACTCGCCATACGCCGACGCCAGCAGCTGATCGCCGGCCACCAGCGCGAGTTGCTCGCGCATCTTCACTTCGTACGGACGGTCGTCGGAACTCGCGGCAATCGCCTCCCACGAGCCGTTCCACGCATCACCGGCCGACACCCCGAGTCGACGCAGGCGCATGAAATCGCGGGCGAGCATCTGCGCGCTCGCCAGGGCGCCAAGTCCGGCGGCGACCATGGGGATGACCATCGGACGGAAATCCAACGACGCGCCGATCACCAGGCTGCCCAGCGCCACGGCGGCCGAGCCCATGAACCATTTGGCGTGCTGCACGAACGCCCGCGATGCCTCCGCGATGCGCGCGGGCTTGCTACGCGGATCGCGATCGGACGTCGACGTCGACGACCCCCCGAGGATTCGTCCCAACGTAATGCCACGGCGACGCAATCTGATGTAGCGGCCGAGCACACCGAGGCCCATGCCCATCGCGGGAAAGATCGCCCACGGAAAACCGGGGCTGGTCGTCGCGTTGATGACGCCGAGGAACACGACCATGCCCGCGGTCCAGAGCATTTGTCCCTTGAAGCGCTCGATCACGTCTTCGTCGCTGCGCCACGCGGCAGTCGCATCACTGTACTGATCGTTCCACTGCGACTGCACGTCGCGGCGCTGCTGTCGCACCGCCACGCGCCAATCCTGCATGGCCTCCTTCTGCGCACGATTCCACTCCTTCACTTGCTCGCGCGGCGCACCGGGAGGAAGCGGCGGCAATGCCGGCATCGGCGGCAGCGCGCCGGGTGCGGGATACGAGCGTGGTGCCGGCGCCGGGGCCACGACAGCTCGCGGCGCCCAGTCCTCCGACCGATATCCATAGCGCGCGTCTTCACGAGGGTCCGGCGCACGAGGCTCCGCGCCGCGGCCACTCTGCGGCGCGTGGTAGCTCACCGGCGCCATTGCCTGCGGCGGCGGTGCACTGGCCCGGTGCGCACCGGTCTGCAGCGAGCCGTCACGCTGTGCTTTGCGCAGGGCATCGCGCAGTTGCATGGCATTGTCCCAGCGATCCTGCGGCCGTTTGGCCAGGCAACGCTCGAGAATCTCCACCAACACAAACGGCGCATCGGGACGCACCGCGCGAATAGGCATCGGTGTCTCGCTCACGTGCTTCAGCAGCATCGCCGGCGTGGTCGTGGCTTCGAACGGAAGCCGTCCAGCCAGCATGAGATACCCCACCACACCCAGCGAATAAATGTCACTGCGCCCGTCGATCTCGCGGTCGCCGGTGGCCTGCTCGGGGCTCATGAACGCCGGTGTTCCTACGGCGATTCCGGTCTGCGTGAGCCGCGATCCGCTTTCCGCCGCACGCGCGATGCCGAAATCGGTGACCATCGCGCGACCAGACTCTTTGTCGACCAACACATTGTCCGGCTTCACATCGCGATGCACGACGCCGCAGGCGTGCGCATACGCCAAGGCGTCGGCCACCTGTTCGAGCAGGTGCGCGATCTCCTCGAAGGTCGGTCGCGGGGCGCGCACGATCCGCGCCGCCAAGCTCTCGCCCTTCACGAGCGCCATGGCGAAACACACCAACCCGCCCTCTTCGTGCACCGCGTAAATCGGCACGATATGCGGATGATTCAGTCGCGCTGCGGTCTGCGCTTCGCGCACGAAACGTTCGCGCACATCACCGCGGAACGCGAGCTCCGGCGGCAACACCTTGAGTGCGACCGGTCGCTGCAAGCGCACATCTTCGGCCGCGTACACCACCGCCATGCCACCGCGACCGACTTCCTGCTCGATGAGATACCGGTCGCCCACCGCCGCCGTGACGCGATCGCGCAGCAGATTCGACTCTGCCTGAGCTTCAGCCGCCTTCGTGCCCGCTCGCTGACCGTCTGGCATCGGACGGTCGGCTTACGCCGAACCAGAGCGCGATGACGTCGCCTCGCGCACTTCGTTGGCGGCCTGCACCGCAATGTCGACATCGCGCGCCAGTTGCATGGCCTGTTCCGCCACGAGCGTCACGCTTTGCACCGAGCTGTTGCCCGTGCGCAGGCGCACGAGATCGAGACGCACGTTCTCGAGGGCGATGCGGCAGCTCTCGAGCTGGCCGCGGCGCAGTTCGCGCTTGGCTCCGGTATCGGCAACGCACCGACGATCCCGACGGAGCTGCGCCAACCGGCGCACCCGCCCTTCGCTACCCTGCGTATCGAGTGGATTCGCTTCAGCCTCGAGCGTGCCGATTTCGGCGTCGATGCGCCGCGCCGCATCTGGCCCCTGTTCGCGATCCACGCGCGTGATGTCACGGGCGATCATTTCGACCTTGTTCACCAGATCCACTGCCGTGCGCGCAACATCGGGGATCCGACCTCGCTCGTCGGTCGGCAGCGTGCCCAGCAGTCGGCCGATCTCTTCACGATCGGCGCGTGCCGCTTTCACCAGCGCGACGAACTCGCCAAGGTCTTCATCGCGCGCCGGCGCATTGGGCGTGGCCGCGTCACGGTGAAACCTCACCGGCGCCGACGGCGTCGACGACAGCACGCCGTCGAGGCGATTGCGGAGTCGGCCTTGGGCGCGCAACTCCTCGCGCTTTTTTCGACTGAACGTGGCCATGAATTTGTCGCCCAGGTCGGAGATGACCTCGCCGAGCATCCGATGCTTGGGCTGCTTGAGCACATCGGTCCAATCGAAGCCATCCGCCCAGAGCTTGGCGTACTTCCACGCGATGTACACCGTCCAGAGCGTGGTCAGTCCCAGCATGTCGCCCTGCGTGAAGATGCTGATCACGAGGATCGCGCCGTTTACGAACAGATACGGCGCCAGCTTCCGGCGGAACGCCACGACGGGCGGAGCGAACCAGCGTGCCTCGTCTTCCGCCGTGGCCACGTACACGTCGTCGCCCGACGGTTGCTGGTACAGCGGATACGGCGGCGCCTGCGGGGTGACCGCCGTACGCGTCTGGTACGTGGGCGCCTGGTAGGCCGGTGGCGTGTATGGAGCGGGCGTGTACGGCACCGAAGGCGCGGCCGGATTGGGCGACCCCATCCCGGCCATCGACATGCCACCGATCGGCGCACCACTGAATCGCACCGGCGCACCGGTGCCCTGCTGCAGCGCGGCCGGATTGGTCGGCGGCGGCACGACGCCCGTCTTCAGGGCCGTGACCATTTCGCCGGCGCTCTGGAAGCGATGCTCCGGGTTCTTCTCCAGCAATCGCATGACGATCTGAGACAAATCGTCGGGCGTATCCGGACGGCGCAACGACACCGGCACCGGCACCTCGGCCAGATGCTTCACCAGCAAGGCCGGTGTCGTACCGCCGGTAAACGGCGGCTCGCCAGCCAGCATCTGATACGCCACGACACCCAGCGAGTACAGATCACTGCGGGCGTCGAGGTCGCGATCACCGGAGGCCTGCTCAGGCGACATGTACGCCGGAGTACCGATCGCCATGCCCGTGGCGGTAAGACGCGACGTCTCGCCGCTGTCACTCACGGCACGCGCGATCCCGAAGTCGGTGACCAGCGCCCGGCCGTCGATGCTGTCCAGCAGAATGTTGTCGGGCTTGATATCGCGATGAATGACGCCACGGGCATGTGCGAATGCCAGCGCGTCAGCCACTTCGTGCAGCCAGCGACGTACCTGGTCGATGGGGAGCGGACCACGCTTCTGCAACATGGTGGCGAGATTGTCGCCGTCGATGCAGGCCATCACGAAGAACACGAGATTCCCGACCTCGTCTACCGAATAGATCGGGACGATGTTCGGATGACTCAGCTGCGCCGCCGTTTCCGCCTCGCGCAAAAAGCGCGTACGAATATCGCGCCGGAACGACAGCTCCGGCGGAAGCAACTTGATTGCTACGAACCGCTTGAGGCGCTTGTCGCGGGCCCGATACACGATGCCCATTCCACCGCGACCGATTTCCTGGTCCACTTCATAGGTGGCACTGAGCGCCTGCTCCACATGGGCGCGCAGTTCAGCATCTTCGGTGGATGGGACTACGGAATCGGGCACTCGTGTGGGATCGGGGAAATCACGTGGTATGTCTAGTGTAGCACCAGAGAGAAACCGGCAACAGCATCCCTCGGTCTCTTCGCCGCTGGCCGTACGGCCCGAGCTCGCCCGGAGTTGCAACGCCAACCGCACCCCTACCGAACGAACGGCCGATCGGTCAACCTGACCGTAGAGTCCCTCCGGATCCAAGGACCGACAAATCGGCGGATCGCCGACCAGTGTGGGCTGTCAACTCGGCACCGCTGCCCCAGTCTGCTTGCAAAGCCTGCCGCGATGACGTAATCCCGATGGTGTGAAACCTGCGCTATGACGGGCGGTATCCCTCTTCAACAGGATCGTACGTCATGGGCCAACGCCAAACGCTTCCCGTCCTGCCGCTTCGCGGGACGGTCATGTTCCCCGGCATTACCGCACCAATCGCGGCGGGCCGCCCCGGCACCTTGAGAGCCATCGAAACGGCGCTCAAGGGAGATCGGCTTGTCTTTGCCGTCGCCCAGCGCGACAACACAGAAGAGCCGACGTCGGACATTCTCTTCACCACGGGTGTCATCGCCCGCATCGGCCAGATCCAACGGGGACTGGGTGGTGTTCAGCTGCTCCTGCAAGGCGAGCAGCGCGCCACGGCACTGCAGTACGCTGAAGTGGACGGATATCTCCAGGCGGTGATCGTCCCTGCCGAAGAGATGATGCCACTCGACCTCAAGAACGCCGCCTTCGAGGCACTCCATAAGGAGGCGCGAGAGCGCGCCGCCGAATTGGGCGAGAAGCGCGGTCTTCCCGAGGAAGTCGTGCATCAAGTGCTCGACTCGGTCGACGATGCCGGTAAGTTCTCCGACCTCGTTGCCGGCTACATCGAACTCACCGTGCCCGAGAAGCAGGGGCTGTTGGAGACACTCTCGGTGGAAGAGCGCCTGCGTCGTGTGCTGGTGCACGTGCAGCGTCAGATCGGCCTGCTCGAAGCACGGGAAGACATCAAGTCGCAGGTCCAGGAAGAACTGGGCGAGCGGCAGCGCGAGATGTTCCTGCGTGAGCAGCTCAAGGCAATTCAGAAAGAACTCGGCGACGACGATCAGTCGAAAGAGATCACGGAGCTCCGCGAAAAGCTCACCAAGCTCGAGCTTCCGAAGGATGCGCGCTCAGAAACGGAACGAGAACTGGGCCGCCTCGAACGCGCCGGTCGTGAATCCATGGAAGCGCAGGTGATCCGCACCTACCTCGAGTGGATCGCCGAGTTGCCGTGGAGCAAGCGCTCGGATGATCACCTCGAACTCGCGCGCGCCGGCGAAATCCTCGAGGAGGATCATTACGGCCTCAAGGACGTGAAGGATCGCGTGCTCGAATTCCTGGCCGTACGTCAGCTCCGCGCGCAGCAGATCGCCGCCGAGGTCGCGACTACGGGTGAATTCCCGGTGTCGAAGATCAAGGGAGACACCAGCGACGCGAACGCCACCCTCGGCAGTGGGAACGGCAACGGCGACCGGCAGATCACGGATGCAACGGAGGCCAAGGCCCGTGCCATGGCCAAGGGCCCGATCCTGCTCTTCAACGGTCCGCCGGGCGTAGGCAAGACGAGTATCGCCAAGTCCATCGCACGCGCCTTGGGCCGTGAGTACGTTCGCGTAGCGCTCGGTGGTGCGCGCGACGAAGCCGATATCCGTGGACACCGCCGTACTTACGTGGGCGCGATGCCGGGCCGGATCATTCAAGGCATGAAGCAGGCAGGCAGCAAGAATCCCGTGTTTCTCCTCGACGAAGTGGACAAGCTGGGCACGTCGTATCAGGGCGATCCTTCGAGCGCACTGTTGGAAGTGCTCGACCCGGCGCAGAACGACTCGTTCACCGACCACTATCTCGGCGTGCCGTTCGACCTGAGCGAAGTGTTGTTCATCGCCACGTCGAATTCCATCCAGAACATTCCCGGTCCGTTGTTGGACCGTATGGAGGTCGTGGACTTCAGCGGCTACACCGAGCGCGAAAAGTCGGAAATCGCGAAGACGTATCTGATACCCCGTCAGCTCGAGGAATCGGGACTGGGTCAGCGAGATCTCAAATTCACCGACGATGCCGTCGCAAAGGTCATCAGCGAGTACACACGCGAAAGCGGTGTGCGTCAGCTGGAGCGTCAGCTGGGCGCCGTAGCGCGCAAGGTCGCGCGCCGGGTTGCGATGGGTGACACCGCCACGATCGACGACAAGGTGATCAGCAGTGAGGAAGTGCGCGAGCTGCTGGGACGTCCGAAGGTGCACCCGGAACATGTGGCCGAACACGACGAGGTCGGTATTACAACGGGGATGTACTACACGCCGATGGGCGGCGACATCATGTTCGTGGAAGCGAGCATTCGTCGTGGTGCTTCAACGCCGTCCTCCAGCGACGATGGTGCCGAGGTCACGCGAGTGGGTCCGATCTCGCTGATTCTGACCGGGCAATTGGGCGATGTGATGAAGGAAAGCGCGCGGGCGGCACTGACCTACGCCACGAACAACGCGGCGTTGCTGGGGATTCCGGCCAACCGCGTGGCGTCGGCGAGCGAGGCACACATTCACGTGCCGGCAGGCGCGATTCCGAAGGACGGTCCAAGTGCCGGCATCGCGATTGCGCTGGCGCTCGTCAGCGAAATGTCGAACCGCAAGGTGCGACGCGATGTCTCGATGACCGGCGAGATCACGCTACGTGGTCGAGTGTTGCCGATCGGAGGTCTGAAGGAGAAGGTGCTCGGTGCTCACCGCGCCGGCATTAAAGAAGTGATCATTCCGAAAGCCAATGAAGCGGACCTCGAGGACGTGCCGGACGAAGTGCGCCAGCAGCTCATCTTCCACCCGGTAGAGACGATGCGCGACGTGCTCGCGATCGCGTTGGTGGATCAAGGGCGTATGGCGGAAGCGGTGGAAGAGCTCGTCGGGGTTTAACGTATTCCCATCGCATGGGGAGTGGCGCAGGTTGGGGTCATGACCAGGCCCCAACCTCACACTCGCGGTACCGTCCGTCTGGCTACCGAGGCGGACTTCGATGCGATCCATGCGTTGAACTACCGGACCTTCGTCGAAGAAATTCCTCAGCATGCGCCCAATGCCACACGGCGTCATGTCGATCGCTTCCACGAAGAGAACGTGTATGCGGTGTACGAACTGCACGGCCGAATCGTCGGTATGGTGAGCGGACGGACACAGCGGCCTTTTTCGCTCGACCAGAAGCTGGGCAGCGTCGATGACTACCTGCCCGCCGGGCGCACGCCGGTCGAGATCCGCCTGCTGGCCGTCGAGCCGGAATTTCGGGCCAGTCGCGTGTTTGCGCAGCTTGTCGGCTTCATGGCGCGGCACTTTCTGTTCAACGGCTACGACCTTGGCATCATGTCGGGTACCACGCGTCAACTGCGTCTCTACCGGCACCTCGGCTTTCACGCGTTCGGTCCGCTCATCGGGACCGAGCAGGCGTCGTACCAGCCGATGTACATCACGGCGGACCAAGTGCTCACCTGGCCGGAGGCGCTCAACAACGGTGCCGAGGCGCCAGGCGCCGGTGCGAATTTTCTGCCCGGTCCGGTCGGCATCAGTGACGCCGTTCAACGCGCCATGCAGCGTGGCGCGATGTCGCATCGCACTGAGTCGTTCCGTACCCAATACCGCGCTGTACAGCAACAGCTGTGCGACTTGGCGCAGGCGCGGCACGCGACGATGCTCATGGGCTCCGGCACACTCGCCAACGACGTCGTGGCCGCCCAGCTCTCGCTGCTCGACGCGCCCGGCGTGATCGTCAGCAACGGCGAGTTCGGCGACCGCCTCGTCGATCATGCCGCGCGCATGCGGCTCCCGCACACGGTCGTGCGCGCACTATGGGGTGACGCACTGGACTACGGTGCGATCACGCGAGCGATGCAGAGCACGCGGGCACGCTGGCTCTGGGCTGTGCATGGCGAGACATCAACGGGCGTCATCAACGACCTCTCCGCGCTCACGTCGATCGCGCAGTTGCACGACGCCAAGCTGGCACTGGACGTGATCAGTAGCCTCGGCACGGTACCGCTCTCGTTGCGCGACGTGTGGATGGCCAGCGCAGTGAGTGGGAAAGCCCTTTCGGCGTTCTCCGGCATCGCTATCGTATTTCACGATAGTCAGACATGTTCAGCCAGCAACCGCATTCCGCGCTATCTCGATCTCGGCTTCGCGGTGGAACAGCAGGGCGTTCCGTTCACGCAGTCGTCGAATTTGCTCGATGCGCTTGGCACGTCGCTGGCCGAGATCGATTGGCGTGCACGCTTCCAGCGACTCGCGAAGGACGGTGCGAGGCTACGAGGCGCGATGGAATCACGCGGATGGCGCGTGCTGGCGGCCGCCGATCACGCTTCACCGGCGGTGCATACGTTGATGCCTCCGTCAGGCGTACACGTGAGTACCATCGGCGAGCAACTCCGAGCTGCCGGTTGGCTGGTCAGCTTCGAGAGCGCCTACCTCCGCGATCGGAACTGGCTGCAGGTGTGCCTGATGGGGCACTATGCGCCAGACGCGTTGCGCGCCTTCCCGCTGGCCCTCGATCGCTTCGCTGCCGCAGCGTCGGCACAGCAACGTAAACGGACTTTCGCGGAGGCGAGTTCGCAACAGCCGGAACACGGATAGCACCGATGGACGGAAACAACACCGATAAGCAAACGGCGATAAGCTCTTGCGCTCATCAACGTTCCACGTATCCGTCGCCGCCGCACGGACCGACCCGGAAATCTGCTCGGAACGGTGCACTATCGTCGCTGAACTCCAATCACTACACCCAATCTAAAGCTCTTAGCTCTTAGCTCTTAGCTCTTAGCTCTTAGCTCTTAGCTCTTAGCTCTTAGCTCTTAGCTCTTAGCTCTCAGCTCAGTATCCAATCGGTCCCAACCGGAACAAGCTCCACGGCCACACCGGAGCTCCCGGTTCCGTGCCTGCCATAAACCATTCCACGTACCGTCGTTCGCTCGGCGTCGTCGCACTCGATGGCTGACCACTGGCCCGATCGAGTTCCACGGGCACCACGCCAGGCGGTGGAGTCCAGATCCCGCTGGCGCGATTCCCGTACGCTGCCGCGAGAATTTGTCCGGCGATCGGTGCCGCCAGTGTTCCGCCCACGGCGCCCGGCGAAATCATCGCCGGCTTGTCGAAACCGAGCCACACGCCGGTGACGAGCTCGGGCGTCATCCCCACGAACCACACGTCGGTGTTGTCGTTCGTGGTGCCCGTCTTGCCGGCCACGGGGATACGCGCCGGTACGATCTTGCGGAGGGCGGTCGCGGTGCCGCGGGTGACCACGTCCTGCATCATGTCGCGCATGATGAAGGCCACCCGCGGGTCCATGGCGGGCCGCGGCGGCGGGATCAGCGGCGTGAACACGGTGCGTCCGCTGCGATCCTCGATGCGCTGCACGAATCGTGGTTCGACGGCCACACCGCCGTTGTCGAACGTCGCATAGGCCGCCACGAAGTCGAGCGGCTGTACCACACTCGCGCCCAGCGCGCTCGAGGGATACGGTGCAATCGGCGCGCGCAAACCGGCCCGGCGCGCAAGGGCGATCACCGAGTCCATGCCGACGGCGAGCGCGAGTTGCACCGCCACCGGATTTCGTGATTTCGTGAGTGCTTCTCGTACGGTCAGCGCGCCGAGGAACGCGTTGTCGGCGTTGTCGGGACTGTAGTACTGCCCGTTGTCGAGCCGGATGCGCAGCGCGGTATCGGCGACTATGGCGTTGGCCGTGAGCCCCTGCGCGATGGCCTGGGCGTACACGAACGCCTTGAAGCTCGAGCCGGGCTGCCGGTTGCCGTCGACGGCGCGATTGAACGACGACCGCGCGTAGTCACGCCCACCCACGAGCGCGCGTACGTCACCGGTGGTCGGATCGAGCACCACCGCCGCGCCTTCCAGACACGCCTCGACTTTCGCCTTCTTCGCCGGCGCCACGGCTGAATCGCCGACGATGCGCGCGCAGCGCTGCCCACGAAACCCGGGACGCGTTTCGACGTCGTCGAGCCCGCTGCTGAGCGCTTGCTGTGTCGCCCGCTGCAACGCGGCGTCGATGGTGGTGTGAATGCGGTACCCGCCCTGCATCACGGCGATACCCGCGCGCTCGGCCTGTACGCGCACCACGTCGACCACCCATGGCGCCGGTGAACGGGTGAACGTGACCGTGCGCACCAGTTCGCGTTGGGCGGCGGCCGACTGCGCGGCGGTGATGTAGCCCTGCTCCGCCATCAGCGCGAGCACCGTGTTGCGTCGCATGCGATTGCGATCGGGAGAGCGCGCTGGGTCGTATTGCACGGGACTCTTCGGCATCGAGGCCAGCGAGGCCGCTTCGGCCAGCGTGAGATCGGCCGCGCCTTTGCCGAAGAACTGGCGTGCGGCCATTTCGATACCGTACGAACCGCGACCGAACGAGATCTGATTCAGGAACGCCTCGAGGATCTGCTCCTTGTTGTAGTGGCGTTCCATTTCCCGCGCAGCCTGCTGCTCGCGAAGCTTGCGCCCGGCCGACACATCGCGCCGATCGATCAGATCGGGGTGCATGTTGCCCACGAGTAGCTGCGTGATCGTGCTCGCCCCTCGCAGATTGCCTTTCGTCACCGCATCTTTGATCGCGCCGGCCACGCCCACCAGGTCCACACCGTCATGTTGGTAGAAGCGCTTGTCTTCCACCGCCACAAAGGCGTGTCCCACGAACTTGGGGAGCGAACGCAGCGCGATACTGACGCGCCGCTCCTTGCCTAGCTCCCCGATCAGCGATCCGTCCCGCCCCAGCACCAGCGAGGCCTGCGCCGGCGTGATGATCTGCCACGCCTCGCCGGTGGAGCCGGGCGCCCCCTGGGCGGCAAGGCTAAATGGCAGGACGGTCAGCGCGAGCGGCAGCCACGCTGAAGACGCCAGTCGGATGCGGGATCGTTCGAGTCGGGGATTCAACAGTCGCATGGGAGAATTGTACACGTTCAACCGAGCCCCGGTTCACCGACCCCGGTCCGCCAATTCGCGCCCGAAACCCACACGCGACCGTAGGCGATACGCGCGGATCCTCCTAGCTTTCACATATGCCAGGTGATCCGATTCGTCCGCTGACGCTTGCCCTCTGCCAGTTCGCCCCACGAAAGGGCGACACGGCTGCCAACCTCGCCCGCATCGGGCGCTTGTGCGCGCAAGCCTCCACCCTCGACCCGCGCCCGCAGGTCGTGCATTTCCCCGAAACCGCGCTCTCCGGCTACTTCGTGGAAGGCGGCGTTCGAGAGGTCGCCTGCACCGCGGGCGCCTTGGCCTACGATCTCGACGACACGTACCGCACCGCGTGCGCGGCGGCCGGGATCGACTGCGTGCCGATGGATATCGTGATCGGCTTCTACGAGCGCTGGCGCGATACGCTGCACAATAGCGCCGCGTATCTCACCATCGGCCTCGACGACGGGCCGCCCGTCATCCGGCACGTGCACCGCAAGAATTATCTGCCCACGTACGGCCTGTTCGACGAAGAGCGCTTCGTGGAACGCGGCACCGAGATCCGGGCCTTCGAGACGCCGTGGGGCCGCGCGGCGATACTGGTGTGCGAGGATGCCTGGCATTCGATCAGCGGCACCATTGCCGCGCTCGATGGCGCGCAGGTGGTGTTCGTGTCGTCGGCCGCCCCCGCTCGCGGCATCTGGCCCCGTGAAGACGGTGTGGCCGGACCGTACAGCGCCGCCCGCTGGGAGCGGCTCAGTCGTGACATCGCCGAAGAACAGGGCGTGTACACGAGCTTCGCGAATCTGGTGGGCACCGAAGGCGGCAAACGCTTCTTCGGTACGTCGCATTTGGTAGGCCCCGGCGGCGACGTGCGTGGACGCGCGCCGGTGTGGGACGAGTCTTTCATGTCCCTCACCGTCGATCTCGATGACCTCGTGCGCGCGCGTGCCGACGGACCGCTGCTGAGCGATCTGCGCGTGGCGTTACCACATGTCCTCGACAATATCCGGCGTGTGCAGGACGGTATGCCGGTGCCGCTGTCGTACGACGGGCCGGAACCGGCCGCCGCCGATCTGCTCCGAGGGGCTCGCGGCTTCACCACCGGCGAGTTCGCGGTCCCCACCGCCGCATTGCAGCGCGCCAACTCGATCGTGCGGGCCATCCCCGAATCGCTGCCGGTGATCCGACACGAAATGCGCGACCATGGCGGTCCGCCGCCGTTGGCGATCGACGCCGCGTTGACGGAAGAATGGCTCACAGGCTTCCTGCGCGACGAACTCACGCGACGCAGCTTCGGCAAAGCGGTCATCGGCATCTCCGGCGGCGTCGATTCGGCCGTCACCGCATTTCTCGCGGTACGCGCCCTCGGCCGCGAGAACGTGATCGGCATTCGCCTGCCCTACCGCACCTCGAGCGCGGAATCGCTCGATCACGCCCAACTCGTGATCAATGCCTTGGGCATCGAGTCGCGCACCATTGATATCAGCCCGGCGGTCGACGGGTATCTCGCCGCCGAGCCCGACGCCGACGCGTCACGTCGCGGCAACATCATGTCGCGCATGCGCATGATCGCGCTCTTCGATCTCTCCGCCCGCTATCGCGCGTTGCCCCTCGGCACCGGCAACAAAACAGAGCGATTGTTCGGCTACTTCACGTGGCACGCCGACGATTCGCCGCCGATCAATCCGATCGGTGACCTGTACAAGACACAAGTGTGGGCGCTCGCCCGCCACTTGGGCGTCCCCGACATCATCATCACGAAACCGGCTACCGCCGATCTCATCGCCGGACAGACCGACGAAGGGGATCTCGGCATCAGCTATGCACGAGCGGACGACATCCTCAACGGTATGTTGCACGGGTTCTCGCACGAGGCGCTCCGCGCGCGCGGTTTCCAGCCGGACGAACTCACGCTCGTGTCACGACGACTCAACAGTACGCACTGGAAGCGTCGTCCACCGGCGACCGCTTTGGTGAGTCATTCGGGTATCGGCGAGTCGTATCTGCGCCCAGTGGACTATTGAGCGCGTCCGCGCCACCGATCGCGTTCGCATAACCGATGTTCGATGAGTTTCGTGTCTACTTCGAACTCGGCTTTCGGCATATCGCCGATTTGGCCGGGTACGATCACATCCTGTTCGTGGCGGCGCTCGCGATTCCCTTCAGCATCGGGGATTGGCGACGGCTCGCCATTCTGGTCACGGCGTTCACGATCGGCCACAGTCTCACGTTGGCCCTCGCCACGCTCCGTCTCGTGTCAGTGCCGTCGCAGCTGGTGGAAACGCTGATCCCGGCCACGATTCTGTTCACCGCGCTCGATGCCTATACGTCGGCCACACCGCAGCGACCGGAGAACCCGGTTACCCTGCGGCGCTATGGCGCGGCGCTGCTGTTCGGACTCATTCACGGTCTCGGTTTCTCGACGTACCTACGGGCGTTGCTGGGGAGCGAAGAAAGCATTGCGTGGCCCCTTCTTGCGTTCAACGTCGGGCTCGAGATCGGTCAGCTCGTGATTCTCTCCATTGTACTCGCGGTCGGAGCCACGCTCGTGCCGACGATCTTTCCGCGTCGTCGGTGGGTACAACTGTCGGTAGCCGTGACCGGTGGTCTCGCGCTCATGCTGTTGGTCCAGCGCCTCGGCGCCTGGTCGTGACCGCTCACTTCACCAGCCGTCGCATGCGAACATCTCTTCGCTCTTTTGCGGCCGCGCTCCTGTTTCTTCCGGCCGCACTGCCAGCGCACGAGGTGCACAGCACGCATACGCGCGCCGTGGTCGAGAACGGCGCGGTCATGTGGAAGGTGCGGCTGTTCAGCGATGACCTGGAGAAGGGGCTGCGCGCGTATGCGCGTCGCCCCACCTTCGCACTGGACCGCGATCCGAAGGCCGACTCGCTGTTCACTGCCTACTTCAATGCCAAGGTGAGCGTATCGGCCAATGGCCGCGCGCTCACGGCGTCGCTCGTGCAGCAGGGCATCGACAAGGATCCCATCGGCGGCACCGTGCACTGGTATCTGATGCAGTTCAACGCGGGCCGTGCACCAACGAGTCTGTCTATACGCAACGCGCTATTGGCCGAGCTCTTTCCGAGTCAGGCCAACATCGTGGTACTGCTGTCGATGCCGGGCGAGAAGCGGCACTCGCTGTACTTCGGCGATGGCGACATGGCCATGCAAACGGTCGACCTACGGCGGTGACGCCGGAGGCCATTGTCCAGCCGTTCTTCGCAAAATGGCTTGGAAGCAAGGTGTCTGGGTCCTGTCGTTCGACGATGCATTGTGCGAGGGAATGGGTTTCGCGCGTATTCACGAGAAAATCCGGCAGGGTTTGGCGGAGCGCCTCTGCGTTCTCTGCGTGCTCTGCGCCTCGGCGTGATCAGTTCCACTGCCCCGTGCGCACCGTACGCCGCGCCCGACTCCCGGAGGGCGGCGACGAACAGGCCGCTGGACCGATCACGCAGAGGACGCGGAGGCGCAGAGACCGCAAAGCAACACGCGAAGAACAGGAATCGGCACCCATCTGAGCGCATGAATCGAAATGCGATTCGTTCCGACAAACTCCTCTCCGCGACCGCTCGACGCACTCTATCAGCTCACCGGGCGGTGGATCGATGCGCACGACCGGCAGGGTGATGTCGCACGAAGGCGGGCGAGAACTCGGCACGCTCGAGCACCTTACTTAAACGGTATTGCCGCGAGCCTACCGGTCAGCCCACATCGCGTTCGGATCCGTACCGGCCAGCTGTACGCAGAACGCCGCTATCCGTTCCACCGCTTGCGCCACGAATACCGCGCCCTTCTCGGCCGTGGCCGCGCGCGGATCGCCCACTCCCGTATCGGCCGTCACCTGCGTCCAGCGGCGCGGCATCCATACCCATCCGTGACGCACGCCGTCGAACACGCTGGGCTTGGCATGACCATCACCCCACGTATCGCGATCCGGCACCACCAAGTGAGGAGCCACGTGCATGATCGCCGCCGTCTCGAGTTCGCCGGCGTGATCGCCGGCCTCGTCGAACACGCGGTGATCACCAGCCTGCCACCAGTTGACGATCGAGAGCACGATCGACGTGCCTGGCTGCAGCTCACGCACCAACGCGCGCAGTTCATTACCGCCGTGCGCATTCAGGAGCACCAGTGCGCGCACACCATGCGGCTCGAGACTGCGCACCACATCGCGCAGCACGGCCAGCTGCGTGCTCGGCATCATGTTGATCGTGAACGGCAAGTCGAGCTGCGTGGTATTCACGCCGAACGGTACCGCCGGGAGCGCCGCCACGTTGATGCCTTTCGCGGAGCACGAGGCGGCGACGCGTGCCGCCACCTCGCGCCCCATGATCGTGTCGGTGCCGTAGGGTAAATGCGTGTTGTGCGGCTCGGTGGCGCCGAACGGGAGTAGCGCGACCGGCCACACGCCTTCGCGCATAGCGGGCCAGCCCTGTTCTTCCAACACGCCAATGCGCGGCGCGTACCCTTCGTGAGCGGCTCCCACTCAGCGCCCCTGCCCGAACGTGTCGCAGACTCGCGGATCGCCCGATTCAAACCCCTTCCGAAACCACGCCCGGCGGTCGGCCGACGACCCGTGCGTGAACGTTTCCGCGTTCACCCGCCCGGTCTGCATCTTTTGCAGCCGATCGTCTCCGACGGCGGCGGCGGCCGACAGCCCCTCATCGAGATCGCCCGCCTGCAGAATGCCCGTGCGCGCGGCCGCGTAGCCCCACACACCAGCGTAGCAATCGGCCTGCAGCTCCATCGCGACCGATAGCTGATTGCCCGCCGCCGGATTGCGTTGCACGGCGTTGCGCATCGCGCGTTCAGTACCCAGCAGGTTCTGCACGTGGTGACCGATTTCGTGCGCCAGCACGTACGCCTGCGCAAAATCACCGGGCGCGGCGAACTCTCGCTCGAGCTGATCGAAGAAGGACAGATCGACGTACACCCGCTGGTCACCCGGGCAATAGAACGGCCCCGAAGCCGCGCTGGCGGGCCCGCAGGCCGATTGTACCCCCTCGCGGAACAGCACGAGCCGGGCATCGCGATACTGCGGAATGAGCTGACGCCACGTGACTTGCGCCGTGTCGAGCACGAACGACACGAACTGCACCATCTGCTCTTCGCTGGCATCCGTGAGCGGTGCTTCCTGCGTCGCCGAGGCCGGCTGGCCACTTGGTACCCCGCCGCCGCTGAACTCCGTAAGCAAGTCGCGCTTGAAGATCAGGCTCAGCACCAGCAACACGACCGTGCCGCCGAGGCCCAGTTTCAAACCACCGCCGCCGCCACGGAACCCGCCGCCGCCCGTTGCGCCACGGCGATCCTCGAGATTGTCACTTCGTCCACCCGGGGTCCAGCGCATGTCGTTCGCTCCGCGATCACGGCGCCGTAGTCGGCTTCACCGTTAAGAAGTCTTGATCATCTGCCCCCACCGTGCGCAGCCATACCAACACCTCGGCGATGCGCTCGGGGCCGAAAATTCCCCGCTGTCCCTGCAACCGGCGCACCACACGGAGCTCGCGTCCGTTCTGCGTCCATGTCGAACTGTAACTGCCGAAGAAACTCGTCGCCGACACATTCGCGGGGAGGTCAATGCTCCAGCCCGGCGGCAACGTCACCGCCCATTCCGTGACATTGGTGATGGATGCAAGAATTCGGCTCGCGTCGATCGGCAGCTGTCGGGGGCCGCGACTCTCGAGCTCGCTCAGGGCTGCGCGAAAGCTTCGCGCCGGTCCGCGCACCACAGACGGCACCGCCAACACTTTTGCGGTCCCGATGGTTCGGATCAGCCCATCAGACGAAAGCGTATACGAGAGCTGTGGGGTTGCGTTCAAATCTCGGCCATTGAACACCACCAAGGAGTCAACGCGCGAGCTCCCGTTCGCCTCGGCGCCGAAGATGCGCTGCGCCAGCGACCTGGAGAATGCGGCGCGCCGGGTCGAGTCGAGCGGAGAGCCCAGCCCGAGGCGCATGCCATAGGTCGGTGATCCTTCTGCCCGCTCCACCGCGCTTCCCTCCGCGCGACCGTCCGCGCCGATCTGCATCGTGAGTTGCAACGTGGACACGTTACGCTCCGTGGGCCGCACCGGCAGCGTGACACGCTGCGCCGCGCCATCCTCACCAACGATCACGGCGAAGCTCCCCTGATACGCGTCGGGTAACTCGCCATAGGGAATCGACTCGGCGGTCAAGTCCGTGAAGCTCCAACCAGCGCCATCGCGCACGGCGGCGATGGCGTGATTGAACTGCAGTATCGACGGCACATTGGGATCGGGATGCTGCGACAGCGACAGCAACACCGGATTCGCCGCGATGCGATACCGACGCAGCGCTGCGACGAACAGCGTGGCCTTGTCCTTACAGTCGCCCAGCGAAGTCGAGAGCACCTCGCTGGGGGTACGCGGTTGATAGCTGCCCATGCCGAGGGCCACGGAGAGATACCGGATGTCCTGCGCCACGAAGCGATGGACCGCACGAATCGTGTCGAGCTTCGTGCGCGCACCGCTCGCGCGCACGATGGAGTCGATGCGCGCGGCGTCCGTTCTGCTCAACGCGTAGCGGTCCTTCGAGAGACCGTGATACCAGCTGGCGATTTCTGTCCACGTACCGCGTGGCCCTACGGTGATCGTCTGCACGATGGCATTGGAATCAGCGGCGAACGGCTCACCGCGAATTCCCGACTGGTCACTCGATGTCCACGTGTATCGACGACGGCCGTCGGCGATCTCGTCGCGGCGTGGCGCGATCAGGTTGCGCTCCACGATCGTGGGCACGTACCCCTCGGGGACGTCGAGCTCGACCAGCGAACGCCGGATGGTGACCGGACCATTCAGGCCCGCACGAAAAAGAAAATCTCCCGGGCGCGGTGGCGCCGTGTCCAGCACCGACCACGCGATGTCCACCACCGTCCCCGCGGTGACGCCGGCCAGCGACAAGCGCCGCACGCGCTGATCCTGATAGATCGGATTCGCCATCGCCGCCGGTACGTCGGCATCCTGCATCTGGGCCGGTTTATCGCCGATCACGACGCCCGTGGTCCGCAGTACGCGCACCCATTCGATCGTGAGCGTCTGATGCGACGACGCGAACGCGAACGCTTGCTCGGCCAAACCGCGCGCAGCGTTCTCGTCGATGACTTGCACCGCCCGCCGGTTTCGCTGCAGCCAACGCCCGCCGGCGTCCACGCGAAAACTCGACTCCTGCAGCAACACCACGAACGGCTGCCCGACCGCGCGCGCCGGATCGACCGCCAGGCGCAACACCGAATCCGACGGCATCATCGGCAGCGGTGACGACGGCACGGCCTGCGCCGACACTACGCGGACGCACGAGAACAGCAGGGCGCTCAGCGCCGGGAAACGAAGCATACGGAATGGTCGCACGCCGGCGTCGCGAGCGCGAGTTGCGCCGGTGCGTCGCCTACCTGAAGGCGTCGCTACGCCGCCATCAGGTCGTCTCGGGCGAAGGCCAGACTCACGGCGCGGCGCGCACCACGTTTGAGTGCGCGATGCACCGCGCGGGCGTAACGCACAAAGTTCGAACCCGCCCATGGATGCCGCTCGAAGAAATCGAACGGGAGCATACCGCCTTTGAGTCGATTACAGGGACCGCAGGCCGTCACGAGATTGCCGGGGTCATGCGCTCCGCCGCGCGCCAGCGGGAATACATGGTCGAGCGTCGCGCTGCGATGATCGAGACGCAGCGCGCAGTACACGCAGCGCTGGCCGCAGTCCCGCAGAGCGGCGCGACGCATGGCTTGTTTCTCAGCCACATGCGCCGCCACGTCAGGCCGCAGGGACCGAAGTGACGACGCCCCGGCGGAGGCGGGAAGCCTCACGACGGGGCGCTGAGAACGGTCGGTGCGAAAGAACCGGCGAGACCCCGGCCGGGATTGTGCCGACGGGTGGGCCGCACGGCACGAGCAAGAACTGAGGCGAGTGGAACGCATCATCCTCCTGGAAAACCGGGTGGACACGCACACCAAATCAGAAACGATCGCTGCATCGATCTTTCGGACATCGCGACAATACGATCACGGTCCGGCTCCCGTCAAGGCGAGAGCCGGACCGTTACAACAAATTCTGCTTACCCCTTCATACCGCTGTTCGTGAGCGGGTCGCGAAGCATGCTCCCGATGCGGGCCGCCATGCCATCGAGCTGCTGACGGTTCGGCATCTGGGATCCCGGGAACGGCAGCGGCACGTCGAACCCATCGCCCTCGCGGCGCGGGATCAGGTGAATGTGATAGTGCATCACGTTCTGGCCGGCGGCGGCGCCCGAGTTCACGACGATATTCATGTCGCTCGCCCCCGACGCGGTCTGGACCGTCGGGATCAGCTTGGTCGCCACCTGATACAGATGGGCACCCACGTCCCTCGGGATGTCCTGCAGCACTTCATAGTGCTCGCGAGGGACGACTAGCACGTGGCCCGGGTTGACCGGCTGAATATCGAGGAAGGCGATCGCCACCGAGTCCTCGTAGCAGATCGACACTTCGGCCGCGCCGCGGATCAGATCGCAAAAGATACAGTGCCCGCTGGAAGGCTTCATGGGAGCGGTGGGAGCATGCATAGAAATTCACCAAGGAGTGAAGACGGTGAGGCGAAGCTGTAACAGAAATCTACGCCCGGCAAGCACCAGACGATGCCGACCCGAGAAAGTCCCTTCCGCTCGCGTCCGGCGCTAAGTTACGGAGTTGTTTGTCTCCAGCCCTCCAGATCACTCCGATGGCCACTTCGACCCGCCCGAGCCGCCCCCGCAAGGGAGCCGCCGCCGAGCCTGCGCTGACGCGTGAGCAGATGGTGCACGTCTACCGCGTGATGTACACGTCGCGCCGGCTGGACGACAAAGAGATTCAGCTGAAGCGTCAGAACAAGATCTTTTTTCAGATCTCCGGCGCGGGTCACGAGGCCGTACTCACCGCGGCCGGCATGGTGCTGCGGCCATCGTACGACTGGTTCTATCTCTACTACCGCGATCGCGCGCTCTGCCTGCAGCTCGGCATGACGCCGGCCGACATGTTGTACAGTGCCGTCGGTGCGGCGATCGACCCGAACTCCGGCGGACGGCAGATGCCGAGTCACTGGGGAAGTCGGGATCTCAACATCGTGTCGGTGTCGTCACCTACGGGCACCCAGTTCCTGCAGGCCGTGGGCAACGCCGAATCCACGCTGCGCGCGCGGCAAGGCAACCTCACCGACGGCTTCCCCGGCGATGACGTGACGCTCGTGACCACCGGCGACGGAACGACCAGCGAGGGCGAGTTCTGGGAGTCGTTGAACACCGCATGCAACCTGAAGCTGCCGATCGTCTACCTCGTGGAAGACAACGGCTACGCGATCTCGGTGCCGGTGGAGGTGAATACCGCCGGCGGCTCGATCTCGAAGCTCGTGGCGTCGTTCCCGGGACTCTACATCGAAGAAGTCGACGGCTGTGACTTCTTGGCTTCGTATGCGGCGCTCGAGCGGGCCGTCACTTACGCCCGCGAGCGGAAGGGGCCGGCCTTTGTGCACGCCAAGGTGATCCGCCCGTACTCGCACTCGCTCTCCGACGACGAAGTGTTCTATCGTCCGCAGGCCGAGCGTGAGGCCGATGCCGCCCGTGACCCGCTCACGACGTTCCCGCGGTATCTGATCGGAGAAGGTCTCGCCACCGAAGCCGAGTTGCAGGTGTTGCGTGACACGGTCGATGCTGAAATTCTCGCGGCCACCGACGATGCGCTCGAGCAGCCGCAGCCTGGCGCCGATTCGGTCATGTTCGCCGTATACTCGCCGGACGTCGATCCGACGGCGGAACAGTTCGATACCGAAGACGATCCGCAGTTCACGGGTGAACCGACCACCATGGTGGATCTGCTCAACGCCTGCATGCGCGATGAAATGGCGCGTGACGAGCGCATCCTCATGTTTGGCGAAGATGTGGCCGACGTGTCGCGCGAGGAGCACCTGGGCAAGGTCAAGGGCAAGGGTGGCGTGTTCAAGGTCACGCACGGCTTGCAGACCAGGTTCGGCGGTGGCCGTGTGTACAACTCACCGCTGGCTGAAGCGAATATCGTCGGACGCGCCATCGGGCTCGCCCACCGCGGGTACAAGCCAGTCGTCGAAATTCAGTTCTTCGACTACATCTGGCCCGCGTTCATGCAGATCCGCGACGAGCTGGCTGTCATGCGCTGGCGCTCGAACAACGCGTTCAGCGCGCCGGTCGTCATTCGCACCACGTACGGCGGATACATCCGCGGCGGCATTTATCACTCGCAGACAGGGGCGTCGTTGTTCACCCACACCCCCGGTCTGCGCGTGGTGTGCCCCAGCAACGCGCTCGACGCGAACGGCCTGCTCCGCACCGCCATTCGCAGCGAAGATCCCGTGCTGTTCCTCGAGCACAAGCATCTGTACCGCCAGACGTACAATAAGGGCCGCTACCCCGGCCCGAATTTCATGATCCCGTTCGGCAAGGCGAACGTGCTGCGCGAAGGTACCGACGTCACGCTCGTGACCTACGGCGCCACCGTGCAGCGCGCCCTCGTGGCGGCCAATCAGATCGCCGAGGAAGGCGGGCCAAGCGTCGAGGTGATCGACCTGCGTACGCTTTCGCCGTGGGATCAGGAAGCGGTCTTCAACAGCGTGAAGAAGACCAGCCGCGTGATCGTGGCCACCGAGGATTCCCTCTCGTGGGGCTACGGCGCGGAGATCGCCGCGAAGATTGCGGACGAGTGCTTCGCCTGGCTCGACGCGCCGGTGAAGCGTATTGCCAGCGCCGACGTGTTCGTGGGATACGCGCCTTCGCTCGAAGATGCGACCCTGCCGCAGGTGGAGACGTTCCGCAAGGCCTACGTCGACATCGTCGCGTTCTAGCCGCCTGCACCCTCATAGCGATGCCCCACGACGCGCCGTTCGGCGATGTCGTGGGGCATTCGGCGTTCAGGCCACCAGTGTCAGTTCGCGCGCCACCGGGTAGGTGGTACCAAGCGCGATGTACTCCGGTACCAGCTCCGCGATGCGCTGTCGCAGCACGGCATCATCGTCGCGACGCATCGCCGACTGCACCAGGGCATCCACGTGGGCGTGCACGCCTGCCGGTGGAATTCCGAGGCGCGAGGAGAGAATAGTCTGGTGCGACGTGGGTTGCAGACTCTCATCGTCGCGTGAGAGCTCCTCGAACAGCTTCTCCCCTGGCCGCAGTCCGGTGAATTGAATTTCGACGTCGTCACTCACGCGCAGCCCCGAGAGGCGGATCAGATCGGACGCCAGATCGACAATCTTGATCGGCTCGCCCATATCGAGCACGAACACTTCGCCACCCTTGCCGAGCACCGCCGCCTGCAGCACCAGCTGCACGGACTCGGGGATCGTCATGAAATACCGCTGCATGTCCGGGTGCGTGATCGTGATCGGCCCACCGGCACGGATCTGCCGCAGGAAGGTCGGCACCACGCTGCCGCGGCTGCCGAGCACATTGCCGAAACGCACACTCACATAGTTCCGGCCGGTCGACACCGCTGCGCGCTGTACAAGCAACTCGGCGATGCGCTTGGTCGCCCCCATGATGCTGGACGGATTGACCGCCTTGTCGCTGGAGATCAGCACGAACTGCGGCGTCTCATACCGCACGGACGCATCGATGAGGGAACGCGTGCCTTTCACATTGTTGGTGATCGCTTCGGCCAGATTGTCTTCCATCAGGGGCACGTGCTTGTGCGCCGCCGCGTGAAACACCGTGCTCGGGCGATATTGTCGGAAGATCGCGTCCAGCCGCGTCTCGTCACGGATGTCGGTGATCAGGCACGTGAGAGGCACCGACGGGTAGTGCGAGCGTAGTTCCTGCTGGATATCGAAAATCGAGTTCTCGCCGTGCCCCAGCAATAACAGGTGCGCTGGTGCATTGCGCGCGATTTGGCGGCACAGTTCGCTGCCGATCGACCCACCGGCCCCGGTCACGAGCACGGTCTGCCCTTGCACGATACGCCGCACTGAACCCAGGTCGGTTTGCACGGGTTCGCGGCGCAGTAAGTCCTGAATTTCTACGGGGCGCAATTGATTCACGCCGATTCGGCCGGAGATAATCTCCCCGATCTGCGGCATGGTCCGAATCTCCACGCCGGCCACAGTGCAGATGCGCACAATCTCACGGATCGTCGCGCCGGGTGCGCTGGCCATCGTAATGATAACATGACGCACGTCATGCGCGAGAATACGATCTTCGAGTTCCCGCACCGAGCCGAGAACGCGAAGCCCACCCACGTGCAGGTTACGCTTCGAGGCGTCGTCGTCGAGATAGCCGATCGGACGCAGCCCCATGGCTGGATTCTCGAGCATCTCGCGCGCGGTGAGTCGTCCCGCCGCACCCGCACCGAGAATGAGCACCGGCGCCTGTACCGTGCGGTCACGACGCTGACGGCGGTGCACGATCCACACGCGCGCCAGCAAACGCGGCAGCGTAAGCGCGGCGATGCTCCACAGCGTATGCGATGAAATGACCGAGAGTGGCAGTCGCGTCGGAGACAACCCGAGCACCGGCAGCAGAAAAACCGCCAGTGTGACGTTAGCGATCGTCGCCACCGATACGGCGGCCATCATCGCCTTGAGTTCCTCGACCGAGGCCGTGCTCCAGGACCGGTGATACAGACGAAAGGCCGCCATGATGCCGAGCCACATTGGTACCGAGAACATCAGGTGATAGCTCGCGGCCTGACGCCAACTCGAGTCGAGCCATTCGAGACCTTCGAAGCGAAGCGACCAGGCGATCCCCCAGACCGCCGTCAGCGTCGTGACATCGAGTACGAGCAACTGACTGTGAGTCAGCCACGGCGCCTTGCGGCCCTCAGTCGATGACCCGACCTCCGGCAATCGTGCCGGCGTCGGAGAAGCGGAATTGGACATCATGATATTCACTCTCTGCGGCGAAGACTCAGTGGGTACTCATTCGAATATCGGGACGGAGAATGACAGCCTTTAGCTGGCGGGTCGTAACAATTCGACCGCGTCGGCCGCCGTGTCTAGTTGGTACGGCTCAGCACCACGGCTAGCGTGACCAGACTGCCGAGGACCTGCGTCATCGTACCCAAGAACTGCATCACATCGCGCTTGTCCGAAGGATCGCGGGCCGGCACGACAATCTGGCTCCCGGGGCGCGGTGTTGGCTGCTTCACAAGCGCAAACAGAAGCCGGTGGCGCGTCTCTACTTTCCCGTTGGCTTGCACCACGTATGCGCGCTTCGCGTCGGCGTTGCGTGTCGTACCACCGGCGGCGCGGACGTAGTGGGCGAGTGACGCGCCGGGCTCGTAGGGAAGGGCTACGGCCGAGTTGACGGCTCCCGAAACCGACACGAGCGCATTGTAGCGCGGCACGTGCACAGAGTCGCCGTCGATCAGCAGCAGGTTGTCACGATCCTTCGCATTCTGCAGCACGCTGGGGAGATCCACACCCACGCGTCCCACGGCATTCTGCCCGCGATGGAAGGCCACGCCGGCGGAGTAGGCCGAGGCGGTGAGCCCACCGGCGCGGGCGATCACGTCGGAGAGTCGCTCGGTCTTCGAGGTCAGCGCGTAGGTACCGGGGAAATGCACCTCGCCCGAGAGGGTCACCGTGGACTGCATCTGCCAGTCGGGCTGACGCAGCACCAGCACGTTGTCGTAGGGTGAGAGACGCGTATCGCCGGTGGGCGCGGCGGCGGCGCGCGACTCGACCACGTACGACGAATCGAGGGGCACGCGGAACGTGATCGCCAACTGCCCCTGCTCACGCCGGTCGGGCAGGCGCGCGATCTCCGCTTCCTCGAGCGACGCGCTCGGCAGCAGGCCGCCGGCCTGCAGGATCAAGTCGCGCATCGTCATGCCCTCACGATACGGATACTGACCCGGACTGCGCACCGCGCCGCTCATCGCCACGTACTGCGGGGCACGGAACTCCGTGAGAGAGAACACCGAAATCTCGTCGTCCTCCTGCAGCAGGACAGGTGACGTCGCGGTTCCGTTGCTGCGCAGCGTCGCCGGAATCTGCGCGCGCGTGGAGTCCGCGCGTAGCCGCGAGATGATAACGCGGCCGAGATACGTGTCGGACTTGAGTCCACCGGCCTGACGGATGGCGTCATCGAGGGTGCTGGCCTTGTCGATACCCTGCGAGCCGGGCTGCCAGACGTTACCGGCAATCGTGATGCGACCGCGCACACGATTCGAGACGAGTGGCACTTCCACGACATCGCCAGCTTCGATCGGGATGCGCACGGCCGTCGTGCCCTTGGCGGCGTCGGGTAAACTGACGTCGACCACGATGCGATCGCTACCCTCGGCCGTGCGTTGCGCCGGCGGTACGATGCGTTGGATACGAATACGCCGACGCGACGCGTCATCCGTGAATCCACCGGCGGTCGCGATCAGCTCATCGAGTGATTCGTTCGGTCGCAGTTCGTAGGTGGCCGGCCGCAATACGCCACCGCTCACACGAACGCGCGCGCCGTGGGTAGGCACGAAGAGCACATCACCGTTCTCGAGTCGCACATCACCATTGGCATCACCGCGCAACAGATACTCGTACACATCGAAGCGCTGTGAAGGCTTTCCACGGCGACGAATCTCCACCTGCCGCAGAGAGCCGCGCTCGCTCGGACCACCGGCGGCATACAGTGCCGTGAGCGCGGTGCCAGCGCTGGAAATGCGATAGCTGCCGGGCTGCTGCACATCGCCGACCACGAACACCTGATTACTGCGCAGACGCGCCACACTAACCGAGAAGCGCGTGCTGTTGCCGACTCCCGAGTACACGCGCTGCAGCCGTGTACGCAGCAAGACGTCGAGATCACCGAGGGTGAGATTTGCCACGGGTACCGTGCCGACGACGGGGATCACGACGAAGCCTTCGCGTGTAACGTCGAGGGTATAGGCCGCTTCGACGTCACCGCTGAGAATGAGCACCAGCTGATCGCCGGCGCCGAGCTTGTACGACGCGTCCACCGGTCCACCGGCGTTCGCATCGAACATGGTCGTGGGCTGCGAGAACAGTGCGTATCCGAACAGAGTGGTGCCCTCGGCGTCGTAGCTGGTGTTGAACTGCCGTCCTTCGGCAGCGGCGCTGTTGACGGCGGTCGTCGTGATTCCGTTCGCTGGAGTGGCCGCACCGGAGGCATTGAGTGCATTGGCCATGTTGGCCATGGTGGCCATGGTGGCGGCGTTGGTCCGGGGGCCGGTCAAGGCGACCCGGCGCAACGCCACGGCGTCGACAGAATCGACGATACCGAGGGACCGGACAGCGCTGATCAGCGAATCGGCCGGAGGTGCGGTAACCGCGGGGGCGGCGCCTCCCATGACCTGCTCCAGCAGCGACTCGGGATAGCCGGCGGCCTGCAGGCGCGCCCGGAGCTGCGCGGCCGACAGACCGGAGGCTTGGATACGTTGCCGCAGTTGCGCCACCAATTCGGGGCGGTTCTGCACCAGATCCTGTGCTTGGGCCGGGGTTGGGATGTTCGCTGGCAGCGACTGCGCGCGCACAGGCTCGACATCGGCGCCGGCCATGATGCTCGCCGCGAGCACCAGGAGCACTCGTGAACGGGACATCTTCAAAGATTCTGATAGAGAGAAAGGTCGTTCGTCAGGGAAATGACGAACGACCTTCCGGGGCTGTAACAGTGGGACGTGAAACGGTGACGGTCCGCCCCACAACTACATGGGCGGCTTCTTCTTGAACATCCCGCCCAGTCCCGACTTGATAGCGTCCGTCGCACTCGGCTTCGCTTCCGGCTTCGCGTTCTTGTCACCCTTGGCCGACTCCGCCTTGGCACTATCCATCGCAGCGCCCACTTCGGCCATCATCTTCGTCATATCGGTAACTTCATAGCCCGCCGGAATCTCGAAGAGCGACTTGTCGAGCGCGCCAGTCTTGAGGTCGGTGATCTCCATCACCAGCGTATCCGCCGTGACCTTGCCCTTCTTGTCGGTCTGGGTGGACCAGGTAACGGTCTTGAGCGCCATGCCGGTGCGCCCGTATTCGCGCGTGTAGTTCGCGAGATCCTTGGCCAACTCGGGGTTTGTGGACTTCACGCCCGACGCAAACGACTTCGCCCACGACTCCATGGTGCGCGGATCGAAATCGACGTTCGCGATCCACTGGTCGCTGGAATCGTTGCTGACCGTCTTCTGGTTTATCATCATCATCTTCATTTCGATGGTGCTGGAGTACCAGGTGCGGACCTTCCGGGTCTTGTAGCCGAGGATCGTCTCACCGGCGCCCATATCCTTGAAACGGAAGCTCGTGTTGCTGACGGTCAGTTTGACCAGCGGATTGTTGAGCATGGCGCCCATCCCGCTTCCCATGGCGTCGGCGGTCATCACGAGGGCCTTCTTCTCCTTGGGATCGACCATGACGAAGCGACCGGCATCGCCCTGCACAATGGTGTAGCCGTTACGCTGGCCCAGCGGGTTGCTGCCTTCCACGTAATCCATGCGGATGCTGCCATCCTGCATACGGACTGTGGCGAATAGGCTCTTCGCATCCTTCTGCTTCTTATCCATGCTGGACGAGGAGATGCGGTAGGCGAACGTGACGCCGGTGGCACGGGCGATCGGGCGGGCCGCCGTGAGCGCCACGACCGCAACCGTCGCGGACGCGGCGCCAGTGACCAAGCGTATGGTTGAGCGGGAGAACACGGAGCGCATGAATCCCTCGTCGTCGGGAATGGGGTTCGGCGCGCAGAAAACGCACGCGTGACACGTGAAAGCTACCCCGAGACCGGCGTCGGGTAAATACGAACCTCGAGGCTAGGCGCGGATCTTTACCTTGGGTATTTCTCGGTCACGTTTGTGATTAGCGGAGCGTGTATGCGCTGGACAACTGCACCTGCCCCTCGCGCTTCCAGCGCAGCACACGCAATGTGGCGCCGCCGAGCCACGTGGGATCGAGTGACGTATCGATCGCGTCCGCGCCGACGACCAGAACTGATTCGAAGCGTGACTGTACACCCGGCACGACGAACGGCCCACCGTCGTATCTACGCTGGTCCTGCTGATGCACCATGGTCGCCTCGGCGCGTGCCGCGTGCTGAAGCACGAACAGATACTCTGAAGAGACGAGTTCGGTGAACGCCCCCTTGTCGAACTTGGGAACGTCGCCGAGGGACGTGATGTCGACCACGAATCCGCGCTCGAGTGACAAGGCGGTGTCTCGCACCACGATCCGTCGTCCGCCCTGGCGCATGACGACACCCGTGGCAAAAGGACCGGATCCTACGTCTTCGAGCACGTAACGCGCGATCGTCGCGTGAACCTGCATGCGGGTCACGGAATCACGCCGCACACGCTCACCGACCAACTGGACGTCAGCGAGTGCCATTATCGCGCTGCTCGACGTGTTCCCGTTCGCGCCCACTGCCCCGAGTATGAATGCGCTGGTGCTACCGAACATCGGAATCACGAGCGCCCCGTAATTTGCGCTCGCCGTTGCCGCCGCAGTCCGCCACTGCATTTCCGCTGGGAGCGTGACCAACTCCCTGAAGCTGCCGTGTTCCAGGATGCCATTCAGTGGCACACTGACACTGTCACCAGCGGCGAAGTGCACGGTCATCAGGGCGTTACTCAACGCGTAGCGAACGCCGGGCCGTTCTCGCTGCAGCCGTATCCGGACGTAGGGGGCACCTCTGAAGTTGTCGTCGCCCTTCAGCGAAACGGCCGTCACCTCGAGCAATTCCGAAATGGCCGTCGCCGTCGGGACAGCGGCAGGCTCTCGTGTCGTCTGCATCGTGGACGAGACTCCGACCGCTGCCAGCAGTATCGAGAGCGCGATCGCCTTGCGCCGTGACAGGTGACCCAGGTAAACCGCCGAGATCGCGGCGGCTATACCCACGAAGGTGACCGCCGTCGAACGAGGCGGAAAGGGAGGCACCTGGAAGTCGGGAAGTAACTCCGAAAATGTCGCTTGCAGTACGAACCAGCCGAACAACGTGCTGAAACACAGGAGCGCGGCCGACTTGATGTCGTGCGTGCACATGGCGAAGAGAACGGCCGCCACCACCCACATTGCGACGACGGGCACAGAGGGTGCGATCAGCCGCGCCATGTCCGTTCGCGGGACGCCGAACGTCGCCGCAGCCAACGTCGCAAGAAAAATGGGTAGCAGGACAAATAGCACGCTGATGGTGAGCGATTTCGACAATAGCAGCGCAGCAGGGTGTACCGCCCGTCCACGCCAGAACGCATCCGCACGATACGGGGAATCACCCTGTACCACGATCACCGCCGTGATCATGCCGATCAGGATCACGAGATACGGAAGACCCTCCAGAGCCCGCGAGTGATCGAGCGTCGTAACCACCGAAGCACCCAGCACCGCGGAGAACGCCGCAATCCACCAGCGCGTGCGGAGCAGATCATAGGCAAGTAGATGGATCGCTTGTGATGTGACACTCATGCGACGGCCTCCGATGGCACGCTGGTTGCGCCCTTCGACGACAAGGCGAGATACAATTCCCGGAGCGTCACTTCGTGTTCGTCGACGGCAAGCAACGCGCCCGAGATGGCCTGCGCGATGGCCGCGCCGCCGATGCCGCGGCCGAACACCGACACACGCTGCCCCGCCTGTTCCACGCGGAGCCACGACGCGGGATAGACCGGCGGCAGAGAGACGCCGGATGCGAGTGTGAACTCGACGCGCCGATGACCATCGCGCAGCTGCTCCAGGGGTGCCGACACCTCCACCCGTCCGTCGCGCAGAAAGCCCACCCAGTCCACCATCATCTCGATCTCCGCGATGTCGTGGGTGCTCACTACCACGGTCCAGCCATGCTCGCCCGAGGTGTCGAGCAGGCCGCGCACGAGCTCCTCCTTCACACCCACGTCCATCCCGGTGAACGGTTCGTCCATCAACAACAATCGTGGACGTGGTGCGAGGGCACAGAGCAGCACCGCCTTCATGCGTTGCCCGCGCGACATCGTGCCGATCTTCTGTGACGCGTCGAGGTCGAAACGACGACGCAGATCCGTCGCGAGGGTCGCGTCCCAGGTGGGATACAGCGGCGCACAGTACGCCTCCATCTGCTCGAGCCGCATCCAGGTGGGGAGTTCCTGCCCTTCAGCCACATAGCAGAAGCGCTGCCGCTGCCGGAGCGTCATGCGGCGGACACTGTCTCCGAACAACGTCACGGAGCCCGCTTGTGCGCGTTCGATCCCCGCCAATACGCGCAGCAGCGTCGTCTTGCCCGAGCCGTTTGCGCCAAGCAACGCGTAGGTCGACCCTTCAGGAATCGCGAGGTCGAGGTCCCGCAGCACCTGCTTTTGGCCGTACCGATGCGACAGGCCCTGCACCGCCACCACGTTCTGTGTTGTCGTCATTCCATTCACTCCGACGTCGCCGCACGACTGGCGGCGTCTGGTTGAGTTTTGCTGCCGAGTTCGCGCCAACGCGAAGCCACGGCTCCAGTCACGTCCTGCTCGGCGAGCCCCAGACGCATGGCTTCGACCACCAGCTGTTCCACCGGCTTCGAGAGCAGCGCCCGCTTTTCCGACGCCGACGACTCCGCACCGATCGCGACCACCGTACCCACCCCGGGCAAAACTTCCAGAACGCCGTTCCGCACCAGTTCGGCCACCACTTTGTGCGCCGTGTTGGGATTGATCTTGAGCGCCTGACTCAGCTCGCGCACGGACGGGAAAGGCGATCCCGACGGGAGCACGCCCGACACGACAGCCTTGGTGGCGGCATAAACCACTTGGCGATACGGGGACTCGCCGGGAACGAGAGATATCGGAAACGGCAGCATGGTGTACTAGTTGTACTAGTACAGCTAAAAGTCAAGAGCGATCTTGACCGGGATCGGCCGCCATCTGGCCGTAGCGCTCGTCGGCTTCAGCCATAGCTTCTCTTCCGTCCTCTTTCACCTGGAGTTCCGATGTTCGCTTTCCCGAGGCGGCCCTTCGCGATCGGTGCGCTGATGTTCGCCGCCCCCGCGGCAGCGCTCGCTCAGCCGGTCAGCGGCAGTGCCACCGCTCGTACCGGCGGTCCGCGCGCCATCATTCCCGCCGACATTTCGGCCTGGAAAACCATCCGCGGCACCACGCTCTCCAACGACGGGGCGTGGTTTGCGTACACCGTCGCGCCCAATGAAGGCGACGCCGAGGCGGTCGTTCGGCAGACCGCGCAGGATGGAAAGGAACACCGCTTCCCGATTGGTGAAGCGCCGGCGGCGACGGGAGGGCCCGGCGGTGGCGGCAATGCCGCGCTGCAGCTTTCCGGCGACGGCAAGTGGGCCGCCATGCTGGTGTATCCGAAGGCCGCCGATCAGAAGCGCATGCGGCGAGAACGTCGCACCGTGCAATCGAAGCTCCGCCTCGTGAATCTCGCCTCGGGCGAAGTGCGCGAATTCGACAAGATCCGTCGCTTTACCTTCGGCGGTGAGTCACCGAAGTGGGTCGCGCTGCAGGCCTACGCGCCGGAAGCCGCCGGCGGTGGTGGTGGCGCGAGCGGCGGTAGTGGACTCCCCGGCCCCGGCGCGCCAGGCATGGGCGGCAATCCCGCTGGCGGCGGCGCGGCGCGGGTGGAAGGCACCGACCTGCTGCTGCATGAGCTGGGCACCAATGCCAGTTTCAACGTGGGCAACGTCGGTGACTTCGCGTTCGACGACAAAGGCCGGTGGCTCAGCTACACCATCGATGCGCGCGATCAGCTCGGCAACGGCGTACAGCTCCGCGATCTCGCCAGCGGTACCGTGAAGTCGATCGACGCCGGCAAGGCGCTGTACCGTCGCCTCGCGTGGACCGACACTTTCCCCGCCTTCGCCTATCTCAAGGGCACCATCGATAGTGCGGCCACCGACACCACGTGGACCGCAGCCGCCGTGGCGCGCGTAGGCTCGCCCACGCAGCAGATGATCGCGGTGGGCAACGGTGCCACCGCAGCGCTCCCCACGGGCATGGAAGTGAGCCCGGAGCGCACGCCGCGTTGGCTGGAGCAGATGGACGGTCTCGCGATCGGCCTCCGCGTGGCGACGCCGCCGGTGCCCAAGAGCGAACAGCTCGAAGACGACGATCGTCCATCCCTCATTCTGTGGCATAGCAAGGACGCACGCTTGCAGTCGATGCAGATCGTGCAGGAGAATGCCGACAAGAGCTTCTCGTTTCTGGCCACGTTCCTGCCCGCGATGCAGAAAGTCGTGCAGCTCACCGATGACGTGGTCCGCACGGGCACGCTCGGCGCACGCGACCGCTACGTGCTCGGCACCGACAATCAGGTGTATGAGCGTCAGAGCAGCTACGACGGCGTGCAGCGCCGCGATCTGTACCTCATCGACGCCCGTACGGGAACGCGCACGCTGGTGAGGAAGGAATTGCGCGGCGCGTCCACGTTGTCACCCGACGGTAAGTCGGTGCTCTTCTGGGACGACGGCAACTT
>Ga0105047_10002522_pt1 | contig 32627 bp, 27 predicted proteins | sample MAT04_FD_78384 | JGI IMG/M metagenome (GOLD analysis project Ga0105047, IMG submission 78384) | Freshwater microbial communities from Lake Fryxell liftoff mats and glacier meltwater in Antarctica - MAT-04 (megahit assembly) | ecosystem: Environmental > Aquatic > Freshwater > Ice > Liftoff... | reverse complement strand
GTGCCGTTCGCCATCGGCGACGCCACCACCCTGACCGAAGCCGGCTATGTCGGTGAAGACGTCGAGAACCTGTTGTTGAAGCTGCTGCACGCCGCCGACTTCGACATCGAAGCGGCTCAACGCGGCATCATCTACATCGACGAAATCGACAAGATCGCCAAGACGTCGCAAAACGTCAGCATTACCCGCGACGTCTCCGGCGAAGGCGTCCAGCAAGCCCTGCTGAAAATGCTTGAAGGGACTACGGCCAACGTTCCGCCGCAAGGCGGCCGCAAGCATCCCGAGCAACAATACATTCAAGTTGATACGTCGAATATCCTCTTCATCTGCGGTGGTACATTCGTCGGCCTCGACGAGATCATCAGCCGCCGAACGGGTAAGAAGACGATCGGCTTCGGCGCCCATCCGGAAGACCGCGAACAGGATCTGGGCGTCCTTCTCAACCAGGTCACCAGCGACGACCTGATCGAATTCGGCATGATCCCCGAGTTCGTCGGCCGACTGCCTGTTCTTGCTCCGCTCGATCCGCTTGACGAGGACACCCTGATCAAGATCCTCACGGAACCGCGCAATGCCCTGGTCCGCCAGTACCAGAAGCTCTTCGAGATGGAAGGGGCGGAACTCGAGTTCGAACTGAACGCCATCCGCGAGATCGCAAAGAAAGCCAAAGCCCGTGACACCGGCGCCCGCGGTCTCCGCAGCATCGTGGAAGACGTCATGCTAGAAATCATGTACGAACTGCCCGACATGGAGCACAAGGGCAAGTACATCGTCTCGGAATCGATCGTCCGCGGTGAAAAGCCGCTGTTCGAGAATCCGGTTAAGAAGAGTGCGTGAGTTGAATTTGGTTTTGGCGAGCGTCGAGGCGTAAGCCCGACGTGGAATCCGCTTCCACGTCGGGCTTACGCCTCGACGCTCGCCTTTTATGCCTTGAACACCCGCGTCATCCCCGGTAGCCAGTACACCGCCTGAACCAGCACCAGCGATCGACACAGACACTTCGCCAGATCGTCTTTACCCACCACACTCACCTTCGCGATCGTCATCGGTTGCAACGTCACTTGGCTGGCGATGTCGAGCGCTCGAATCCGCGCGATCAGCCGTTGATGATCCGGCTTGGCCGGATCGTACCGGATCGTCAACGATTCCCCCGGACGGATGATCCATGTCGGCGGCCGGCGCAGTACCGCAGCCGGGAAGAAGGCCAGCAGAACCGTCATCATCAATAACCCGAAGGGCGTCAGCCCCATTAGGATCGCGATTCCCGTATGCAGACAGACGGAACCGATGATCATGAGCGGCCGGAGCCGAGTCCAGATGAGGAGAGGCAGCGTCGTCTCCAGGGCAATCGTGAAGACGACGAAACCTCCCGTGATGAGGGCGAGCAACGGCCGAAATTCCGCGATCATGAGGACGAGTGATTCGAACCAGTGGCGGTAGACGAGCGAGAAGCCGGGATTGACGAGGGCCATCCACCCGGCCGTGTGATTCCACCAGGTGACGCCTTTCAGCTTGGCCAACCCGCTGGCGGCATAAATGAAACAGAAATGAATCTGCAGCAGACGCAGGGTGAAGTTGGCATGAGCCGACGGCCGCGGCCCGGCCAACATCGCTTCAGCCCACGGTGCGGGTCCCTTGGCAAGTGCCCGAGCGGCGCGGAAACGTGCTCGTAGGCGGTCGACCGAGAGGGCGGCCCCACTGGGTCCGATCATCAAGTAGAAGAGAACGACGGCCATCAACGTGTCGATGCCATACATGATCGGCGGCGTGCGGTGCATGTAACCAAGGGCCGCCAACCAGGTCAGCACCGAGGTGACGCGCGTCGCCCAGCCGATCATGAAAAGGAACATGACGATCAGTACCAGGCCGTGAACGACCTTCATCGCCGCCGGGTCGGTCAGGTGGAACCACGGCGAAAAGACTGTTTTCCCCGTGGCATAGGCTGTGCGTGGATCGATGTTCCAGAATTCGTATTCGTCCAGGACCTTCAGGCGCTCGGTCCGGTTCTTGGGCAGTTTCTCGATGAATTCAAGCGCCGGCACCAGTTCGCCTGGCGGTAGATCTTGAAACCAATCGAGTACCGCGTCGAATGCAGGCGATGGGGCTGGGGCGAGCAGTGTGATCAATCCCTCGGCCTCTTCAAGAAAAACGAAGAACGACGGGGGAATGGGGATAATCTGCCCCACATCGCGCAGTTCACGACGCATCGATGAACGTTGATCGATCGGGAGACTGGCGAACTCGGAGAACAGACGCCGTCGCTCGGTGATTTCGTCCAGCTTCTGATAAATCGTGCTGATGACGACGAGCCGGGCAATACGTTCGCTCGGCGCGTCCGGCAGTCGGCGCAAGAATTCGAACAACGCATGCCGGCGTTCGGGAGTTTCCGGCAGTCGCAAGGCCTGCGGTTGTTTGTCCCAGGTCAGCGGCGAGAGCGGGTAAAGCACTCCCGTGCGTTCGCGGTTGGCCATGTCTTGCGACCACCAACCGCGCGGCCCGAAGAACTCGGTCAACTCCAGGCAATAGGCCAGGTGAACGTAGAGGACGATCGCCCCGGCGATGATCCGGATGAGACCCAGGGGCGTCGGATCGGATGGGAGGAACCAGAAGCGGTTCCACGCCTTGCCGATGATCGATAACGGTTCCGCGATTGCCGGCCGCATCACGGTCCTTTCCGGTAGCCGTCGCTGCCAGCATGAATCTCGACGAAGTCGTTGAAAAAGTTCACGTAGTCCGCTTTCTTCATCTCACGGAAATAGACCGGAGGCGGCGCCGCGCCCGGCTTGGCAGTGATGGGGATCATCCACCAACGCAGACCATCCGGACCTGGAAGCAGCCTGCCATCCGCCTGGTAGGAACCCAGGTAGAACGGCAGATAGGTTGACGGATCGTCCGGCGTGATTCGACGCGGAGTCTGGCTCTTGGCGTCACGGGCGGCGACGAACTGTTCCGGAGTTGTATAGTCGTGCGTGACGACATAGACGCTGATGCCGCGGATCGCGGCAGGGTCATGGTCGGCAGCGACATGTTGGACGTAAGAGGGAATCAACATCCTCTGGACGAAGTTGTTCGGGATACGAAACTGCCGATTGGCGACCTGTTCAGGATGGCGTGGAATCATCACGGCGTCACGCTCGCTGCGGATCGAGATGGCTTCCGATTGGAGAATGAAGCCCGGCTCATAGCCTTGGCCCGCCATTTCGGGAATCTTGATCCGTCGATAGTACGAACTGAAGAGCGGATCGAACGAATCGGCCCGGCGCGGAACGATTACCCATTCCGGCGGTCGATCCGCGTAATAAATGCAGAACCACAGCTCGAAGGCCGGTCCCGGGTCGGGGCAGAAGAAATTGTAGGCGTTATCGAGATTCGTGAATTGCAAATAGGGACGGTAGAGGCGGCCCCAAAGTTGGCCGAACAACCAGGGCTGACCATGCGGGCCGGTGATCGCCGTCGCAATGCCGAGAAACTGGAAGAAGACGAAGATTGTCGCCGAGACCAAACGACCGCGTGCTGGCAGAGTTAACCAAAGGAGGCCAAGCAGGGCCGCGCCGAAGAGAACGCCCGCGACCACGCGGAAACTATCCCAGGTCGCGGGAAAACCGCCATTAGCGAGCAGAGCAGCGGCGGCAAAGAGGCCCCAGACAGGCCGTGATCCCGGGAGTTGAGAGAGTGCGGCCCCCGCGATGATCAGGCCCAGCAACGTGAGGACGACGCGCGGACCATCCAGCCCGGTAGTGGGCCCCATGACGCCAACCAGCGCGGCGATCGCGGTGAAGGCGGCCCCGGTCGCTCCGAGCCAGAGAACTCGATTCAGGTCCGGCGCCGGCTCCGCTAGAGATTGATCATCGCTCATGCCGATCATCTTATGCGCGGCGGAACGCCGCGTTCAGAATAAGCGAGACGCCCGGGACCCAAAGCAGCCACGAGAACTTCGAGCCGTGGACAAAGTTCCTGATGGCTTCCGCCGCCGCATCGCCTCCGCGGACCGATTTTCCATCCGCCAGAGTCAACTGGGCGTGAGCGTCGAGCGGGTCGGGATCGTAAAGCTTGGAACGCGGATTTTCGACCAGCGTGATCTGGTTGCTGAAATCCAAGGCACGCAGGAAACTGGCCAGGCGCACTTGCGATCGTGATCGGCTCGAGTACTGCAACGTCATCTTCGAACCAGCTCCCGGCGGCCAGGTCAAGTAGTTTCGGATGACCGAAGCAGGCACGTAACAAAGGAGCAGGGTCATCATCAGCAAGCCGAAACAGGTGAGGCCCATGACCCAAGCGATGCCCGTATGTAAAAAGACCGCGCAGATGAACACGAAGGGACGCATGCGGGTCCAGATCAAGAAGGGCAAGGAGATCTCAAGGACCAACGTAAAATAAGAGACAATCATGAATACGAGTTGCAAGATCGGGCGATACGAGGCCAGTAAGTGCAGGGCATTCTCGTAGAGCTCGTAGTGGACGGGGCAGAACTCCGGGTTCGCCATGATCAACCAGGCGGCCGAGGTGTTCCACCACATACTTCCCTTGAGCTTGGCAAGGCCGGACGCAAGATAGATGAAGCAAAAGTGAATCTGGAACAAGCGCACCGCGAAGTTGGCAATCGCCGAGGGCTGCGGACCCGCCAAGACCGCCTCGGCCCACGCCACGCGCTTGCCGCCGGCCCGCGCCAGCGCCTTGGTCGCCCGATAGCGCGCGATCAACCGGTCGACCGACAGGGCGGCGCCGCTGGGAGCGATCATGAGATAGAAGAGCAGGATGCTCATCATCGCATCCATGCCGAAAAGGACATATTGCATGCGATGGATGTAGCAGAGAGCTGCCAACCAGGTGAGGACCGAAGTCACGCGAGTGCAGAAACCCAAGGTGAATAGAGCGAAAATCACCAGGAACATGATGTGGAAAAACCACATGGAGGCCGGGCTGGTGACATGCAGCCAGATCGAGAAGATGGGCCGACCCTTGGAGTAGATCTGGCGTGGATCGTTTTGCCAGGTATCGAAATACTCGATGATCCGCTGGCCTTCCTCGCCCACGGGCAAGTCGCGGATATATTTGGCTAGTTCCTGGCGTTGGTTGGGCCTCAATCCCTGTAGCCATTCAATAACTAGGGTGAAATTCTCGGAGTTGCCGGGAAGCGCGGTCAGGAAGGTTTGGGCGCTATTCCACCACTTCAACCGCTCGCTCGGGCTCATCGTCAACACATAGTCGGGGACCGATGGCTTCAGGTTCTTTTCCGTCGGCGCGTTTTTGCTCAGTTCCGCCAACATGCGTGCTTGTTTCGCGTCGTCAAGATCGGGGAGGGAGAACAACATGGCCATCGCCACCTGATAGTTGCGCTCGACTACGGGTAGGCCCCGCGAGCCGAGTTCGAGGGTCTGAAAGAGATACTCGAACTTGCTCTCTCGCTCGGCTTTAGTAGTGGGAATATGCCTGAGGAAATCGAAGACGGCGACACGCTGCTCCGGCAGTTGGGGCGTCGAGATCAGGGGCTGGACTGGTTCCCAACCCCAGTTGCTCAGGGTGGCGGGCGATTCCTTGCGTTCCCGATTGGCGACGTCGGTGCCCCAGTACGCCTTCGGGCCGAAGAACGCCTGAAGATCCAGACAGTACGCCAGGTGAATGTAGAGCAGCAACAGCCCCAGCAGGATGCGCATGAACCCGAGCGTGGAGGGATCGGTCGGCTGGAACCAAAATCGGCTCCAGGCGCTATTCAATCCGGTGGAAGAGGATGGGATGTTCACTTCTGGTGCTTCTCCTCCATGTGCTGGCTGCCGGCGTGGATGGCCACGTTGTCGAGGAAGTACTTCTTGTACTCGGCCAGGGTCAGATGTCGGGGCAGATTGATGAATTCTTTCGGGTTGGCAGCCGGGTTCCGGAAGATCGGCACCAGCCAGTAAAGCATGGGGTCGTTCTTTGATAGCAAATCACCGTCGGTCGCGAATTCACCCATGAAATAGGGAAGCAACGTCGTCGGTTCGTTCAAGCGCTTGGGAATTCGCTGACCGTCGATGAGCGGACCGATGAACGCATCCGGATCCGTGATCGAGTGCATGACGACGTAGACCAGGATCGAAGCGATCTTGCGGTCGGGACGCTGGTTCTCCTCCGCCATGCGGCGAACGTAGGCCGGCAATAAAAACAAGCGAATGTTGGGGTCCGGCACCCGGCACTGGTAAGAGAGATCGAAAAGCGGGCTCAGCGGAATCGCGGCGAAACTATTGCGGCGTTTCTCCAGCGTTTCGCGATAGTCTTTCGGCAACGCCGTAATGGGCGTTGAGTGGGCCACGTATTCGGTCAGCGACAGCCGGCGGTAGTATGCTTGGCCGAGAGGATCCTTGAAGTCGCGTTCGCGGCTTGGAATCTTGACCCAGCGCGCCTCGCGCAGGAAACGCGGATTGTTGTCGGCATCATAAAGTGGTCGTTTGAACGGATTGCCTTTGCTGTCTTTCTCGGGCTTGAAGATCGGTTCCCCCGCCGCATTCATGATCGGCTCGCCGATAGGTTCGTCGTTCGCGTTGACCATTAATTTGTAGACGATGTCGCCGCCGGCATCGCGGATTGCCTCACCGTCGGGTGAGCGTTGCAATTCCTCCATCATCACGGGATCATCTTTACGTGGCTCGTACTTGATGCAGAACCACACCTGACTCGCGGGACCTGGATCGGGTGAGTAAAACTGGTAGGCGTTGTTCAAGTAGATGAAATGCAAATAGGGCCGCCAAACCATCGTCCACAACTGGCCCGTCAAGAATGGCGAGGGGCTTGGGTTCGTGACTGCGCTAAAGATGCCGATGAAGTGAAACAGAACAAGCACGCTGACAATTCCGAATCGCCATGGCCGGGTCACGGCGATCATGATCGCCCCCAGGATGGACACGCCGCCCAAGACAAACGCAACCAGTCGAAACGTGTCCCATTCGAGAGGAAAACCAAACCCACACGCAACGCAGGTAATTGCCGTCAACAACCAGAATTGTGGTTTGCGATACCACATCGATAGGACGCTGCCAGCCAGCAAGAGGCCGATCGTGCTGAGAAAAACTCGGATCGGAACGATCAGGATCGCCTCGCCGTTTGACGGAGACGCCAAACCAAGCAGAACCGCCAGGGCGCCTAAGCCGGCCCCGATGCAGCTGAGCGGCCACGCCTTCTTCTCATCAAGTAGTGGGGGCGGTTCCAGTTCGTTCATGTCCATCGTGTGTGGTTCCTTGGCTGGTCGAGCCTACTCACCCTTGCTTCAATCTAACGCATCGACAAGCGAACAGGAGGACATCATGCAAATCCGGCTGGAGTTCACGTTGCAATCCCCCGGATGTTTGAGCAGTCGTGCGGACCTCCGCGACCGTCAGGGCCGATCATTTCGAATTTCACGTACTGCTTTAACAACACCGTTTGATCGGGAAAGTTGGTAAAAGTGGCGGCTGTCATTCGCCTTTTCGTTATTGCAAGAGTTGACTTTTGAAAGGTTCCATCACGCGCAGTTTATGACGATTGTGCCAATTTATCCAGTTTTACTGTTGACTGAATTTTTGTCTGAATTTACCATATACCTTGTCTTGCCTATTATGAGGGACTCTTCCCCATGTTTCTCTCGGATAGGCGTTTCAATAATGGAATGGTTTGAATCTGTGGATTTCTAAATTACAATGGGGAAACACGTTACGACGGATGTAACGAGAAATCACAGCGAGTCATTCCCAGGGGATTTCGCATGTACAGCATGGTACTGATGGTCGCACTTAGTTCTTCTCCCGATGCCGCAGCCTGCGGCAAGGCTATGGGGTGCCTCGGGTCGTGCTCGGGGGCTCCCGTCGCATCCTGCCAGGGTTGCCACGGCGGTGGCCTGTTCAGTGGCCTTGGCGGACACAAGAATGGGTGTGGCGGTTGCCACGGCGAGTCGACAGGTTGCGGCGGCGTCGTCACCGGCTGTGGCGGTTGCCAGGGCGGGCATGGTCTGTTCGGTGGCTGCCACGGCGGCGGTCTCTTCAGGAAGCACAAGCATGGTTGCAATGGTGAATCGGCGGGCTGTCACGGCAGTTCGACCGGCTGCTACGGCAGTTCGACCGGCTGCATTGGCACCCCCGGTGTCATCATCGGCACCCCGGTTGAAGTCGTTCAGCCCATGAAGATCGAAGAGAAGAAGAAAACGGGCGGCGTGACCATGGTCCCGGCCCCGGCCACGATCATCGTCAACGTCCCCGCGGACGCCAAGGTGACGATCGACGGCGCCGCCACGATCTCGACCTCGACGGTTCGCCACTACGCCACGCCGGTTCTCGTTCCGGGCAGCGTGAACTACTACACCTTCACCGCCACGATTGTTCGTGACGGCAAAGAGTACACCTCCACGGAGCGCGTTGCCGTGACCGCCGGCCAAAAGCCGACCATCACGCTGAATCCGAACGTCGGCTCGGCGTTCGCCAGCAAGTAAGACAATTAGACTCGTTCAACTCGAACCGAAGGGGGATGCCGCAACGCATCCCCCTTTCGGTTTTGACGGTGTTGCTACACAAATCTCGGATTCTTCCGGACATGTTTGTTTTTCTTCCGGGCATGTTTGTTTCTTCTGGCGAGGGGGGTGTGTGGAAGTGCCAGAAGAAAGTGTCGCCGTTTGATCGTCGTTTGATACTTTCTTCAGACTGTTTGAGTAATCGCTCAGGCGACTGATTTTTTGTCGCAGCATTTCACTCGTGTTTCACATCAGCCTGAGCTATAATCCCGCGAGTAGGATTGCCTTCGCTGGGGAGCTTTTTGATGACGGAAGATCTTTTACGGCCACGTGTGCGGGATTTGGTTCTGTGTCTTTACGAACGGTCGCTGCATCCGGAATTGTTCGAAACGCTCGTTTATCGCCGGATCGAGAGAGCCGAAGGGACGCTCACGATCCGACTTACGCCGTCGGGTCATGTGCTATCGTGGCAGACGCGATATGGAATTCTGACGGAAGTCACGGCGGCCTGTGACCCGCACTTGCCTCGGAGTGGACGACTCTTCCAACGGCGCTTTCAGGCCGAGCGAACCGGCACTCTTGACCCCGGTTTTGGCGTTCGCTACCAGACCGGTTCCCAGCTCGAGATCCTGCCGCCGGAGATCTTTCTGCATGTGCATGACGAGATCGTCGCCGACGGCGCGAAACGCGGCATGCTTTATAACCACCAACCGCATCATCGCCTCGCTCTCTGCCCCATTGACTACGTAACGGTCGAAGTTTGGCGCGGGACGGTTTCCATCAATACCTTCCATACCTTCCCCGCCGAGTGTGCTCTCGTCAAGACTCAAGCCTTGATCGAATCCTGCTGACTACCCCCACCCGGAGTTTCCCCATGCCAAGCCGCGCGGCCACGGAATATCGCTACGAAAAACTCACCTGGCCCGAGATCAACGACGCGATTGACCTCGGTAAAGTCTGCATTCTCCCCTGCGGAGCGGTTGAGCAACACGGGCCGCACTTGCCGCTCGACGTCGATCTCGTCTGCCCCGGCGGCATCGCCAAAGGCGCGGGGATGACGATCCCCGACAAATTGCTCGTCCTGCCGATTGTCGCTTACGGCTACACCGGCCACGTGATGGACTTCCCCGGCACCATCAACAACGACTTCGAGCACTTCATGCATCACGTGCTCGATATCACCAAGTCGCTCGCCTATCACGGCTTCAAGAAGATCATCCTGTTGAACGGGCATGGCTCGAACATGCCGAACCTCGATCTCGTCGCCCGACGCACCAACCTGGAGACCGACGCCGAATGTTGTCTCTGCGCCTGGTGGAACCTGCTGACGGTCGACAAGCAATTTCTACCGCGCTGGCGGCAGAGCAAGTTCCCCGGCGGTTGCGCCCATGCCTGCGAACTTGAGACGTCGCTCTACCTCTACCTCGATGGCGACAACGTCCGCAAGGATCAGATCAAGAACGGCGACATCTCGTTCAACAACGACGCGAGCCCGTTCAGTTGGGTCGATCTCTTCGCGGCCGGCCCGGCCACGGTCGTCTCGTGGACGAGCAGCTACAGCGATACCGGCGTCCTCGGTGAAGCGGAACTCGCCACGGCCGAGAAAGGGAAGGATGCCTACGAGGAGGCAGTCAAACAACTGGTGAAATACGTGACGTGGTGGAAAGATCGGCCGAAAGACCAACGCAAAGACCACCACCGCAAACCGCCGACGATGCCGATCCCTTGGGGGCAGCGGTCGGTTTAGTGGAGAGAGGGGAGACAAGGAGACAAGGAGACAAGGAGCTTGTTTTGTCTCCTTGTCTCCTTGTCTTCTTATGTCGGCTCATTCGCCCAATCACGCGGCTTCAGGTACACATCATAAAGCTCCGCCTCGGGCGAATCTGGTTCCGGCTTCCAATCGTAGACATAGCGTACTACCGGCGGCAGCGACATCAGGATCGATTCGACGCGGCCGTTGGTCTTCAGGCCGAAGACGGTGCCGCGGTCGTAGAGCAAGTTGAACTCGACGTATCTTCCCCGACGATATTCTTGAAAGACACGCTGGCTCTCCGTCCAGGGGAGATCGCGCCGGCGTTCGGCTATGGGCGGGTAGGCATTTAGGAAGGCGTGCCCGGCCGCGCGGACGAACGCGAAGATCTGTTCGAAATTGCCTTCGAGATAATCGAAGAAGATGCCACCCACTCCACGTGGTTCGCCGCGATGTGGGAGGAAGAAGTAGTCGTCGCAATCTTTCTTCATCTTGGCGTAGTCGGCGATGCCGGGATGCTGGCCGCAGACGTCACGCCAGGCGCGATGGAAGTGGACGACATCGTCGCGGAACGGGTAGTAGGGCGTCAGGTCGCCGCCGCCGCCGAACCACCAGCGGTTGCCTTTCGTCAGGAAGCGAAAGTTGGCGTGAACGGTCGGGATCAGCGGGCTGCGTGGGTGCAGCACCAACGAAATGCCGGTAGCGGTAAACTTCGTTCCTTCGCCGGGGATCTGCTTGGCGAATTCGGGCGACATGTCACCGAACACTTCGGAGAAATTGACGCCGGCCTTCTCGAAGACGCCTCCCTCGACGAGGACGCGCGAACGCCCGCCGCCTCCGCTATCACGAGTCCAGGAGTCCTCGGCAAACGACTTGGCGCCATCGAGTTTGGCTAGCTCGTCGCAGATGCGATCTTGTAACTCGCGGAAGAAATCGACACAGCGTTGATGCATTGTTCTGCTCGGAGTTTGAAGGCGTGATCTGTGGGAGGACGCTCTGGATCTCGGGCAATCGGCATAACAGTTACGATATACATTTCGTTTCGGGAGAGAGGCCAGTTGGTCGTTGACCTGTCGCGAAATCGCGACTAGATTCAGAATGTTCTTTCCCCCATCACGCTCCGCATCCGCTGATCTCCCTAAGAACCCGACCACTCGGCCTACCCGGAGATTCGTCATGTTGATGCGGCACTTCTTCCTCGCTCTCGTGTTAATTGGAATTTCTCACGGCAGTGTCTCGGCCCAGGCGGAAGGCCGTAAACTTGCCCTGCTGGTGGGGGTGCAGAAATACGACTCGCCTGATTTGGGCGAACTCAAGTATGCCGAGAATGATGTTGTCGTTCTCGGCAATCTTCTCAAAGAATCGGGATACCAGGTCGTCGTCATGTCGGATTCCGAAGGCAAGAAGGACTCCACGCGAGTGCCGACCTTCGCGAATATCACCAAGCAAATGGATGCCATGGTGAAAGGCGGCAAACGGGCCGACACGATGCTGGTCGCCCTCTCCGGCCACGGCGTTCAATTCCAGGGAGACACCGAGAACTACTTCTGCCCTAGCGACGCCCAACCCAACAAGGAGATCGCTCGGCGTGAGAAACTCCTCGCCATGACCGAGATCACGCGGGCGATGTCCGATGGCGGCATCGGCGTGAAGCTCGTGCTCGTCGACGCCTGCCGCAACGATCCGACGATCGCCCGCGGCATCGACAGTAACAGTATCCGCCCGCCCAAAGGCGGCGGCATCATGTTCAGTTGCTCGCGTGAACAGCGGGCATTCGAGTCGGCGAAACACAAGCATGGCATCTTCTTTCACTTCGTCGTGAAGGGCTTGCAGGGCGAAGCGAACAACGGCCGCGGCGAGATCACCTGGAACAGCCTGGTGGAATACGTGAGTTCCCAGGTGCCGGATGAAGTGCTCAAGGAAATCGGCGGCGGCGCCCGGCAGGAACCGAATTCGTTGACCGACATCTCGGGCAGGTCGCCATCGTTGGTCCGCGTCGGCAATGCCCCGGTCGATACCGTCATGACGAGTCCGGCCGAGGCGCTCGCTTTCTATCGCAAGGGTTTTTCGCTGATCGAAACCGTTGACGTCAACTCCATGTACGACGCCTTCGCGAAGGCTGCTTCGATGGAACCGCGAAATGCCGACTTTGTCGCTTTCCGCGGCTACGCTCACTGCCGGAAAGGCGAATACGATCAGGGCGACAAAGACGCGGATGAGGCCCTGCGTTTCAACCCCCGCTGCCAATGGGCCTGGAACGTCAAAGGCATCGCGGCCGCCAATCGCGAGAAGTTCGATGACTCCATCCAGCACTACTTGAAGGCCATCGAGATTGACCCAAGCGTTCACTACTTCCACTGCAACCTCGGCATGACGCGCTTGCAGGCCGGCGATCCCAACCGGGCGCTCAAGCACCTTGACAAAGCGGTCGATCTGGATCCGACCAGCAAATTCTGTTTCTACTTCCGCTCGGTCGTTCAATATCGCCGCGGCCAGCTCGCGGATTCGCTGAAGGACATGAACAAGGCCATTTCCCTCGACCCGAAAAATGGAGTCTTCTATCGCGATCGTGCCGGGATCTTCGTGCAACTGCGCCAGTTCGATCGCGTCGCGGAAGATATTGAGGCCGCCATGAAGAATGGCTGCAACGATGCTCAGACTTTCCTCTATCGTGGCAACGGCCGGCACGGCTTGAAGCAGTTCGATCTGGCCCTGGCCGATTACAATCAAGCGATCAAGATGAACGCCAAACTTATGGACGCCTGGAAATACCGGGGCATGCTCCAGGTTCTTCGCAAGGAATATTACAAGTCGGTGGCCGATTTCGACGAAGCGATCAAGCTGAACGACAACGACGCGGAGAGCTTCGGCGAACGGGGCGCCGCCCACTTTTTCCTGAAGCAACATGACAAGGCCCAGGCGGACTTCAACAAAGCGATCGAACTGGCGCCGAGAAATCCAGTGTACTATCAGGCTCGGGCACTGGTCCTCGCCGCGGTCGGCCACATGAACGAAGCCCAGCGCGACTTGGCCAAGGCCCAACAGTTGTTGGGGAAGTGAGACCGTGGTAGAATCGCTACACTATTCTGCAACTTAGTCGCTCTCCATGAGACCCCAACATGCGTACGCTTTCCGTGCTTTCCATCCTGATGACGAGTTCGCTGCTCCCCGCAGCGGACTCGGTGATCGCCAATTTCAAAATGCAGGAGATCGCTACCGACTTGACCGTCGGTTACGCGACGATCATCGCGGACGTCAACGGCGACGGCAAACCGGATATCGTCGTCGTCGACAGCAAGCGAGTGGTCTGGTACGAGAACCCGACCTGGAAAGTGCGGCCCATCATCATGGGCAAGACGAAGCCCGATAACGTCTGCATCACAGCCCTCGACGTCGACGGCGATGGGGCGCTCGATCTCGTACTCGGGGCCGACTGGGCGCCGTTCAACACCAAAGCAGGCGGGACGTTGCAATGGTTGAAGCGGGGCAAGTCGCTCGATGACGAATGGAGCATCTTTCCCATCGGCGAGGAGCCGACGATCCACCGTGTCCGCACGGCGGACCTTGATGGATCTGGAAAACGCGTGATCGTCCACGTTCCGTTGATGGGCCGCGAAAGCACGAAGGAAGCCAACTGGATGGATGGTCGGCCGGTCCGAGTTGTCGCCTATCCCGTTCCGAAGGATCCCATCAAGGGGCCGTGGGAACCGCTAGTGCTGAACGAGGATTTGCACGTCTGCCACAACTTCTTCCCGTTCCCGGTGGCGAAGGGCCAAGCGGAAGACATCATGGTCGCGTCCTACGAAGGCCTGTTCCGACTGCACCGGGAAGACAAGAAGTGGACGGCGACGAAGGTAGGAGCTGGCAACCAGGCCAACCCCAAGAGCAACCGCGGGGCCAGCGAAGTCAAAGTCGGCCAGTTGAAGGGTGAGCAGCGATATGCCGCCACCGTTGAGCCGTGGCACGGTAACGAGATTGTTGTCTACCCGTTCGGCTCCAAAGGCAAGGACGGCCTCTGGGAACGGGTGATGATCGACGATCATCTCCGCTGGGGCCATGGAGTCTGGTGTGCCGATCTGGACGGTGACGGCGACGAGGAACTGATCATCGGCGTCCGCGACAACCCAGGCAAGGACGACAAATTCACTGAGAAATGCGGCGTGCGCATCTACAAGTCGCTTGACGCCAGCCGCACGAAGTGGACACGGCAAATCGTCGACGACGGCGGTGTTGCCGTTGAGGATCTCACCGTCGCCGACCTGAATGCCGACGGCAAGCCGGACATCGTGGCCGTCGGCCGCAAGACAGGCAACGCCCGCATCTATTGGAATCAGGGGAAGTAAGTTGTTTCTCAGTCTGTGCTCAGCAGACCCGACTGATAAAGCACTTCAAATAGGCCGTTTCCAGGCAGGTCGCCGACACCGGGTGGTCGGGGGCCTGTCCGGACTTCGCGAGGATCTGCACCTCGCGTTTTTCATGCACGGCGATCTGGGCGAGTAAATCCTCAAGAATATCCGACGTGACCAGTCCCGAGCAACAACACGTGATCAGGATTCCGTTCGGTTCCAGGAGCTTCATGCCTAACGTCTGGAGCCGGCGATAACCGCGGATCGCCTCCGGGATCGAGGATCGCGAACGCGCGAACTTGGGCGGATCGAGGATGACCACGCCATACTTACGGCCTTCTTCGACTCGCGCCTGCAAATGAGCGAAGACGTCGGCTTTGACGAATTCGATCCCCGTCAGTTGATTGAGTTCCGCATTTGAGCGAGCCAAAGCCAGGGCGTTCTCCGATGAATCGACGCATTCGACGGAAGCCGCCCCGGCGCGGGCCGCATGCAGGCCGAAGCCCCCCGAGTAGCAAAACGCATCAAGAACCGAACGGCCGCGCGACAGGTGGGCGGCCGCGAGGTGATTGTCACGTTGATCGAGATAGAAGCCGGTTTTCTGACCTTCGGGAAGATGCACGCGAAAACGCACGCCGTTCTCGTCGATGATAAGATCATCGGTCGGTGGCTGGCCGCGCAAGATTCCATCGCGGATGTCGATTCCTTCCAGCTTGCCGACGCCTTTTTCGGTCCGCATGTAAATGCCTTGTGGCTGAATCAGTTCGTCGAGAACATCGGCGATCATCTCGCGGCGCTGGGCGATGCCGAGTGACGTGAACTGGACCCCGAGCCAGCCGGAATATTCATCGATCGTACAGCCGGAAAGGCCATCGGCCTCGCTGAAGACGAGACGGCACCCCTTGCCCGGCCCACGCAGGCCGATGAGTTCGCGGAAGCGGATGGCTTTTTCGAGTTGGTTGCGAAAAAAGTCGCGATCGAGAGCCTGGTTCGGGTTCCACGAATAGAGCCGGACGCGAATCTTACTCTGGCTGTTGTAGAATCCACGAGCGATGAAATGACCGGCGAACGAATGGACGTCGACCTCCGCGCCGTCGGCCGGTTCGCCTTCGAGGCGATCGATCGCGCCGGCGAACACCCACGGATGGTGGGCGAAGAACGGCTGAGCGCGTTTGGATTTCAGGATGACATGCGGAACGGTCATGAACGGTCTCAGGCAGCCGGTTCTTCGACGGCGCGGATGTAGGCCAGGGCGCGGGGCAACTCGTCTTGTTGGCCGCGACTGGCCAGCAGGGCTTGAATGCGCAAGAGTAATTCCGCTTGGTTGATCGGTTTGGTCAAGAAGTCGTCCGTACCCGCTTCGACGGCCCGTTCGATGTCCGCCGTCTGGTCCAATGCGGTGATCATGATAACGCCAGTGGAACTCAGGACCGGGTCGGCGCGTAAACGCTTGCAGACCTCGAAACCGCTGAGGCGGGGCATCATGATGTCGAGAAGGACAACGTCCGGCTTCCATTCCTTTGCTTGCCTGAATGCCTCTTCCCCGTTGACGGCGGTACGTATCTCGTACGGCGTGGCACTTAGGTACGCTTCGAGCAACTCCACGCCGTGGGGGTGGTCGTCGGCAATCAAGATACGGGGTGCGGGTTCGGCCATGAAGGTCTTCCACAGGGCTAAGGGTTTCTCGGACAATTATACGGAACGCGGAAAGAGGCGACCCGTTCGTATTCTCCGACTGGGAGCCCGCCCGCTAAACTGGCCGGAATTCTTTCAATTCCAGAGCGAGAATCGGCTAAGATAAGCTCATTCGTTCACGTGGGAATCATCCATGAAACCTGAGAATTCTCCGCCCGTCGATCGCCGTGGGTTTATCCGCAAATCCGCGGTCAGCGGGGCTGCGCTTGGTCTCGGAGCGGCCAGTTACGCCCGGGTGGCCGGCGCCAACGAACGCGTGGGCGTCGCTTTCCTCGGTTGCGGCGGCCGGGCCCAGGCTCATCTCGATCTCATCCGGCGGCTGAAGGCGGAAGGCAAATTGGTCGCTCCCTTGGCCGTCTGCGATGTCTGGGACGGCCAGGAAGACGAGTACGAGCACGAGTTCGGCGGGCGAACGTCCCGGCGCAAGTACGCTCAGGGGTTAAACCCTTCCGCGAAAAAGATCGGCCTTTCGCCCGACGATTCACGCCATGTGGTGAAAGATTACCGCCGGTTGCTTGAGCTTTCCGAGGTCGATGCTGTCTGCATCGCCACGCCGGATCACTGGCACGCGCGGATGACGCTCGATGCCGCTGCGGCCGGCAAGCATGTCTATTGCGAAAAGCCGATGACGCGGACTATTGAGGAAGCCCTGGCGGTCCTTGATGGCGTAACCAAAGCAGGCATCGTCATGACGGTCGGCGTGCAGACACTGGCCGACCCTTCCTGGTCTCGCGCCAACGAGCTGATCCGTGCCGGCCGCATTGGCCACGTTGCTCAGGGGCAAACGAGCTACCATCGCAACGACGTCCGCGGTTCCGGGCGCTACTACCGGCTCACGAAGCAGATGTCGCCGAAAACGATCGATTGGAAGATGTTCTTGGGCTCCGGTTTCGAAGTGGTGAAGGGAGTGCCGTTGGCCCCAGAAATGCCGTTCGACCGGGCGGCGTTTGGCCAGTGGCGTTGTTACTGGCCGTTCGGCGGCGGACCGTACACCGATCTTCTTCTTCAGCAGACGACCCGGTTGATCGCGGCCATGGGGCTCCGTTATCCCGCGCGGGTCACCGGTTCCGGCGGAATTTATTTGGAATTCGATGGTCGTGATGCCCCCGATGTGGCCACTCTCGTCGCTGATTATGAGGAAGGCTGCCAGGTGCTCGTCACCTCGACCTTGATCAGCGGCTACCCCAGCGAGGAAGTCATCCGCGGCCGGCTCGGCGCGATTCGCTTTTCGAATAAGGGGCTCGATATTTTCGATGATGATCCTGCACGCGGTTCGGGAATGCCCGCTCGCCTCGGCGATCGCCCGCTGCCGCCGACGGAAATCATCACGGTCGAAAAGCCCCGAAACGAGACGGAAACGCTCTGGCTCGATTTCCTCGACTGCGTTCGCACCGGCAACCCGAAGACGCTCTGCCCACCGGAACTCGGCGCGGCGGGGTTGACGACCGTTGCCATGGGCCTGCTGAGTTATCGTCACGGTCAGGCGCTCTTCTGGGACCGCGAACATCGGCGCGTGATACCAGCCGGCGGATCGTGGGCGGCCCATTGGGAAAGGCGCAGCCAAGGTCGCGGCACGCCCAACCAGGTTTCCGGATGGCAAGCCGGCGCGGCCGGCAGTACGATGGCCTCGCCCGATTTCATGAAACTGGCTGGGCCGTGGACCAACGGCCAGGACCCGGCGGACCTGTTAGTCGGCGGCTAAACGATCAATCGTCTCGTTCGTTTTCTTGGAGGCGCAACCATGTCCCGCGTTCGTAGCCTGCTCCTCTTGTCGTTCGTTCTCGCGCTCGGCTGCAACAAGAAGCCGGAGATGACGCCCTCCAGCGATACGAAAGCTGAACTGAGAGAATTTGCTCAGGCGGGCGTCCCGGAACAATTGACCGTGATGCCCCGAGAGCGGAGGTCTTACGCCAGGGATTACGTGGGTGATCCGCTTGTTGAACTGGAACTTACGGCTCCCGAGAAAGATCTGACTAATTCAGACATCGGACTCGAAGCCGACCTCTCGGCCGCGGTCGACGTCGAACGGGTTGCGGATGTCAATGTCGACACGCTCAATGTGTACGATTCGATCGGTCTTATTGATGAACTATCTTTGCGATTGGAGACGCCGCTCGGCCGAATTACGATCCCTCTTCCCGGCATGACTGGTGAGGACGACGACCTCTTCGGAGTTGGAGAGTTGAGCGCGTATCCTGGTTTAGGACCACGTCTTTCTGCCAAAGAAGAACTTCTTCGCAAGTACGGAAACGCCAATTCCGAAGCTGCGGTCTCTCGCTCGCTCATCTGGCTCGCGAAGCAGCAAAAGCTGCCGAAGTCGGCAGCTTCCCGAAGGATAAAAGCTGGGTCGGTGTGGAATTCGGCAAACTTGGGCAGACGTGTTTCGGGACGCTCGCGCTGGAAGTGTATTATCGGAATGTGATGACGATGCGCTGAATCGCAGAGAAAACCCAGGGACGGCCGTCCCTGGGTTTTTGACTTTAGATCAACGTCGAGAGGGCAAAGAGGGCAACGCCGATGCCGGCGAGGAAGAGCGTCATGCGCAGGCCCCAGCGGAACGCCTCGCGGAAGATGAGGCCCCAGTTATCGAAGCGCGTCGCGCTGTAGACGATGCTGACAACGACGATCAGGATAGGCAAGTGCCAGTAAATGCTCATGGTGGTCCGCCCAATCAGGCGGTGACGGTGTCCGGTTTGGGGTTGGTGGTCAGGTCTTTCTGGGCGATCTCGCGAAAAGCGGGCCCGGCAATCGCATCGTAGATGACCAGGATGTTAAGGACACCGGCAATCACGGTGTAGACCCAACCAAGATCCCACATCTTGTTCTCTTCACGCTGCAATCGATTGATCTCGTCCGGCGGCGGTGTTCGCATCATGCGGCCGAAAATTGGGCCTTCTTCCTTACGAACATCAAACTGAATGTACTGCCAGATGGCGGGCCAGGCCGCGATGCCGATGAAAAACTGCCCCGCGAAATGCGGACGGTAGTACAGATCATTGGCTACTCGCGAGATGGGATTGCCTCGATCGCCCGAATCAGGAAGGTAGACATTCTTCCAATTGCCGAGAAACATGCCGTAGAAATACAAGGCGTAGAGGCAAACGAAAAAGACCACGCCCTTGGCGATCCGCCCTTGCAGAATCTGGCCAAGGCCGGGGATCAAATAGCTGAGAACGCCCGCGAAGAAATCCAGCTTCGCGGGAGGAATCGAGGTTATAGCCGTTTTTGCGGACATCAAGGCCCCTGGTGTGGGGAGCGGTGGGAGCGAATCATAAGGTTGTTCGTCAATCGTCTCATTATCTTAGGAAATGATGCCTACGGGGTCCAATCGACTCCCATCCCGCCGGCAATGGCGAGACCAATCGAAGCCAAAATCATCACGATGCCGAGGCCGCCCAGAAGGTTTCGGCCTGGCGTCGATCGAAACAGACTGCCCAGCGGCAGGAGATGCGATAGGCCATCAAAGAGCCGATTCACTGCCACGAACGGCCACAGCAGGAAGGAATCTTCCGACTCATAAGTCGAAACGGGCGAGGCCCAGATCGGCGCTTGATAGGGCATGGGAGCGGGCGCTGCCATGGCTGTGGCCAAAGGCTCCGCGAAGGGAGGAGTTGGCGGCGGGGTGGCGCCCAAGACCATGGCATAGGGATAAGGCAATTCGGTTGGCTCGGCTCGCGGTGGGGTTTCCGGGGGCGCGTAACCGATTGAAGACGGCGTAATGATGGCTTGCGGCGTCTCGCGTCGCCAAATATTAATTACCGGATCGGAAGGCGGCAACACGGGCGCCGGCGGCGGCGTCGGCAGCGATGGCGGCAGCGGAGCGAAACTTTCGGAACGTGGGGGCACGCGGACCGGTTCCAGTTCGCCATTGAGCGGCAGAGCCAACATTCGCTGCAATAGAGAATCGAGTTCATCCAGTTGCTGGCGCGTCTGAGTATGGCCGGAGGTGACGGCGAGGGACATCGCGAGGTTCCTTCCTGCGGAGCGTCCAAAACACTTAAACGCGGGGTGTATAAGAGCACGGAATCGTCCTAGGAAATACAGAGTTGAGGGAAAACGGAGAAGTGTCGTTTCCTGAATTGCCCAATTACCCCAATCGTCCAACTGGATCCCGATGGCCGATCGCTTTTACACCTCCGAGCCGCTGACGCTCGGCGAGTTTGTGCTTTCCGGGCCCGAAGCCCATCACCTCGCCCATGTATCGCGCATTGGCGAGGGTGAAGTCGTTGCTTTGTTCAATGGCGATGGCCTTGAATACACGGCGTCTGTCCTGTCAGTTGGCAAGAAGCAGGTCGTCCTTCAAGTGATCGCGGTTGAAAGCCCAAGGCGGGAGCGTGCCTTTCGACTCCATATTGCCTCGGCACTGCCGAAGGGCGATCGCGGCGATTTCCTCATTGAAAAGCTGACGGAGCTGGGCGTCACGGATTTCACCCCGTTAATCACCGAACGCGGCGTCGTTATCCCCAAAGAGACGAAAGTGGAGAAATTTGAAAGAGCCGTCATTGAGGCGAGCAAACAGTGCGGCCGCAATGTGCTCATGCGAATTCACCCGCCGCGGAAGCTGGCCGACTGGTTGAAGGTGGAAACGCTGCCGCGTTGCCGGCTGCTCGCTCATCCCGGCGGTCGACGACTAGCGGTCGGGGATGAAGACGTCGCCATCGCGATCGGCCCGGAAGGCGGCTTCACCGATGGCGAAGTCGCCGCGGCGACGCAGAACGGGTTTGAAATCATTTCGCTGGGGCCACGCATCTTGCGGATCGAAACGGCCGCCATCGTCGCCGCCTGCATGAGTTCGTGAGTTGCGAATTTCGAAAGGCACTCTTTACCGTTCGTCGCTCATACGCTATTAGGCGTTCATGCGCCGAATATTCTGGTCCATTGGGCTTTCCCTACTCGCTCACGCGTGCCTGATCGGCACGTCCTGCCTGCTGTTTCCAGGTGCGCCAATTCGCCCAAAGACTCAGGAATTCGATGTGACGCTCTGTACATCGGAAGAGTTCCCCGCGTTGACGCTGATGAGGGATGATCCCATTCCGAAGATCATCGCTAAGACGGTTGAACCCGAAACGCCCAAGAAAACGCCGGAAGTCGAGTCGAACCCCATTTCGCGAGTGACCTACGAGACGCCCAACCCCGCTCCACGCCGAACGGAGTCGCCTCGACCGGGGGTGTCGCCGTTCCACGGGCCAGCCACACGGTCGGGGTTATCGGTTGTCTATGTGCTTGATGCCTCGGGCAGCATGGGGCAAGAAGGAAAGCTCGCTTTGGCGATCGAGATGTTGAAGGCGTCGCTTCTCCAGTTGGGACCCGATGTGCTCTTTCAGATCGTCGTCTTCGACAGCCGGGCACGGATCCTCCGAATTGGTGGCCGGCTTGAGAAAATCCATGCTAGTGCCGCCCATATCGCCGAGGCCGAGGCGCTTCTCGATCGAGAACAGGGCGAAGGCAGCAGCCGGCATATCGAAGGGCTCGACGCCGCCATGCGATTGCATCCGGACATTCTGTTTTTGATTAGCGATACCGGGGAGATTCCGTCTGGAGATCTGAAGAAATTCAGCCAGTGGAAACGCGATAATTTGAAGATGCACACCATCTTGATCAGCCAGCCCAGCGTTTCGCGACCGGATGAATTGGCGGCACTATCGCAAATTCACATCGTTGCGCCGCCCAAGATCAATCCTTGATCCAGCCGTGCCCCTCTTCGAGCAAAATCTGCCGCATGGCTGCGATCCAGGTGGGATGGTCGTTGAGGCAACGGCAGGCGTGCAAGCGCTCGCCGCCCGCATGGTGAAAGACTTCGGTCGATTCACGGCCAATCTCGTCGATTGTTTCCAGGCAATCAACCGTGAAGCCAGGCAATGTGACGAACACTTTCTTACGGCCTGATTGTGCGAGTCGGGTCAACACGTCATCGGTGTAGGGTTTCAGCCAGACGGTGCGGCCGAAACGGGACTGATACGTTTGGGTCCAGCGGTCACGCGGCAACTGAAGCTGTTTCTGGAGTGCCTGCGTCGTGCGTACCACGTGAGTGGCGTACGGGTCGCCGGCCTGCGCGTACTTCTTGGGAATGCCATGAAAGCTGTAGAGAAAGTGATCGGGCTGGAAATCGAGTTTCCCCAGTTCCTCGCGGATGATCGTGGTTATGGCGCCGATGTACGCGGGGTGGGCGTAATAGGGCGGCACAATCCGGATGGCCGGAACGCGGCGGAGTTTCATGAGAGCGTGGAAGAGCACGTCGGTCGCCGAGGCGCCGGTCGTTGCCGAGTATTGGGGATACATCGGCAAAACGAGTAACCGATCAACGCCTTGTTCGACCATTTCACGCACGACGTCCGCGACGGGTGGATTGCCGACTTGCATCCCGAAGCGAACGGTTAAGTTTGGTAGGGTTTGCTGAAGTAACGTCGTCTGCCGTTGCGTGTAATGCTTCAACGGCGAACCGGTGGTTGCGTCCCAGATGCGTGCGTACTTAGCGGCGGACTCGGCCGGGCGTCGACGCAAGATGAGCAAGTGCAGGATGCACTTCCAGACGAAGCCCTGATTCTCGATAACGCGAGGATCGCTGAGGAATTGGCGAAGATACGTCTTAACAGCCGGGGGCGTGGGTGAGTCCGGCGTGCCGAGTTGTATGAGGAGGATGCCAGTCATCAGTTTGCGTTTTCAAAAGTTCGTTGTCAGTTGGATCGGCTTGAGCGCGATCGCTGGAAAATATCCATAGGCAGGGCACGAAAGAAAAACCAACTGACAACGGACGAGTGGCCGATTAAGGCTTCTTGCAAGCGGGGCCTTCCTTCGGCGGTTGCTTGTCAGTGATGTGGCCGCCGTCTTTCAGTGCGGTAGCTTTGTCGGCATTCAGTTGAATGTAACTTTCCCATTGGCTGGGCACATCGTCCTGGGCGAAGATTGCCTGCACGGGGCACTCCGGGACGCAGGCCTCGCAATCGATACATTCAGAGGGATCAATGTAAAGCATGTCCCCGTCTTGATAGAAGCACTCGACCGGGCAGACTTCGACGCAGTCGGTGTATTTGCAGTCGTGACAGTTCGCGGTGACGATATGAGCCATGATTGGTTCGTTCCTTTCATCCAGGTCGAAAAGCCCCCGTGCCGGACCCGGATGGGCCTCGCGGATCGGGAGAGCGGCTGGGACTCGGTATCCAACAGTATCCTTACAAATCGACCGAAAGCTTGTCCAGAGCAAGAATTGAATCGTTTCGGCACAGGCTCACATCATGTTGTACGGATCGACATCAACCTGGAATTCCACGCCGTGCGGCGGCCGGGCTAAAGACAGTACTTCGCGCAACACCTGATGCAGCAAGCCGGGGCTCGCTGATTGTAGTTGAAAGTGATAGCGGAAGTAGTTGTTGAGGCGGAAGATAGGCGCCTCGGCCGGTCCAAGAATACGCACCCCTGGGGCCTTCGGCGGGTTGCGTTCAGGGCGACCATTGGCCTGCGTGAAAGCGGCGGCTAGTTCGTTCGCATACCCGGAAACCGCGTCCTCCTTCAAGCCGCGCAAAATCACTCTCGCCAGCCGCTGAAATGGCGGATAATCATGCTCCCTGCGCTGGGCTAGTTCCATCTCCGCGAAACGTAAAAAATCGTGCTTCGTCGCCAGGCTGATGCAGGGATGTTCCGGCGTCATCGTCTGAATCAACACCTGTCCGCCCCGGTCGCCACGGCCCGTTCGGCCAGCTACCTGGGCGAGGAGCTGAAACGTCCGTTCAGTCGCTCGGAAATCGGGCAAGTGCAGGCCAACATCGGCATTGATGACGCCGACGAGCGTGACGTTCGGGAAGTCGAGCCCCTTGGCGATCATTTGGGTGCCGAGCAAGATGTTTACCGCGCCAGAACGGAAGGCGTCGAGTGCTTGTTCGTGCGACCCCGGCTTCTGCATGGTGTCGCTATCCATCCGCGAGACGACCTTGCTGGGGAACTTATCGACCAGTTCGGCCTGAAGTTTCTCCGTGCCAAGCCCCTGGTAACGGATCGCCGGCAGGCCGCACTTCGGGCAGTTCTGAATCGGCGGCTGCTCGAAGCCGCAGTAGTGGCAGAGGAGTGTATTCCGTTGCCGGTGAAAGGTGAGCGAGAGATCGCAGCGCGTGCAATTAGCCACTTCGCCGCAACCGGGGCAATGAACGTAGGTCGAGAAGCCCCGGCGATTGAGCAGAAGCATGATCTGCCCGCCCTTATCCATCGCCTTCTTCATCGCCTTTTCGAGCGTCGGGCTGATGGCTTGGTAGGCGCCGCCTGTCTTCGGTTCGTAGCGAAGGTCGATCAGGCGGACCAGCGGCATCGGTCGATCGAGCACCCGGCCGGGCAGGCTCAGAAGCGTGTAGTTGCCTTTTTTCGAATTGTTCCAGCTTTCGAGCGACGGCGTTGCCGAGCCCATGACGATCGGGATCTCTTCCAGCTTGGCTCGCATAACGGCCACATCTCGGGCGTGGTAGCGCGGCGTCGATTCCTGCTTGAACGTCCCTTCGTGCTCTTCGTCGATGACGATGAGACCCAATTTGCGAACCGGCGCGAAAATAGCCGAGCGAGCCCCGACGACGACATTCACTTGACCAGCAGCGACCCGGCGCCAGTGAGCCCCGCGTTCGCCATCGGTGAGGTGGCTGTGGAGGACGGCCACGTTGCCGCAACGGCCGCGGAAGCGTTCGATCGTTTGCGGGGTCAGCGAGATTTCTGGAACGAGGACAATGGCCTCTTTTCCTTGGCGGATCGTTTCTTCGATCGCCCGCAGATAGACTTCGGTCTTGCCCGAGCCGGTCACGCCGTGCAACAGGAATGCTTTGAAGCCGCCAGACCGTACCACGGCATCGATTGGTTCGAAGATTCGCTGCTGATCGGCATTCAAAGCGATGGGCACATGCGGAACGGTTTGTTCCGAAAGGTTCAGGTCGTGACTTTCTCTCCGCTCGACGAAACGGCGGGCGTAACCCTTGTCGAGCAAAGCTGCGATCACTCCTGTCGAGCACGACGCCAGCTTGGCGAGATGCCGCTGTTCGAGCGGGATCCCCTCTCGGCGCAATTTCGCCAGGACATCTTCCTGTTTTTTCGTCAGGTCCCGTTGCGATTCAGGAAGTTCCGCCTCGGGGACGGCTTCAATAAAAATGGTCTCGCGCGTCCCGGCCTGGTCGCGCACCCCGGCCGGCAACACGGCTTGGAGAACCTGACCCCAACCGCAAAGGTAATAGTCGGCCATCCAACGGGTTAGTCGCAGAATCGGGTCGGTCAGCAGGGCCTCGTCGTCGAGGACACGTTTGACCTTCTTTACCGTTCGTGTCGGTTCGTCGTGAGAGAGGCGAACGCAGTATCCAATAGTGCCGGAATCGCCGCGTCCAAACGGAGCCTCGACACGCTTGCCGATGCCGATCGATGCGATGAGTTCCGGAGGCACGGCATAGGAAAAAGCCTGATCGAGCGGCCGATCGAAAACGATTTCGGCATAGAGAGCTTTCAGATCGTCGGGTGGGGGCTCACTCATTTCATTCAAGATACCGGGTTGAAAGCGGCTCGCAACGTCGGTTGCTCGTCATTACAGCCGTTTTTCGTTGCTTTTGATGGCTTTTCCACGAGTCATGCCTTTTCGAAAAAACGCTCGCAACCGTTGAGAGACGATCGAGACGGACTGGAGGGGTGTCGAAGATGCGGATTGCAACGATTTGGTAAGGGAGGGGGCCTACCGGAAAGTGCGATTCTGACCACTTAAACTATTGATCCACATTGCAAAGCCTGGTAAATTTAAGCAGGTTGGTTAAGTTAAACAGTATAAGCGAATCATACCACCTTTACCTGTCAGGAAGTCGTTGCTCGTTGTACGGGCCGTGTGTCACGGTCCGCGCACGTGCATTGAAAGGGGCTAGTCGTCGCCCGCCGGAAGGAACACAACGGCGTGCGGCAATGGGAGGATAACGGGCCATGCGCCGCGTTGTCGTCAGTGGATTGGGCGTGGTCGCCCCGAATGGCATCGGCAGGGAAGCTTTCTGGTCCGCGTGTAAGAACGGCCGATCCGGCATTAGCCGGATCTCGGCGTTCGATCCATCGTCGTTCCCGATCCAGGTGGCGGGCGAAGTGAAGAACTTCGACCCGATGCCGTGGGTGCCGGAAACGACGCGGAAATCGTTAAAACTCATGGGTCGCGCGGCCCGTTTCGGCATCGGCGCGGCCGGCCTCGCCATTCTGGACAGCGGCCTGGAACTCGCCCGCGAAAATCCGGAACGAATCGGCGTGTGCATGGGCGGCGGGCTCGTGCCGATCGACATGACCGAGATCATGCCCCTGTTGCTCAAGGTTGCGGACGAGAACGGCAAGTTCGATCTCAACCGGCTCGACCCTGCGAACGGCAGCCCGCTCTTTCCGCTCTGGCTTTTGAAATATTTGCCGAATATGGTGGCGGCACATATCTCGATGGCCTTCAACGCCCAGGGACCCAATAGCACGATCACGACGGCTTGCGTGGCTGGCACTCAGGCCGTGGGCGAAGGCTTCCGGATGATCGCTCGCGGCGAGGCTGATGTCTGCATCACCGGCGGGGCTGACAGCCGGCTCGATCCGCTTCTCATGATGGCCTACAACGCTCTGGGCACTTTGAGCAAGGCAGACCGGCCGCCCGAAGAGGTTTCCCGACCGTTCGATCGCCTGCGCGACGGCTTCGTCCTTGGCGAAGGGGCTGGCGTCTTGATTCTGGAAGATTTTGAACGTGCTCGGGCTCGCAGCGCCCCGATTTACGCCGAGGTTCTCGGTTTTGGAAGCAGCTTTGACGCCTACTCGATCACCAAACCCGACCCGACCGGGAAGGGCGGCGCCCGAGCGATCCGCAATGCTCTTCAAGAAGCGCGGCTGAACCCGAGCGACATAGGGTACATCAACGCCCATGGCACCAGCACGCGGTTGAACGACGCGATGGAAACGGCCGCGGTGAAGAATGTGATGGGTGAAAATGCTCGGGCCGTACCGATCTCCTCGATCAAGTCGATGATCGGCCACTCGATTGGCGCTTCGGGCGCCGTGGAAGCGGTCGCCCTGGCGTTGTCGCTACACGATCACGTCATTCCGCCGACGATCAATCTGACCAATCCGGACCCGGCCTGCGATCTCGACTATATCCCGAACATTGCCCGGGATCACACGCCTCGGGTGGCCCTGTCGACAAGTTTCGGCTTCGGCGGTCAGAATGGCGCCCTCATCATGAAGGCCATTTGAGAAAATCGGGGTTGCGTAACGCTTCTTGTAAAGGTTACACTTCTTACCTTAAACCTGATCAGCGGATGCCGGATGCGTCCGCTATTCTCACGAGCGACTTCACGGATGAAGCCACGCATGCGACCGCCCCTTATTTCCTGGATCGTCGCCGCACTGATCGGCTGGGCCTATTTCCCCACGATCCGTGACCTCTTCCAACGCTGGATGAGTGATCCGCAGTATTCTCACGGCATCCTCGTGCCGGTTTTCTCACTCTACCTCCTCTATCGCAATTGCGACCGCGCCAAGGAGCCGGCTCGTCCCGCGCCGTGGCTTGGCTACGGTCTGCTCTTCGCCGCGCTCGGTTGCCGGGCGGTGGCGGCTATGCTCTTCTTCTTGCCGCTCGACGCCTTTTCGCTCATTCTCTGCCTGACGGGTCTGGTGCTCGTCATCGGCGGCGTTCCCGTGTTGCGCTGGACTTGGCCCGCCCTCGCCTTCCTGCTCTTCATGATCCCGCTGCCCTATCAGGTCGAGCGCATGATGGGGGCTGAACTTCAGACGATTGCCACGCGTTGCAGCACCTTCCTCCTTCAAACACTCGGTCAACCGGCCGTCGCGGAAGGCAACCGTATCTTGATCAACGAGGTCAAGCTAGGGGTCGTCGAGGCGTGCAGCGGTTTGCGGATGCTCATGACCTTTGCCGCGTTCTGCGTGGCGGCAGTGCTGTTGTTGGAACGTCATTGGTTTGTGAAGGCGCTGATTCTGGTTAGTGCTGCGCCGATTGCCCTGTTCACAAACATCCTGCGCATCACCGCCACGGGCCTCTTCCATGTCGGACTGCAGAATAGTTCGATGAAGGAAAGCGTGCTTGGCTTCATTCATGATTTCAACGGCTGGATGATGATGCCGGTCGGCCTCGGATTTCTGGTGGTTGAACTCTGGATGTTCAAGCATCTGTTGCTCGAGCCGCCTGAACACGCAACATGAACCGAAGCTCCGTTGATTGACTGATACCCTGGGAAAGGATTCCCTGATGATGCCGCAGACGATGCCCGTACGCATGGAAGAGGCCCTACTGGGGCCCGAGACCGGCCTGCGCATTCACCAACCGATGCGGTACGCTGAACCCACGCCGCCCCCGGCGGGGATGAAGCCGCTGGCCTATCTCCAATATCGCTGGGTGCTCGTGCTATTCCTCGGCGGCCTGTCGGGTACTGTCTTCGCCGGGGCAGCCTGGAGTCTGATCCCTTCCAAATACACCACCTACTCGCTCGTCCGCGTTTTCAGCACCGACCCCGTAGTTCACTCGAAGGAAGATGTTCAAAGCCGTAACGATTTCGCGACTTACTTGAAGACGCAAGCGGCGATGATGCGCAGCCACTTTGTTCTGACGGCCGCGATGCGTGATCCGAACGTGGCCGCTCTATCGATGCTGCGCGAGCAACCAGACCCGGTGCGTTATCTTGAAGAGGAATTGCGCATCGAGTTTCAGGAAGGTTCCGAAATCATCAAGGTCTTGCTCAGCGGCGAGGATCCGCGAGCCATTTCGCTGATCGTCAATTCGATTCAGGATGCCTTCTTCCGCGAGGTCGTGGACGAAGAAATTCTCCGCAAGAAAGCCCGCCTGAAACAACTGGAAGACGCGACGACCAAAATGAAAGATGAAGTAAAGCGGATTCACGGCCAGATTCAACAGGCCGATATCGACATGCCGATGAGTGAATTGATCCCGGGTCTGAACGCCCAGATTGCCGCCAATCAACTCGTTCGGTTGAAAGAGAACCTGGCGAAATTGGAAGCGGAAGGCGTGGCCTGGGAAAACGAAAAAGCGAACCTGGAGAAGAAGATCGCCAACCCGGTTGACGAAGTGCCGCCGCCTCCTTCCGGGTATTCAGAATCGCTCGATCATGACCCGCGTTTAATGACGCTTGCACGGAAATCGGAATCGATGACCTCGCGGATCGATTATCTCGTGAAGCTCTCGGGCGATCCCAATCTTGCTTCGGTGGTCGATCTGCGCAATAAGGTTGCCGAGGCTCAGAAGGAGCGGGAAACATTCAAGAAAGAACGCCTGGCAGAGTATCAGAAGTCGCAACTGCCCATCGTTGAGAAAAAGCTCAAGAACGACCTGGAACGCTGCACGACGACACTGGCTCAAACGGCGACCCAAAAAGAGAAACTGGCGGCTTCGATCGAGGAATACCAGAAGACTCTGGGCCAGATCGGCCCCGCCGGAGAGGCCCTGCAAAACTGGCCCAAGGTCGACGTTCGCGAGCGCTCCAAGATCATCACCGAGATGCTTGATAAAGCGAATCTATTGCGGCTAGAAGTGAACGCCCCGCCGCGTGTCCGCGACTTCCAGCGTGCCGCAGTGCCGTTGAAGAAAGAGATGAAGAAGCAGATTCTGGGGACGATTCTGGCCGGGCTCATGGGCTTCGGTCTGGTCGGGTTGGGGGTGGTGCTCTTCGAATCACGCGTCCGGCGGACGTTGTCGCTGGCCGATGTTCAGCGAACGGTGCTCGGCCCCATCGCCGGCGCCTTACCCGCATCTGGCGACCCGGCTGTCTCTCCCGACGCGATCGGCGAGGCGGTCGAGAAAATCCGGGCGTATCTCGCCCAGCAGTTCTCGCGTTCCGGCGGCAAAATCGTCGCGGTCACCAGTGCCCTGACGGAAGAGGGCAAAGGGTTCCTGGCGATTCACCTGGCCGAGAGCTTCGCCCTCGCCGGCTGCCGCACGGCACTGATCGATTTCGACCTGCGCACGCCGACGCTGCACCGCCGCTTGCAAATCGAGAACGAACGTGGCTTGTGTGAAGTCATCCGCGAGCCGATCGAATTCCGGGAATTGATGTACGCCCTGCCGAATGGCGTCGCGTTCCTGCCGGCCGGGCGCTGGTCAGCCGACGTTCGCGCCGGGTTGACGGCCGAGCGGCTGGAGCCACTCTTCCTTGCACTGCGCCAGATGTTCGATGTCGTCATCGTCAACACGCATTCGCTCCTGGCCGTGGCGGAGTCATTCTTGCTCTGCCGCAATGCCGACGGCGTGCTCCTGAGTGTGGCCAAGCAAGAGACGCGGCTGCCGTTGCTGAGTCGGGCGCACGAAAAACTGGCCACCCTGGCGCCGGAGGCGTTCGGCGTCGTCTACCAAGGGGCCACGGCGGAAGAGTGTTTGAACTGAAGAAGGTTCATGAAGGAGGCATCACCATGCGTTCGCTACATCTGTTCGTCGCCCTGGGTGTGCTCGTTCTCTCGGGGCTGGTTCACGGCATGTGGACTCACCGCTGGGATTCGACCGCCGCGCAAGACGGAAAGAATTTGCTCTCGGGCATCGATGGCGAGGTCGGTGACTGGAAGCCCGGCGAGTTCCTGGCGATCAACCCCGCCGAACTGCCGGAGAAGACGCGGTGCGAATCGCGAAAGTTCATGCCCGCAAAAACTGGCAAGCACATAGTGGTCTCGGTGACATCGGGAAGTCCCGGCGCCGTGGCCGTGCATACGCCCGAAGTCTGCTACCTCGGCGCTGGCTGGAAACTACGCGGCGCCGTGTCGCGGCAGACGATTCCCATCTCGGACGGGCGAAGTGCCGCGTTCTGGATGGCCGACTTCACCAAGGGGAACGAATCGATCCGCATCCGCTGGGGCTGGAGCGCCGACGGCTCGTGGCAGGCTCCAGACTACCCGCGCTGGACTTTCGCGCGTTCTCCGCTTCTCTACAAGCTCTACATTGTCCAGCCGTTGAACGAAGACGAAGATCTCAGCCGCGATGACCCATATCGCCGATTCGTGGCCGAACTCGTGCCGGCACTGAGCCGACAGTTGACGCCGTGAGTTGTTTTCTGATCGTCGCCCTCGCCTGTTTATTCGGGAGCTTTGACGAAGAATGATGAAACCAAATGCAATCGCTGACGTATCCAGTGCGAACTTTGCCGCGTCTGCGAACTCAATAGAATCGCGCTGCCGCAATCTTCCGCTCTTTCAACCGACGCGTTCCGCGGCTCGCTTGCGTGTGGAATTCGCCCTGAAATCATTCCTCGATCGTTCGCTGGCTCTGGTTCTGTTGGTGCTCACCGCCCCGCTGGTGTTATTCGCCATGCTGCTCGTGAAACTCACTTCACGCGGGCCGGCTCTTTATTCGCAGAGCCGCGTGGGGCAGTTCGGTCGAGTGTTCACGATTTGGAAGCTGCGGACGATGTACCATAATTGCGAGCGGAATACCGGCCCGCGCTGGTCGACGCCGGGCGATCCACGGGTCACGCCCTTGGGGCGTCTTTTTCGCGCGATGCATATCGATGAGTTGCCTCAGCTTGTCAGCGTGCTTCGCGGGCAAATGAGCCTGATCGGTCCCCGCCCCGAACGACCGGAAATTGCCCGCAAATTGACGACGTTGGTGGAAGAATACGACGTTCGTCATGCGGTGCTTCCCGGCATCTCGGGCAATGCCCAGATCCACCTGCCGCCCGATACCAAAGTGAATGACGTTCGCCAGAAAGTCGTGCTCGATCGTGAGTATATTCACCGTTTCTCGGCCTGGTTCGATGTGAAGATCATGTTCAAGACCGGGCTGAAAATGATTCGTCTCTATCGCTGAGCGCGATCGCCCGGCAAGGATGCCGCCATGCTCGTCAGCGTCATTGTCCCCGTTCGCAACGAAGCGTCCGCTATCCGCCGGACGCTCGAGTGCCTGCGCCGGCAGGATATGCCGGCGGACCGGTTCGAGGTCCTCGTCGTTGACGGACTCTCGGACGACGGCACGCCTGAAATCGTTCGTGAAATCCAGCAGAGGTTTCCCAACCTGCGGCTATTCGAAAACCCCCAACGTCTTTCGAGTGCCGCCCGCAACGTGGGTGTTCTCAATGCCGAAGGTCGGTATCTGGTGATCGTCGATGGCCATTGTGCTATCGATGATCCCCGATATTTGACGCGGCTGGTCGAAGAATTCGAGAGGAGCGGGGCCGACAGCCTGGGCCGCCCGCAACCGTTGAAGATAGATGGGGCGACCGCGTTTCAGGAAGCGGTCTCGATCGCGCGCAAGTCTTGGCTGGGGCACAATCCGGATTCGGACATCTACTCGAATCGAGCCCGGTTCGTGCCGCCCGACAATGTCGCCGTCGCCTACCGGCGTGAAGTGTTCCACCGTGTCGGTCTGTTCGACGAGCAGTTCGACGCCTGCGAGGACGTCGAGTTCAACACGCGGGTGCGG
>Ga0105047_10002521_pt1 | contig 32628 bp, 32 predicted proteins | sample MAT04_FD_78384 | JGI IMG/M metagenome (GOLD analysis project Ga0105047, IMG submission 78384) | Freshwater microbial communities from Lake Fryxell liftoff mats and glacier meltwater in Antarctica - MAT-04 (megahit assembly) | ecosystem: Environmental > Aquatic > Freshwater > Ice > Liftoff... | reverse complement strand
TCGGCCACGAACAGATTGCTCATTCCGCCCGGAAGGTCGGTCCGCGAGAGCAGCGCCTTCTTCTCGGCGAGCATCATCGACGAGAGGCCACCCGCGTCGAGCTGACGCGACAGCACCTCGCGACCGAGCACCGAGGAGGCGATGGGCGCGAGAAGCGCGATGACGCGCGAGGACGACGACGGACTGACACCGCTCGCCCTCGCCACCACGCCCTCGAGGTGCGCCGTCTGGTTCCCGAACAAGCTCGAGGCTTGCGGAGCCCCCGCGCGCAGCCGGGAAATGAGCGACGCTGCACCTTCTCGCGTCGAGCCCTGTTGGACGAGCGCTCCGGTCATCGCAAGCCCTCCGGCACTCATTGCGGCCCTCGCCTTGGACGGCGCTTCGCCGGTCGCGCCTGCAAACTTGTTGATCAGGTCAGGCGTGAGCCGCGCTTCGATCGATTGGGCGAGATTGAAGGCCATGACGTCTCCTCCTTGTGAACGCGTCACGCGCGGGCGACGCGATGATTCCTGTCGAAAGGTTCGCGGGACCGCTTGTGCAAGGCACGGGCCCGTAGCCGCCGAGCCGCTCCGTGCGGGAGGCGGCACGCACGATGCCTCCGTTCGCGATTCGCAGACATCAGATCAACGGAGGTGGCAGATGAAGACCGTAGTTGGAGTGTTTCGGGATGCTGGTGAGGCCCGGCGAACGATCGAAGAGCTCATGACGCTCGGTGTCCCGCAAGAGGACATCAGTGTCGTAACCAGCCCCACCGACGGGAATGTGATGAGGCTCGAGATGGCCTCGCTCGACGTAACGGACGTGGGGCGCCTCGCGGCCTGCGGACCGCTGGCCGAGGTGATCCGTGGCTCCGGTCGTGGTGCGCTCACCGGCTCGCTACGGCAGTTCGGACTCCCGGCCGACCTGGCGGCCCACTACACGAACGCCGTGCGCGAGGGCGAGACGCTCGAGTCGATCATGGTCGAGGACCGCGACGCCGACCGCATTGTCGAGGTCATGAACCGCCACGCCGCGCGAATCGGCGAAGGCCCGTCGATGGGCGGGGCAGCCACGACCGGAGCCGCGGCAGCGGCCGGTGCAGCTGCCGCCGGTGCGCCAGCGAAAGAACGTGCGTCCGGTCTCGTGGCCGCGGTAGCGGAGAAGATCGAGACCGTGAAGAGCAAGCTCGGGGGAAACGAGGCCGAGGCCAAGCGTGGACACTTCTCGGGGGACGTCCGCGACGAGGAGCGGGCGATTCCGATCATCCGCGAGCAGCTCCGCGTCGGCAAGCGCGAGGTCGAGCGCGGCCACGTGCATGTGAGCGTCAACGTGGTCGAGAAGCCGGTTTCCGAGCACATCAATCTGCGCGAGGAGCACGTCGACATCGAGCGACGGACCGTCGACCGCGTCGCGCGCCCCGAGGAGACGGCGCTGAAGGGCGACATCGACATGACCGAGTACGCGGAGGTGCCCGTCGTCACCAAGGAGGCCCGTGTCGTGGAGGAGATCATCGTCCACAAGCGGGTGACCAGCCGTGACGAGGTCATCAGCGACAAGCTGCGTAACACCGACGTCGACGTCACGCGGGATGGGGTCGACCGGACTGCGTTCAAGAGCTACCTGGAGTCACGCGGCATCGCCGGCAACTTCGAGGAGCACTACGAGGCGCACGAGCTCGGACGTACGCTGCGTGGCACCAGCGCGCGATGGGAGGACATCGAGGCAAGGGCGCGCGAGCGCTGGGAGTCGAAGCGCCCGGGCACGTGGGATCGATTCAAGGAGTCGATCAGCCGAGGCTGGCTCACGCGAAGCAACTCGTGACGGAGGAGGTGACGAGCGGTCGACACGGCGCGAGCCTCGTGAGCGGCTCGCGCCCGTGAGCCTTGCTCGACATGGTCCGCGCGGTCTTCGGCGGGCTCACGGCGGAGGTTTACCTCCTCGGCGACTAGCCGGCGTCTGCGGCGGCGCGCGGCTCCGGGCCGTCGACGACCGCCTTCACGTCGAACCGCGGCGGCGCGGCGAGGACCTTCTTCACCTTGCAGGCGTTCGCGGCAGCGACGACCGCGGTGCGGTACTTCTCCGGGAAGCTCGGGGGGAGGTGCACCTGCATCGTCACGTCGGTGAGCACCTTGCCCGTCTCGTCGTAGGTCGTCTGCTGCTCGATGCGGATCTGGTCCGTCGCGATGCCGCGCGCCTGACAGAAGCCGAGAACGTAGACGCCCGCGCATGTCGCGAGCGAGGCGAGGAAGAGGTCGAAGGGCGCCGGAGCGCCCCCCTCGCCGCCCTGCGCAGCGGGCTGATCCGTGTGCACGATGCCACCGGCGAACGCCGCGTCCACGCGTTTGCCGCCGGGAAAGCTGACCGTGAGGTTCATGACAGGCTCCTCCGATGGGGGTTGGAGCCGCCCGCGACCGGAACGGGTTCGCGAAACGTTTGCGCGCCTGGAACGCGTCCCGTAGCTCGGGCGTTCCAGGTCCCATGGCTCAGGTCGCTTCACGAGGCTTGGCCTGGCGTGCGGCGTCGCCCGCGAGCTCGAGGAGCCAGCGCTTGTCCTCGGGGTCCTTCGTGAGCGAGGCGGCCTTCTTGAACGCCGTCGCGGCGGAGCGATAGAGCGCCTGGGCGCGGCGCTGCTTGTGGTCGGCGCTCGTTCGAGACGCGACCAGCTCGCACGTCTTCGCGAGCGTGTTCCAGGCCGCCTTGCGCTCCGGGGCCGTCCTCGTCGCCTTGACTGCATAATACAACGACTTCGCGGTCGACTTGCGGCGGGCCCAGCCGCGCGCGAGCTCCTCGGCGACGCTCGCCGACTCGTTCGGGTCGCCGGTCTCGAGCGCGATGGCATACGCCGCCTCGAGCTTGCCGACCGCGCCGCGGACGTCGCTCTTCATCGAAGCGGCCGCCTCCTTCAGGAGGCCCGCGATCTCGTCGTAGCGACCGCGCGCGGCGGTGTCCTGGGTCGTCATTGCGACCCGCGAGTGTAGTGCAAAAGCCAGCTCGGCAACGGACGGGACGTTCACTCCGCCGGAACCCGTGGTACCGGCAGGAGGGGTCGCGGGCGGAGGCGTGACGGCGGTGTGGCAAGCGAAGACGTAGTAGCCGCTCGGACCGTCGCAGTTCTCGAGCTTGCCCGCGCTGTTGCAGCGGGTCGCCCCATCCGGACAGATCTCGCTGCTGCCGCCACCGCTCGGCCTGCCGCCGCCGCTCGGCGTGCCGCCCTGGTCCTCGTTCTGCGTACCGCCCTGATTCGCGACCGAGTCGTTGCCGTGACCGGTCAAGCAGCTCTTGCCCGAGTTGCCCCACTGCGGGAGCGCCGGTCCCGACTGCGAGGCGTCGTAGCAGACGAACAAGCGACACGTCTCCCGGGATTCACCGAGCGGATCGCGAGCGAGTCTCCATCGACCGCAGATCCAAGTCCGCGTCGCCGATGCCGCCAGGACCGGACGGGGCCCCCGTCTAGAGCAATTACTCCAATTGGGACGCTCCTGAGATGCGCGGACCTGGGTTTCCAGGGCTATCCATTCACCCATGAGGATTACGGCAGTTCCCGCGGCGCTCGTCGCGGTCGCGTGTGTGGTCGGTGCGTGCGGCTCGTCCAGCGACCGCGGGTTCGACGGCCAGGCAGGCTCGTCGGGGTCGGTCACACCCGATCCCTCCGGCGATCTCGGCAAGACGGTCGACGCCGGCAGCGATGCCCGGCCGCCCGCGATCGGCAACCTCGTCGGCAAGGTCGTGATGCCCGAGGGCACGATCCCGCTCTCCGACGCCCTCGTCTACCTGACGCCCACGCCGCCCGAGGCGATCCCCCAGGGCGCCTATTGCGACAAGTGCGTCCTCCTCGACTCCTACGCGTTCACGTACTCGAAGCCCGACGGCACGTTCGACCTCCCCGCCTACCAGGCCGGCGATCAGTACCTCGTCGTGCAGAAGGGGCAGTTCCGTCGCGTTCGCCCGATCAAGGTCGCGCCCGGCGCGCAGGCCGTCGACGCCGCCCTCACGCGCCTCCCCGGCAAGACCGACGCCGCGCTCGGTGACACGACGCCTCGCATGCTCATCTGGCCCGGCCAGTGGGACCACATCGAGAAGTCGCTCACGAAGATCGGCGTCACCGACTTCGAGAAGTTCGAGCCCGGCCTCGATTTCGCCGCCTACGGAAACAAGATCAAGGCGCTCTCGACCTACCACATCGTCTTTCTCCCCTGCTCCGGCACCGTGAGCGATTCGAGCATCGGCGGCAGCGGTCCGGCGTGCAGCGTGTCGGTCGACCCGCAGCTCAAGGCCGCGGCGAAGAGCTTCGTCGAGGCAGGCGGCAAGCTCTACGTCTCCGACTGGAGCTACGAGTACGTGCGCCAGGGCTGGCCCGGCGCCATCTCGTGGGTCGGAGAGACCGCGCAGCTCGGCTCGGGCTGCCAGTCCGGCGGCGCCGACTCGCCCGCGCAGTTCGACGACAAGTCGCTCAACGACTGGATGACCGCGATCGGCGAAGGCAACGCGATGCTCAAGAGCGCGTGGAGCACGATCCAGAAGGTCAATCCCGTCTCCTCGCTCGACGAGAACGGCAACGGCTTCATGCAGACGCCGAAGATCTGGGCCTCGGTGAAGCAGGGCAGCGGTACGCACCCCGCGACCGTCTCGTTCCAGGATCGCTGCGGCCGCGTGCTCTACAGCACGTACCACGCCGAGGGCAGCGACTCCGCGCTCGGCCAGGGCGACTTTCTCGCGCAGGAGAAGGCGCTCATGCACATCCTCCTCGAGGTCGGCGTGTGCGTCGGCCCGAAGCCCGTCCCGCCCGTTCGCTGACAGGTGGGGCTTCGCCCCGGCTTCGCCCCTCGCTTCGCGAGCCTCCCCAGGATGTGACCGGCCCGGCGTGATTCGCCTTCGGCGAACGGCGCTGCGCGCCGAAGACACGCCTCGGTTGGGGAGGACGCGACTTGTCCATTCGCCTTTTACGGCACTTCACGCGCCGCGCGCTCACTGCGCGCCGCGGGCCTTCAGCAGTCGATCGTAGAGGACGACCGTGGCGGCCATCGCCACGTTGTGCGGGTACGCGCCCGGGAGGATCACCGTGTCGTGCTGCCTCATGATCGACGAGGGCAGCGCGCCGTCCTCGGGACCGACCAGATACACGGCCCGAGGCGGATGCACGTACGTGCGAATGTCGAGGGCACTGGGCGCGAGTTCGACGCAGACGAGCCGCGCGTTGACCGGGATCGAAGCGACGAACAGCTCGAGGGTCTCGAAGTGGAACACGGGGATGGTCAGCTCGGCCTTCACCGAGCTCGTCTCCCCGGGGTTCCGGTGCCCGACGCTGAAGACGAAGTCCGCGCCGAACACGCGCGCGGTGCGCACGAGCACGCCGAAGTTGTACGTGCGCTTGCCGTTGTAGATCCCGATGCCGACGTAGCCGCGGTCGTGCGCAGTGCCGAGTGCGCTCGGGAGCGAGCCGCCGTGTTCGTTTTCGTCGCTGCGCGTAATCGGGGGCCTTCGATCTTCGGCGGCGAGCTTAGCGCCTTCTGGTGAGGCCTCGCAGCCTCACCGATCGCCCCCCGTCACCCCACGTATGAATCCTTGCAACCCGGTGTGAATACCTTCGGGGCACCTCCAGTCTGATGGTGCGCGCAGGGAGCTCGGCTCTCCAAGCCGCGAAAATGGAGGTCTCCAAGCCTTCCCTCTTCGCGGTCTGGAGGCGTCGAATTCGTGCGTCCTTTATCCACGGTTCACTGGAGGTTTCACCATGCGTCGCATGCTTTCCGTCCTCGCCTCTTCTGCGATCCTTTCCGTCGGCCTCGTCACCTTCACGGCGGGCGAAGCACGCGCCGACGAGACGGCGCGCCCGGCAGCGCCTCCGGCCGCCGCGGCGGAGAAGCCCCAGGCCGCGGACGAGAACGGCGATCTGAAGCGACTCTCCCTCGAGCTGAACCCGCTCGGCCTCGCGATCGGGCGCTACAGCATCGCCGGCGAGTACATGCTCGCGCGCCACCACGCCGTCACGCTGAGCCCCTTCTTCACGTCGACCTCGGTCAAGGTGAACGGCACGGAGGTCGGCTCGCTGAGCGGCTTCGGCGGTGAGCTCGGCTACCGCTTCTACACGGGCAGCAAGGGCGCGAACGGCTTCTTCGTCGGCCCGTCGGTCCTCTTCGCCTCGTACAAGTCGGACTCGATCACGGGCAACACCAGCCAGTCGTTCACCGCGATGGGCGGCGCGCTCGACCTCGGCGGCCAGTTCATCATCGGCCCGGGCGTGGTCCTCGGCTTCGGCGGCGGCCTCCAGTACACGAAGAACAGCGAGGAGATCAACACGGACAACCTGAACCTCGCGAGCGCCGTGATCGCCGGCGGCGGCGTCCGTCCGCGCCTGCTCCTCGCGGTCGGCTACTCGTTCTGAGGCTTCGCAGCGCATGGGAAGGAGCGCACGCGGAGCAGAATCCGCGTGCGCCTCCGCGCTCTCGCGCTGAGCGAGGCGTTTGCGTTGATTGCGTCCGCGCGAGCCTGACCTGGTGCGTTCAGCGCTTGCAGGCGTCGCCGATGGACACGCTCGAGGCATACAGTGCCTGCACCTCGTCGGGAGGCAGCACCCGGTTCCACACGGCAAGCTCGTCGAGCGAGCCGTCGACGGGGTTGCCGGCGCTCGCGAAGCGAAGGATCCCCGCCTCGGGAACCTGCGGGTCCCAGTAGCTCGTGGTCTCCGCGTGCATGGCGGCGGCGTCACCCCCACCGTCGACGCCGCCGTCGGTGCGGCCGCCGTTGAGCGTGAACGAGAGGAGCGATGGCGAGCGTCGCCACGAGGTGACGAGGTGATTCCACCCGAGCTCGTTCCAGCCGGCCTTCCAGCTCGCGCAGGGGAGGATGGCCTCGGTCGACGACGCGTCCGCGTTGAAGTTCGTCGCCCCCATTCCCTTCGATGTGCCGAGGTCGAGGACCTGCGGACCGGCGTTGTTCGTCGCGGAAAATACCTTGTCGAGTGACGGCTTGAAGTAGGAGCGAAGCGCCACCTGCGCAGTGCTCCAGGTCGGCTTGAACCAGATTGCGACGGTGCCCTCTGCCTGCGGATAGTAGACGGCCGCGCTCGTCGGGTAGAAGACCGTCCCGGCCTCACCGAGGATCGTAGCTGCCTTGCCGAACCTGCCCGTGGTGAACGAAGCGTCGGGTGGGCTGTCTGCTGCGATGCCTTCGGCGCTGGTGAACGTACCGTCGAGGCGCGCGTAGAAGCGGAGCCCGCGACAGTACGAGGGCACGGAGGCGTCCACGACGGTCACCGCGTCGGCGACGTCGAGGCCGGAGTCGTCCAGCCGTGACGGCGGAGCCGAATCCCCCGCGTCGGCATCGTCCGCGGTGCCGAGGTCGTCCACGCCGGTCAAGGCGTTGCACGCGAACGCCGCGAGCGTCGCGAGAAGCAGACCCATTCGCCATCGGCGGCGGAGCACGACGTGATCGTAGCAACCCCGCGAGCGTTTTGTCGGACCGTTCGGTCGGCCGCTGAAATCGGGGCTCGTCAGGTCCCCGCGAAGGGCGCCGTGAGCCACTTCTGCACGCCGGGCCGTTCGCCGGCCGCCGGTCTCGGCGGCGCATGCGCCGAGGCCGCGGTGCGCGCGAAGCTCAGCTCCTCGCCGTCGTCGGGGATGTGCACGCGGCCGCCGAGGCCCTTGCGTACGAGGTTCGGGGCGTCCACTCCGTTCGTCCAGACCGGGAGCTTGCGCTCCTTGATCCAGCGGAGGCCCGGACCATCGAGGTGATCCGGGTGCTCGTGCGTGAGGATGACGCCGGTGACGGTCTCGAGCGCCTCGCCCGAGGCAGGCGGAAGCGGCACGAGCGGGTTGTTGCGACGCCCGCCGCCGAAGAACTTGAAGCCGGACATCGCGCCGACCTCGGAGAGCATCGGGTCGACGAGCAGCCGATGCTCTCCGAGCGTGAGAAGAACGGTCGCGTTGCGCACCTGCAGGAGCTTCATGCGCTCGTCAGCCCTTGAAGCCATCTTCGCGGAGACCTGGCGCATCTGCCCGACGATCTGCGTGGTCTCGTAGACGAGGGCGTAGATCTCCTGCGCGGCCTTGAAGAACTCGTCGTACGACGCGACGCCCGACGAGTGGAAGGACGAGGGCGCGGAAGGGACGACGCGGAACGCTCGTCGGACGAACGTCGCACGGACGCTCTCCTCCGTGCGAGCGCGAAGTGCCGACCGGATGGCTGGTTGGCCGGCTGTTCAGGGCCGCGAGAGCAGCATCGCGAGCAGCTGGGCGGCGACGATCTTCGCGATGGTCGCCAGGGGAAACACGGTCGCGTAGCCGACGCTCGCCGAGCCATCGGGGTGCCGCTCGGTGGCGAGAGCGAGCGCCGCGGGCTGCGTGTGGATCCCCGCGAGCATTCCCGAGAGCGTGCCCAGCGGGATTCGAAGGAGCTTGCGCCCGACGAAGACCGTGCCGAGCGCGACCGAGAACGTGACGAATGCGCCCACCGCGAAGATGGTGAGCCCGCCGCCCTTCTGCATCGTCTCGAGGAACGCGTAGCCAGAGCGTGTCCCGACGCCGGCGAGAAAGAGCACGAGGCCGAGCTGGCGAAGCGTCAAGCCGGCGGAGTACGGAAGCGACCACACGAGCTGCCCCGTTCGCTCCGCGCGACCGAGGATCAACCCGACGACGAGCGGCCCGCCTGCGATGCCGAGCTTGAACGAGGGCCCCACGAAGGTGGGAATCGGGATGCTCCCAACGAGCAGACCGAGCGCGATGCCGATGCTGAACGTGACGACGTCGACCTCGCTGACCGCCGCGTATGAATCGCCGAGGAACTTCGATACGGCGTCCATCTTCTCGCGTGGGGCGACGACGCGCACGCGGTCCCCCAGCTCGATGACGGTCTCGCCGTCCGGGACGAGCTCCACGTCACCACGGCGGACGCGTGTGACGATGGCGCCGAAGCGCTTCGCAATCGCGATGTCCGAGAGCGTGCGCCCAGCGATCGAGCGGTTCGAGACGAGGACCCGTCGAAAGTCCAGCACCGTCCGATCGAGATCGAGGTGCTCGGGGGACGCCTCGCCGAGCAGGCCCATCGCGGCGTGCACGTCCTTGTCGCCGCCGATCACCGAGACGACGTCACCCAGGCGAAGCGTGACGTCCTCGTCGGCGAGCATCAGCTGCCCGTCACGCTTGAGGCGGCAGAGCACCACGCGGACATGCTGGTCGGCAAGGACGACACGCGCGGGCCGCGTCGTCGCCTCGGGCCTGGTCACGAGGATGCAGAGGTTCTCGACGGCGGGCTGGCCCGCGACCGACGGCGGAGCGTCGTCCAGCCGGAGGCGCCGAGCCACGAAGAGAGCGGCGAGCACGCCGAGGACGCCCATCGGATACGCGACCGAGTAGCCGACGACCGGATCGGCGAGCGCGGACTCCGGAGCGCCGCTTCGATGGAGGTATTCGAGCGCGCCGGCCAGCGCGGGGGTGTTGGTGAGCGCGCCGGTGAAGATACCGACGCTGACACCAGGCCGTAGCCCGAGCGCGAGCTGGGCCGCGGAGACGAGCGCCGCGCCCGTCGTGACGGCCCCGAGGGCGAGACCGTTGGAACGAAGCCCCCGGCGGCGAAACGCGGCAAAGAACCCGGGGCCGCTCGCGAGGCCAATCGTGTAGACAAACACGACGAGGCCGAACTGCTGGACGAACTCGGGCAGCGCGAGCGCCGGGTCCAGCGCGCCGAAGCCGAGGCCGACGAAGAGCACCGCGGCGATGCCCAGGCTGGCACCTCGAACGTGGACCCTGCCGACGAGGTAGCCGAGCGCGGCGACCATGAAGAGCAGGAGCAGGGCACTCTCGCGAAGCAGTTCGAGCATCGGAGTCGGCGAGCATCACGGAGCATGCCGCGACGTGCAGAAGGCCCGCTTGCGCCACCCGAGCGACGATCCGGCCGTCAGCGAGGGTGCACGGTCTGCGCCTAGGCGCGTGACCTGCACCCTCGTCGCGGCCCCTCCGGGAGGCGGCCGGTCGAGGTATCCTGCGGTCGATGGGGAGAGCCGAGCTCGAGGACTTGCTGCCACGTGTCGTCGGTGTCCTCGACGACGTTCGCGTTCCGTACATGATCGCCGGCTCGGTCGCGAGCAACGTGCACGGCATCGAGCGTTCACGCTCCGATCTCGACATCGTGATCGACCCCGACCCGACGACGCTCGAGGCTCTCGTCGACGCGCTCCCTCGAAGCGCCTATCACGGCAGCGCGGAGGCGGCGCGCGAGGCTCTCCGCAGCCGCTCGTCGTTCAGCGTGGTCGACTTCGCGACGGCGACGCGCATCGACTTCATCGTGAAGAAGGACCGCCACTTCAGTCGCGCCGAGATGGAGCGCCGCGTCCGCGTCGACCTCCACGGCTGCTCGGTCTACGTCGTCTCGGCCGAGGACACGATCGTCGCCGAGCTCGAATGGTCGATGGAGCAAGGCGGGTCGGTGACTCAGCTCCGGAACGCCGCCGACATCCTCGCTCGTCGTGGTGACGCTCTCGACCGCGCCTACCTCGAGCGCTGGGTCGGCGAGCTGGGCCTCGCGGGCGAGTGGGCCAAGGCCTCGAGCATCTCCGCGTCGAAGACCTAGTGCCGCCAGGTCACTTCGCGAGCGCCTTCGCGAGCTCCGCGTAGAGGTGCACGTTGGCCTTCACGGTCTTCGTGTAGACACCGATGTGCATCGACTCGTCCGGGCCATGCGCGCCCGTCTCCGGGTCGATGACGCCGTTGAGCACGAGCGGCAGCCGTGCGAAGCGCTTTCCGAAGAGCGCGACGAACGGGATCGAGCCGCCCAGACCGATGCGCAGCGGCGCTCGCCGCCACGCGGCCTCGTAGGCTCGGTCAGCCGCGTCGAATGCCGGGCCCTGCGCGACGTAGTCCCACGACGACGCTGCGCCGGGGAGCACCGTGAGCGTGACGGCGAGGCCGCCGGGGACGTCGCGACGCAGCTCCGCGGACACGGCCGCGAAGAGCTCCTCCGAGGTCTGGCCGGGCGCGATGCGGAGGGAGAGCTTCGCGGAGACCGATCTGCGGATCGCGTTCTTCTCCGTGCCGGGCGCCGGGAACGTGGTCGAGAGCACCGTCACCGCGGGCTGACGAGCGACCCACGCGGCGGGCGTGAGGCCACGGTCGGGCAGCGGCGCGACGCCGTCGAGCAGGCGTGCTCCGGTGCGGATCACGTCGGTCGTGAGCGGGACGTCGCGCGAGGCCACGAGCCACGCCGGGTCGACCTCGCGGCGTGCTTGCTTGAGACGTCCGTCCTCGTCGACGAGGCGCGCCAGGAGCGCGATGAGGGTCGTCGCCGGATCGGGGACGATGTTGCCCCAGAGGCCCGAGTGAACGTCGGCCTGCGCGCTCGTGATCGACACCTCGACCTCGAGGAGGCCGCGGAGGCTCACGGTGAGGCCGGGAATGTCGACGCTCGGGTTCTCGCAGTCCGTGAGGACCATCGCATCGGACTCGAACGCGTCGGGATGCGCGTCCATGAAGCGCTCGAGGTTCGGGCTGCCGATCTCCTCCTCGCCCTCGAGGAGGAGCTTCACGTTGCACGGGAGCGAGCCCGTCTCGCGCAACCAGGCCTCCATCGCGATGAAGTGACTGAGCCAGCCGCCCATGTCGTCGGCCGAGCCGCGGCCGAAGAGGCGGTCGCCCTTGCGCACGAGCGCGTGGGGCTCGGTGGTCCAGGTCTCGCCCTTCACGGGCTGTACGTCGAAGTGACCGTAGATGAGGACCGTGGGCGCGTTCGGCCCGGCGCCCATCCACTCTGCCGCGACGCACGGATGCGCGCCCGGCAGCTCGAGGACGCGCGCTCGCGACATCCCGAGCGTCGTCAGGTCGGCGCGGAGGACCTCGGCGAGCTCGGAGAGGCGGGGCTTTGCCTCCGGGTCGCTCGAGATCGGCGCGAACGCGAGATAGCGGCCGAGGCGGGCGAAGGAGCTTTCGACGGACTGTTCAGCGGAGAGAGCGACACGGGCGACGTCGACCATGCCCAATCGCTAGCATGCATGGCGGCTCGCGGGATCGTCGAAGCGGCAGCGGCGGAGCTCGTGAGACGCGAGTACACTGGCGAGCCCGAAAGGCAGGCTCCCCATGTCCGTCGTTCTCTACCACCCCCCCCCTTCTCTCGCGCGGCCAACGTGATCTGGATGCTCGAGGAGCAGGCGTATGCGGACCGCCTCGCCGCGCGCCCTGCGCTCCAGCGCTCGGACGCGCGAAACGCCGCCATCCGCGAGGAGCGCGGCCTCGACGCGAAGTGACGTACGTGTGCGCGGCGGCGCATGCGCTAGGCTCCGTCGATGATAGATCCTCTGCAGTCGGGCTCCGGGCAAGCGCATGGGCCCGAGTCCTGCCGCATCTGCGGCGGGGACGGCCGCATCGACAACTCCTTCGGCAACGTGGCCAAGTGCCCGAGCTGTCACGGGAGCGGCAAGCGCGCCCAGGACACCGGCTTCCATGACGTGACGAAGACGAAGCCCTCGCACCACGGCCCCAGCAACCGGGCGGGCGTCGTCGAGAAGCAGACGTGGCCCACCACGCCCACCGGGGTGCAGCTCGCCACGGAGGTCCGCGATGCGGCAAGCCTCTCTGCCGACACCAAGGCCAGGATCACGCGTGAGATCATCGAGCACGAGGCATCGCACGGCCTCTGCACGCAGACGTTCCTGAAGAAGATGCGAAAGCAGTTCCGGCCAGCCGCACGCTGAGGGGGTGAGTCTGGGCGGCTCCGTACGCGCAAGTCTTGCGGGCGAAGAAAGGCTCGCTTGCACGTGCGCTCGCCCGCGAGCGGCGTACATTCATCGCCATGAGATCGGACCGCCTGCTGTCGATCGTCGTGGCAACGTCACTCGCGTGCCTCGCCGGTTGCGGGTCGAGCGAGGACGCACCCGGCAGCACCAACGACGGTGGGGCGACGACCCTCGGAGCCGGCGGCTCGAGCCTCGACGAGACCGACGGCGGAGGGGTGAGCCGTACCGATGGTGGCGGTGGAGGCGGTGGCGGCGGCAACGACGCCGGCGGCAGCGGCTCGGCATGCAGCGGCTCCGCGGCAGATCCGGCGGCCGCGGCGACGGTCTCGGGCTTCATCGACAAGCTCCCGAGCAACAAGCCCTCGGCCGCGCTACGCGCTCCGATCATCGACGCGATCATCCGGAGCTGCGAGGTCTTCGGGCCGCGGACCGCGAAGGCCCCCGGGTGGCAGCGTCAGTACTGCTGGGCGCATCTCGTCAGCGCGATCCTCAAGGAGTCGGGCTACGACGCCGCGCAGACGACCGCCGACTCGTACGGAAAGCGCGGCACGAGCGCGGGGCAAGCGAACGACCCTACCGTCGGCCTCCTGCAAGTTCGCTTCAGCTCCACGGTGCACGACTACGTCGAGCAAGGGCCGCTCGCGAGCTTGTCGTGCGTCGGCTGCACGTTCCCCGCCGGCTTCGCCAGCCACGCCAACGAGTCGAGCGAATCGGCGTTCTGGGCCGTCACGGGGCCGACGCAGAACCTCTCGGTGATGCGAGACGTCGCGTGCAACGTCGGGCTCGGCGCCTGGTACTACTACTTGAACGCCACCGCGAACGGGAAGCCGAGCACCACGACGTACCTCTCGTCGTACTGCGCGGGTCAGGGCACTGCCGGCAACCTCATCACGGGTCTGCGGTCCCACTACGCGGGCCCCGACGGCGGGAGGGGCGTCATCTCCAACCTGTCCGCGCTGAACGCGCTCCAGGGCACCGACAACGGCGGCTATCAGTACGTCACGGCGATCAAGACGCAGTTCGACGCCCTGGTCGGGCCCGTGAGCGGGACGCACCCATTCTTCCTCACGCTCTCGCCCGACTCGACCCAGTACTGCCGCTGACGCGACCCGGTCTTCTTCTGATCCGATCCCGACTCGCGCGAAGCTGCCGACCCGCACTTCGGCTCGAAGCCGAGCCAGTGCCCCACCATCGAGCCGGGGAGTCCGGACAGCTGCTTCGGTGTTCGCGAACGGCGACACCGGGCGCAACGAGAGCGGTCGCAGGGTGATGCGTCACTCGCGCGCTTAGACTCTCGGCGGCGCGGTACGGCGCTTGCGCGAGAGGCAACGCATGAGCCTCGCTTGGATGGCCGCGCAGGTGCTCTATCTCTTCGCGCCTTTGCTCGTATCGGCTGTGCTCGCCGCGTTCGTCCACCGGTACGAGCTGTTCCGCGTCCTCGCGAAGCCCATCGACGCCGGCGCCGTGCTGCGCGGGCAGCGCGCCCTCAATGACGGCAAGACGTGGCGAGGTGACTTCGTCGCCGTCGTGGGCTCGATCGCGACCGTGCTGCTCCAGAAGCACGTGATCGGCACCATTGCGCCGTGCGCCCGACTCGGGAGCACGGCGGCCGCGAGCGCTGGCGTTTGTCGGAATGTTGCTCGGTGCGCGGGTGGTAGAGTCGAAGCGTGTCGCGTCGAGTCACCGCAATCATCAGCGTCACGCTCGTCCTGATCGCTTGCGGGACGAAGTACGGAGAGGACGTCGGAGCACCGGACGCGGCGACGAGCACCGACGCCGCGGGCAGCGACGCGACGGTCGATTCGAGCGTCGGCGACGGGGGCACGAACGCGAGCGACGCACCGACCGGCGCGAACGATGACGCGGCGACGATCAGGCGGTGCGACCCGCTCGCGGCCTTCGAGAGCACGACGGCGGTGCCCGGCGTGAGCTCGGCCGACCACGAGATCGCTCCTTCGCTCTCGGCCGACGAGCTCACCATCCACTACCTCAAGACTGCCGGATGAATCCGCACTCTATTTCGTGGTCACGAGTGGGGGCGTCGGGGGGACCGACAGGATCTATCGAGCGGCTCGCAACCTGCTCGGCAACTTCGCAGCGGCCGCGGAGGTCCCGGGCCTCTCGCCCTTGGACACCGCCGTGGGCACCTCCGATCGCAGCCCCGTCGTCCGGAGCGACGAGCTCGTGATCTACTTCACGTCGGACCGTGGCGGCCAAGGCACGCGCCACCTCTGGGTCGCCACCCGGACGAGCAAGCTTGTGCCCTTTGGGGCTCCCGTCCCCTCGATCACGTTGCCTGTCGGGCCCACGTGGCTCTCGAACGACGGCTGCACGCTCTACTCGTATTACGAAGGGGCCGGAACGCGCGGCGACGTCTACGTCTCGCGCAAGCCGCATCCCCCGTAGGCGCGGGCGAGGTCACGGCACGAGCATCACGACGCCCCGTTGACGTGGGGCTGAGCTGACGCCTCCGCTCGCGGCCCGGCGGCGGAGGCGGCAGGAGCGGTCTCCGACGCCGGCGAGGTCGGCTCGCCCATCAGCCACTGACCGATCCGCCGCCTGAGCTCCGGCCGCGCTGCGATCGCCCCGATCGCGACGCCGGCTCCCACCAGCATGACGACCATCGCCGAGCCCGACGCGCTCGGGCGTCGGCTCCGGTCGAGGCCGATGAGCGCTCGTCGCGCTTCGCCGACGACGCTCGCAGTCGCCCCTAGCAACACAGCTACTTGACGAAGATTCATGGTTTTCTTCCCTTCGATGGAGCCCGACGACCCGTCAGGCGAGGACCTTGCGGCCCGAGATGACGCGAAGGAGGACCGAGATCACGGCCAGCACGAGCAGCACGTGGATCAGCCCACCCGCCGTGAAGTTGAAGGCGAGTCCGAGGGCCCACATCACGACGAAAATCACAGCGATGACCCAGAGAAGATTCATCATGACGTCATCTCTCCTTCCTTTGTCTTCCTGGCGGCGACTGACGCACGATGTGTGCCGGCAGTGCTGGTGACGAAAGCGGGCAGAAATCCAGACTGTCGACCAAGGCGGCCCGCAACGCTCGCGTACCGGCGCAAAGGGTGCCCTCGAGACCACCTGGAGGCTGCGTGCGACCTCGCATGACGAGCCTCGCGAAGCCGTGACGACGGCGCGATGCGGCTGGGGCAGCAGGGTGAGATCGAGCTGTTTCGCCTCGATCGTCTGATATTCTCCATGACGATCGGCGCTCCTCGTGCGCCGAGCAGAGCTCGGAGGTCGGCGTGCGCGTATCTGGCTTGGTCCTGGTGGTCTGTCTCTCCGCGGGCGGTGCGCTCGCTGCGCAAGGTTGTGGCGCCGACTCGGAGCCCGAGGGCACATTCCCCAGCACGCCGGGCGACGACGCCGGCGGCAACACCTCGTCGAGCGGAGGCTTCGACATCGGCGAGGGAGGCGTGAAGCCCGCGTCGGCGATCGTCGTCGACCCGCCGCAAGCGATCATCGACGTCAGCGTCGTCGACGGCACGCTCATCCCCATCACGCCCGTCACGTTCAAGGTTCTCGACGCGAACACGCATGCCGTTGTCCCGGGAGCCTCGTGGACGGTCGACCGCGGCGAGCTCGGCGCCATCGGTGCGAGCACGGGCTCCTACGCCGCGACCGGCAAGCTCGCGGGTAACGCCGTCGTCACCGCCAAGCTCCCGAGCGCCACCGCGAGCGCGAAGGTGACCATCCGCATCGCCGCGACGAACAACGGCGCGAACGCCAAGTCGGGCGTCGGTCCCCAGTCGGGCCCGACGCCGAAGGGCGGCTTCAACGGCGTCGGTGGGCAGGTGCTCGGCCCTGCCCCCTCCGCGGCGATCAAGGCGCTGCTCGATGCGAACAACGTCGTGCCCACGTCGACGTTCGAATGGCTCGCTCCGTACGACAAGACCGTCTTCCCCAGGGGCATCCTCGCGCCGCTCGTCCAGTGGCGAACGACGGGCGGCTTCAACGCCGTCGGCTTCTCGATTCACCTGAAGCAGGTCGGCTTCGAGTTCCGCGGCTCCTACGGGCTTCCGGCCGGCGCGACGTCGCTCACGAGCGCGCCGATCGACTTCGACATCTGGAAGAAGATCACGAACAGCAATCAGGGCGACCCGCTCGAGGTCGAGATCAAGATCACCGACGGCACGACCACCTACGGCCCGATCAAGCGCACGTGGCCGATCGCGCCCGGCATCCTGCGCGGCACCGTCTACTACAACAGCTACGGCACGCAGCTCGCGTCGATCACCCAGGGCAACAAGGCGGCCGCGGTGCTGAGCATCAGCCCCGGCGACGCGGAGCCGAAGCTCGCCGTCCCCGGCTCCGAGGCGAAGTGTGTCGTCTGTCACGAGGTCTCCGCGAACGGCAACCGACTCTTTTCGAACGACACCGACCAGGGCGACTACGGCTACGCGCGCGCCTACGACCTCACCGCCGCGAGCTCCGTCTACAAGGCCTACGGCCCGTCGTGGGGCGCCGGCTTCTCCGCGCCCAGCTTCATCGGCAAGCTCTCGTACTCCGCGCCGTTCCCCGACGGCAGCTTCTTCCTGGCGAGCTCGGGCGAGAACTACCACAACTGGCCGAGCCCCTCGGACCTCTTCTCGGCCGACACGTATCAGGCGATTGCGACGACGGGCTTCACCGACACGGTGAAGCGCGCCGTCACGCCCGCGTTCTCACCCGACGGCAAGCGCGTCGCGTTCGCGTTCTGGGAGGCGGTCACCGCAAACCCGCTCGCCGACGGCGGCCACACCATGGTCGTGATGGACTTCGACTGCCACCCGGACGCCAAGGGCGTCTGCGGCGCGCCTCCCTACGCCTTCAAGAACCTTCGCAAGCTGTACACGGACCCGACCGCCTATCTCGGCTGGCCGACGTTCAGCCCCGACGGCAAGTGGGTCGTCTTCCAGCGTTCGACCCACGCGGGCGACGGCTCGGTGCTCAACACCTCGAGGACCGGCCGCGCCGATCTCTGGCTCGCGAGCGCCGAGCCCGGCTCGACGTTCACGCCGATGAAGCTCTGCAGCCTCAACGGGTTTGCTGCAAACTGCATGGACTCGTATCTGCCCATCGGGCCGAATCACCCGCAGGCGCTCGTCGACGACGCGAACCCGGGCGACACGAACCTGAGCTTCGAGCCGACCATCACGCCCATCGTCTCGGGCGGCTACGCGTGGCTCATCTTCACGTCGCGTCGCCTCTACGGAAACGTGGCGACCCTCGAGCCGTACGCGGGCAAGGACGACGGGCAGCTCATGCCGACGACGCCGGTGCCGAAGAAGCTCTGGGTCTCGGCGCTCGATCTCACGCCGAAGGCCGGCCAGGACCCGAGCCATCCGCCGTTCTACCTGCCGGGCCAGGAGCTCCTCGCCGGCAACATGCGCGCGTTCTGGGAGAACGACCCGTGCCGGACGAACGGGAGCACGTGCGAGACGGGCAACGAGTGCTGCAACGGCTTCTGTCGCGACAACGGCTCGGGCGCGCTCGTCTGCGGCGACAAGCCAGCCGGCTGCGCGAACGAGTTCGAGAGCTGCAAGACTGCCGCAGATTGCTGCGGCGGTAGCCTCGCGTGCATCGGCGGCAAGTGCGCCGTGTCCGCGCCGCACTGAGCGGCGACGGTCAGAACTCGAAGGGATACTGGCGGACCTCCGTGCCTCGCGGCGCGGCCGGGAACTGCCAGTGCGCGACGTCGTCGGCGATGCAGCTCTCGATCGCCGCGCTGTGGAGGCTGCTCGCGACGAGCTCGACGCTCGTGACCGTGCCCGAGGGCTCGATCTGCCACCCGAGGCGGACGATGCCCATCGGTCGGCCTTCGACCTTGGCAAACCGCTCGTAGCAGGCGCGGATCGCGGGCACGTGCGCGCGCACCACCGTGTGTACGGCATCGGGTGCGAGCCCCGCATCGGGACCGATGGCGCTGCGCGGAGCCCCTCGGCCCTGCGACGCTCCGCACGCCGAGACCGCGAGCAGCACCGCCACCGCGAGCCGCTTCACTTGGAGGCGTTGCGCCAATCGGTTCAGGCCAGTCTAGCCGTGTCGAGCCGGAGCACGGTGGGCTCTTCGCGGGCGCACCGCGCGCGACATCTGTCACATGTGCACGAATGCCACCGTAGCCGCGCCAGAGATTCGTGCAGTATCCGGCGATGAAAGCAGCGACAGCGGCGGCCCGGGACGTGCTCGTTGCGACGGGAATGCACACGATCCTCGTCACGGGCGGCACCGGGTTCGTCGGTCAAGCGCTGCTGCAGCCGCTCGTGGCGGCCGGGCACGAGGTGCGGGCGACGACGCGGAACCTCTCGCGCGCCCCGAAGAGCCGCGCGGTCGAGTGGGTGCGTTGCGACGTGAACGACCGAGCCGACCTCGACCGCGCGCTCGAGGGGATCGACACGGCGTACTTCCTCGTCCACGGCATGGGGAGCGGCGGACAGCGCGACTTCGCGGCCATGGAACGACGCACCGCACGAGGTTTTGCGGAGGCCGCGGCGCGGGCCGGGGTGAAGCGGATCATCTACGTCGGTGGCGTTGCGCCCAAGGCGCGCCCCTCCGAGCACCTCGCGAGTCGGCTCGAGGTCGGCGAGCTCCTCCGCGCGGGCACGGTACCGACGCTCGAGCTCCGCGCGTCGATGATCATCGGTAAGGGGAGCGCCTCCTGGCAGATCGTCCGCGATCTCGCGATGCGCCTGCCCGCGATGCTGCTTCCCGCATGGACGGAGTCACGGACGTGTCCCGTCGCGATCGAGGACGTGATCGTCGCGCTGGTGCGAGGCCTCGACGTTCCGCTGGAGGCCAGCGCCTGGTACGACATCCCGGGCCCGGAGGTGTTGAGCGGAAGGGAGATCCTCCTCCGGCTGGCCGCGCTACGCGGGCGAAGGGTGCCGAGCCTCCGCGTGCCGTTCCTCAGCGTGTCGCTCTCGTCGTGGTGGCTCAAGCTCGTGACCCGCACGGACTTCACTCTCGCGCGAGAGCTCGTCCTCGGCTTCACCGACGACCTCCTGCCGCAGGACGCTCGCTACTGGAAGGAGATCGACTACGAGCCGAAATGGACGTTCGACGCGGCCGCGCGGGCGGCGCTCGAGCACGAGGTCACGGACCGCGGTGTCCGCGGCGTCGCAGGGAAGGTCAGCGAATCGATCGTGCAGCGCCTCGGGCCCAAGCTCACCTCGCGGCAGGCGACCTGAAGCCGCTCGACGCTACGCGCGGAGGTACCGCCTCCGCAGGTGCGCGAGCAGGGCGTCCACGTCGAGCCCGCGGCCCGTCGCTCGCTCGAGGATCGCATTCGTATCGAAGCGCGAGCCGTGCTGATGGACGTTCTCCCGTGCGAATGCGCGCAGGCTGCCGAGCTCACCATGCGCGAGCTCCGACGGGAGCTCCGGATGTGCCGAGAGCGCCGCCGCGAAGAGCTGCGCGGCTGCGATGGCGCCGATCGTGTAGCTCGGGAAGTATCCGAACGCGCCCGACGGCCAGTGGACGTCCTGGAGGCAGCCGTCGCGATCGGTCGGCGGCCGGATGCCCACCACGCGCTCCATCTCGTCGCGGAAGGCGCCCGGCAGATCACCGACCGGCAGGTCGCCGGAGAGGAGCGCGCGCTCCAGCTTGAACCGCACGATGACGTGGAGCGGATACGTGGCCTCGTCGGCATCGACGCGGATCAAGGTTCGCTCGACGCAGAGCGCATTGCGGACGAGCGCCTCCTTCGAGAGCACGCTCGCATCGACGCCGAGCTCCTCCGCCGCCACGCCCGAGAGGTAGCCGAGGAACTCGGGGGACCGTGCCGCCTGCATCTCCATGAGGAGCGACTGGCTCTCGTGGAGCCCCATGCCGGCCGCTCGCCCGACCGGCTGGCGCACCCAGGCTCGCGGCAAGCCCATCTCGTAGAGCGCATGCCCCGTCTCGTGGATCACGCCGAGAATGCTCGGGAGGAAGCTCCGCTCGTCGTAGCGCGTGGTCATGCGCACGTCCTCGGCGGCGCCGCCGCAGAACGGGTGCGCGCTCACGTCGAGGCGACCGCGCGTGAAGTCGAAGCCCATGCGCCCGGCGAGTCGCCGGCCGAGCGCCGCCTGACGCGCGACCGGATAGGGCCCGACGAGCTCCGGTGCTCTCGGCGCGCGGGCCTGCTCGGCGACGATGGCGTCGACGAGCGGAGGAAGCTCGCGCTCGAGCCGCGCGAACAGCGGAGTGAGGATCGCCTCGCGCGCGCCCGGCTCGTGCTCGTCGGCAAGGGCGTCGTAGACGGAGAGGCCCATGACGGAGGCCTTGGCCTGACCGACCCGACGCGTGAGGTCCACGACGTGCTCGAGATGGGGGAGCAAGGTCGCGAAGTCGTCGTCGCGACGCGCGGTCCGCCATGCGAGCTCGCATCCCGACGCGGCACGCGCATGGGCCTCGACGAGATCGGACGGCACCGCGGCGGTGTGTACCCAGGCACGGCGCATCGCCGCGAGGTTGGCGCGCTCCCACTCGTCCACGCGAGGCGACGCCTCGGCCTCGGCGTCGGCGAGGCGCTCCGCCATGTCGGGTGTCGCGATGGCCTCGTGCGCGAGCAGGCGCAGCGTACCGAGCTGCGCGGCGCGAAGCTCGCCGCCGCCCTCGGGCATCATCGCCTGCGCGTCCCACTCGAGAACGTCCGCGGAGCTCCGGAGGAGGTAGTGACGGTCGAAGCGCTGAACGAGCATGCGGTAGGGCGTCATCGCGCGAAGTCTAGCGCCGCTCGTCTCAGAACGTGAGCGGCTCAGGGCTCTCTACGGTTCGCGAGATCGATGGCGATCGTCTTCGCCGTCACGCTCACCTCCGTCTTGTCCATGTCATGGGTGTCGACGGTCTCGCTCGCTCGCGGCCGCGCGCGGAACGACATCCATGCCGCGCGTGCGTCCGCATCCGTCCACTCTCCCGCGGCCGTGCACGCCGTGAGCGCCTCGAGGAGCTCCTTCGCGCTCGCCGGCCGATCGGCGGGCGCCTTCTGGAGACACTGCAGCACGATGCGCTCCAGGTCCTCGGGGATGGTCGCGTCGGGGTGCCGCGCGCGAAGGCGCTTCGAGGGAGGCTCCGGCACCGTGACGACATGGTGCCGGCAGGCTTCCATCACGCTCCTCCCCCCGAACACGACGGTGCCCGTGAGCAGGAAGTACGCGACCGCCCCGAGCGCGTAGAGGTCCGCACGACCGTCGAGCGAGCCCGGATCGGCGAGCGCCTCGGGTGCGAGATACATCGGGGTCCCGACGATGGAGCCTGCGCGCGAGACGTCAGCACCGCTGGCGAGCGCACGACCTGCGCCGTCGCCGGTCGCGGACGCATCGGCAGCGGCCTCGAGCTGCTTCACGAGACCGAAGTCGACGACCTTCGCGACGTCGCATGTGCGCCCGCGCGTGCACAGGATGATGTTCGCCGGCTTGATGTCACGATGGATCAAGCCGACGGCGTGCGCCTCGGCGAGCGCGCTCGCGACCTGGACGAGGATGTGCACCACGCGTGCGGCGGGAAGCGGACCGCTCTGCTCGACGATCTCCTCGAGGTCGTGGCCGTCGAGCAGCTCCATCGCGTAGTAGAAGACGCCGTCCGGGGTGCGCCCGTAGTCGAACACCGTCACGACGTTAGGGTGCGAGAGCTGGGCGGTGAGCTGGACCTCGCGTTCGAAGCGCGCCAGGTCCTCCGGGCCGAAGGCCCGGTCCGGGTGCAGCAGCTTCACCGCCGTCGGTCTCCGGAGCATCGCGTGCTGCGCGCGAAAGACCTGCCCCATCCCGCCTTCGCCGAGCTTCTCCAGAAGCGTGTATTGTCCAAGCTTCTGCGCCTCGCGCACCTCCTTGCGGAGGCCGTAGATCACGCGCGAGGTGACGGTCACGAGCGTGACGCTGGTGAACGCCCAGGTGAACGAGGCGATCTGGCTGGCGACCATGTAGCTGCGATCGCTGATTCCAGCGGGAAGCACCCACCGGCCGTCGTACACGACGTACGGCACGGCGAAGACGGGCAGCCACACGAAGGCGCTGAGCACGAGCGTTCGGAGCGGAGAGCTCGGGATCAGGATTGCCCGCGTGGCGGTGACCATCAGCACGGTGATGGCGGCGACCAGCTCCGGCCTGTCCCACGGGGCAAGTCGCGAGGCCATGAGGACGAAGGAGAGGCTCATCGCGATGACGGTGATGGCATCGAGGCTCTCGAGCAGCAGCAGCGAGCGAGGCCGGCCCCGCCCCACCGTCCACGTCACGACGCTGCTGGCGACGCCGGCCGCGACGAAGGCGACCGTCCAGCGGACGTTGCCGTAGAGAACGACGCTGATGACGAGCAGCAGCACGAAGGAGAGCGAGCCGAGGATTGTGCCGACCATCCCCATGAGCGCGAGCCGCTCCTGGAGGAAGCGCGTCTCCCCGTCGGACGCCGATGCCGCGCGGACACGCACCGCCGCGGGATGCCCCGCGCTGAGCGCATCGGCCGGAGCGCCGGCCTCGATGGTCTCGGCGAGCGACAGTGTCTTCCTCCCTTTGTTCACGGCGGGCAGCAGAGCGTCCCGGCGGTGTTGTCGCCGCTGCACCCGCCGAAGTACTCGTTCGGCGAGTACGCCTCGTAGCCGCAGCCGATCCCGTTGCACTGGTTTCCGACGGCGTCGGTGTGCGCCGCGCAGACGCGCATCGGGGTCGTCGACGAGCACGAGCTGTAGCCGTTGGCCGTCGTGAGCGAGACCGCACACGTCGACGTGTTGCCCTTCCCGTAGAGGACGTCGTTCGTCCAGTAGTTGTAGTGCGGGGCATTGGCGCCGCGACGGGCGCGATAGTCGACGACACCGCAAGGCGTCACCCCGGGCGCACACAGCGTGGCCCGGTTCGCGAAGGTCACCTTGCCCACGCACCCGACCATCTTCGGCGCGAAGACGTCGCCGACGACGGTGCTCATTGCGCAGAACGACGTGCACTTGCTCGCCGAGCACCGCTCGGTTGCGGCGCAGGTGGTGCCGCAAAGGCCGCAGTTCTTGGAGTCGGAGGTGAGGTCCGCGCAGACGCTCCCCGTCGCGCCCGGGCACACCGTGAGGTCGTTCGTGCAGGAGAGCTTGCACGCCCCCGCCGAGCAGAGCAGCGGCGTCGTGCAGGGCTCGCCGCACTTCCCGCAGTTCGCCGGGTCTACCGCGAGGTCGACACAGGTGTCTCCGCAGGCCGTCATGCCCGGTGGGCAAATCAAGAAGCACGCGCCCTGCTTGCAGCCCTGGTTGAACGCACAGCTCTTGGCGCACTGGCTGCAGTTCGCGGGGTCGCTCGGCAGATCGACGCACTGGTCGCCGCACGTGGCGTGGTCCGCGGGGCACTCGGCGGGCTTGTCGAGACCTGGGCTGCTGCTCGAGCCGGCCTCGGCGGCAGACGCCTGACCCGGTGCGCCGCCGTCCGTCGACGGGGCAGAGCCCGTGCCGTCGAAGCCGCACGCAGGCTGCAGCGCAGCGAGCAGCGCCACGAGCGAGGTGCCCGCGAGCCCGAGCAGCGCTGAGGAGCGAAAAGCCATACTCCTTCAGTCTAGACCACCTGGGCGCGAGTGCAGACGACGACGAGCCGCACGGTCGATATGCTCGATTCGATGCGGGGACGGCCATCGATGCGCGGCGCGGTCCTCCTCGTCGCGGTGACTGCATGTGGTGCGCACAGCGGTGCGGTGCGCACCGTGGACATGGAGCAGGTCCGCGCGAATGGAGCTCGCGCGGCCGAGGCCGTGGCGACTGCGCCAACGCCGCACGTCGAGCTGCAGGCCATGATGGACGGCGTATGCGAGCTGGCAGACGGTGTCGTTCGCTGCGCCGGCCGTAACATGTGGGGCGAGGTCGGGGACGGAACGCGCGAGCCGCATCGCGAGTGGAGTCGCGTACCCGGTATCGAGGGCGCCGTGCAGCTTGCGGCAGGCGGTCATCACGTCTGCGTGCGCTTCGGCGACGGCACCGCGCGCTGCTGGGGCGACAACGCATTCGCGCAGCTCGGTGACGGCATCGGTGGCGAGCCTCGTACCTCGCCCGTGGCGGTCGTGGGCGTGAGCGACATCGTGGAGCTCAGGGCGGGCGGGGCGCACACGTGCGCGCGGGTCCGCGGCGGCGACGTGCTGTGCTGGGGCGGCCGCATCGACTCGGTGATGCTCCGGTTCGATCTCGATCCGGCATCGCGACGGCAGCCGACGCTCACGGCCACCTCCGCCTCGCGACTCGTCACCGGAAACGAACGCACGTTCGCGAAGACGACCGAGGGCTGGGTCACGTGGATGCCGAAGCGCGGCTCGCCTCCCGTCCCGAACCTCCTCGTCGGGCTCGCCGACGCCGTCGACCTCGCATCGGGCATCGCGGACGAGTGCGCCGTCGATGCGGCGCGGCGAGCGCACGGCTGCGAGCCGGACACGTGAAGTGCTGGGGCTCGACGGACTTCCTCCCGGAGGAGACGGCGCTCTCACGGTGAGCGAGCAGGTGCGAGCGCGCGGGATGCGTGCCCGATCCCGCAATTGCGCGACGACCGAGGCGAGAGGCCTCGTGCGCCCGAGGGGCACGACCAGCGTTGCAACGAGGTCACGCAGCAGTCACGTGGGCGGCCCGCGTCTTGCGTAGACCGAGACCACCGATGAGGTGCTCGATGTCTCCCTCACTTGCCACTCGCCTCACCCACTCTCCGCTGAGGGTGCTCGTGCCCGTCGTGGCGCTGCTCGCTTGGGTGACGGCGACCACGGTCCTCGCCTCCCATCGCGGAGCCGAGCGGCGCATGACGTTCGACGGCGCCGTGCACCGCTGAGCGCTCCGCAGGACACTTCAAGGCCCGCCTCGCAGCCGAGGACCCCCTTGTCGAAGCAGGCGCCGTGGCGGTTCGTCACAGACACTCGGAATCGCCCGTCGCGTCGTCTGTCGGGGTGACTGGCACGCTCGCGGCCGCGCCCTAGAGTCGAGGGATGTCTGCCAAGCCCCTCGGTCCCTGCGCGAAGGAGGAGATGCCCGAATCCCAGCGGGTCACGCTGCCGTCGCCGCAGCCCTTCCGGCAGATCGCGCGATGCAAGAGGTCGCCGGGCGAGTACCGGTTGGCCGACGGCCAGCCGCAGGAAGACCCGCAGAGCCGTCGGTAGGCTGAGCCAGCGCGACGACAACGGAAGGACGACCCCCGCCCCGCGCACCGAACCGACGTCGCGAGCTCAGTCCTCGGCGAGGTAGACGTGTAGTGTCACAGCGTGACGCCTCTTCCGCACGATGCCGAGCGCACGGTGATCCCCTGGGAGCATCGCCGCGAGCTCGGCCTCTGGCGCGCGTTCCGTGACACCGTCGTCCTCTCCGTCCGCGAGCCGCGCCGCTTCTACGGGGTCGTCCCGGAGGAGCGCTCGGTCTGGTCCGCCCTCGCCTACGGTCTCGTGTTCGACCTCGTGGTGTCGCTCCTCGGCTTCGCGTACACGAAGGTCTTCGGCGGCGCGGAGCTCGAGCGCTCGATTGCGCCGATGATGCCGCAGCTCCGAGAGCTGGTGCCGAAGGCGCCGGAGCTGATCGCGACGCTGCTGTCGGCATCGGCGATCGGGTCGCTGGTCGTGACGCCGCTCTCGTACTTCTTCAACCTCCTCACCACGACGATCATGACGTGGATCGGGCTGCGTCTCGCACGCGGCCTCCATACCTCCTTCGGGCGGCTCCTCCGCATGTTCGCCTACGCGAGCTGGATCCAGGTGTTCGGCCTGCTCGCGCTGACGGGCGACATCTTCCTGTCTTCGATCTCCTTCGTGCTCGTCGTGGGCTTCGGCTCGTACTACTGGCTCGTCATCGTTCGCGAGTCGCAGCGCATCGACACGGGGCGCGCGATGACGGCCTCGCTCTACGGTTGCCTCGTGACGCTGGCCTTCGGGTGCGTCCTCGGGGTCCCCCTCGTGCTCGGCGCGGCATGGCTACTCTGGTCGATGTTCCAGTCGACGCCCATTCTCCCGTCGCCCTGATGGGCGAGCTCCTCGTGAGCTCGCAGCTCAGACGAGAGCCGCCGGGCGCGAGTCCAGGACCTCTCGCACCTTTCAACGGCATCACTTCACGCGGACGACGAGCTTGCAGGTGTTGTTGGCTTCGTTGCTCTCGGCGATCTTGTTGTCGGTGTCGAGTATCACCGTGATCTCGTGGGTGTTGGGGAATGGCGGAGAGCCACTGAGCTTGAGCCTCGGCCCCTTGAACTCCTGCCCCGCGGCCATCGCGGCCCACGGGATGTTCGGCTTGCTCGAGGTGAACGCGTGACCGCCGACCCGGGTGACGTAGTCGTAGCGCACGACGAAGGGGGCGCCGGTCGGGCCGCCCACGTTCTTCACCGTCAGCGCGTACTCCATCGAGTGCAGGCCGTTGGGACCGACGATCGGCTTCACGCTGCCGCCGTTCGCGACCGCCCCTTCGTCGCCGCCCCACGCCACGAGCTCGCAACGCAGGTCAGGCTTGCTCTTCGGCGCGGGCGCCGAGGTCGCGGAGGTCAGCGGTATGGCCAGGGCGACGAACGCGACGAGCGAGGCTTGTTCGAAGATCGGCATCACCTGGAGGTTCGAACGGCCGTCGCGGCGTTCCCTTGAGCTCCTCGGACTCGACGACCCAATGCAGCCAAATGCGTCGTAGGATGCACACTCAATGAAGCTCCGTACGCGCCGGAAGGGCCGCACTCTCCTCCTCGTCTCGTCTCTTGCAGTGGCCACGGGTTGCACCGCGATCCTCGGGGACTACGGCGTCGGCGGTGCGCCGACGCACGGCGCGGAGGGCGGCGCCGACGTCGCCGTCACGGACGCGCCGGTCGCCGACAGCCCGGGCACGTCCGACTCGGGCGACGCGGGCGAAAGCGGTGACGCCGGCGGCTGCAAGGTGCCTTCGGGCGGCGCCCTGCTCGACGACGCGGTCACCGTCGCCGCGGGAAGCGGCCACACGTGCGCGATCCGGCAGGACGGCGCGCTCTACTGCTGGGGCGACAACAACTTCGGACAGCTCGGCGTCCCGCAGGCGACCGTGCTGTCGTCGAACAAGCCGGTCAAGGTCGTGTTCCCAGCCACGCTCGGCAACGCCAGGATCACGCAGGTCGCGCTCTCCGAATCGACATCGTTCGCGGTCGACAGCCAGCTCCGCCTCTGGGCATGGGGCGAGAACCAGACCGGCTTGCTCGCGATCGGCGCGACGGACGCCCTCGCCCACGACGTCCCGGCGATCGTGAAGACCGGAACGGCCGCCGGAGCCCCGCCGCTCCTCGTCCGCAAGATCGCGCCGCACTGGTATGCCGCCTGCGCGCTCGCCACGACCGGCGACGCGGTGTGCTGGGGCAAGAACTCCGTGGGCGAGCTCGGCTCCTCTCCACCGGCGCCCGCGATCAACGTCGACAGCTTCGTTCCGGGGAAGGCCTTCGGCTTCGTCGGCTCGGCCGGTCCGAACGCGATCCTCGCCCCGGGCATCGGCTCGGCGGCGACATGCTTCGCGAGCGGAGTCCCCGCTGACGGCATGCGCTGCTGGGGCGGCGTGTTCGCCGGCGGCCTGCTCGCCAACATCGCCGCTCCTCCCAACGGCGGCGTCAACTACTCCGCGCAGGCGCCGCTCGTCACCGCGGGGGCGACCTTGCCCTTCGACCAGGTCATGTACGGCACGAACTACGGCGCGGCGCTCGACAGCAAGGGGCGCCTCTTCACGTGGGGCTCGACCGACAACGCGCAGCACGGCCCCGGCGGGGCGCCCGCGCCGGGAACCGCGAAGGTCGTCCCTGGTGCGTGGACGAACATGTCCACCGGCTACGTGTTCCTCTGCGCCGTCGACGATCAGAAGAAGGTCCGCTGCCGCGGCTCGAACACGCAAGGTCAGCTGGGGCGGACCACCATGACGGTGGCCGACACGCAGCTGATGGATCCGGTCGTCCTGAGCGGCGGTCAGATGCTCGCGAACGTGCGCTCGGTGCACGCGGGCTTCTTCCACACCTGCGCCATCAGCGAAGGCGTCTGCGGCCCGAAGGGGCCCGGCGCCGTCAAGTGCTGGGGCGACGGCACGAAGGGCGAGCTCGGCGACGACACCGGCGCTTCGTCGCCCGTCCCGGTCGACGTGAAGGCGCCTTAGGAGATCGCGAAGCCACCTTCATGCCGCAATACATCCTCGAATCGTACTCGCGCACCATCGACCTCGGGCACGGCAAGCTCGTGGGGGTGCCGGTCAGGAACCTCTTCGAGTTCGAGGTCACGCTCGAGGCGAGCGTCGAGCAGATCCTCGCGTGGCCGGTGAACCGCCCGGCAACGAAGGATCGCAGTCGCTGGGAGGACGGCCCGCGACGCTCACCCAAGGGCGACGAGGGCTGGTGGGTCGCCACGAACACCACCTTCGCGCCCGATCGCGCGCGTGCCCTCGCGACCACCTCCTACCTGACCGAGCTCGATCACCGCTGGCTCGCCACGCGCATCGTCGATGCGGCACGAGCCAGTGAGCCGCGCTACCACGCGCTGATCTCCCGGCTCATCGGCGATCTCCTGCGCCGATGGACCGCCGACGCCATCCAGGCAGACGCGCTCAAGGTCGAGGCCCACTGGAACGACGACGCGGCGTTCGAGCGCCTCCCGTCGACGAAGGCCGCACGCGACGCACACGCGGCCTTCAAGGCATCCCGCGCTCGCCGGGCGTACAAGCACGAGCACATCGTGCCGGTCTCGGTCCTCACGGAATGGGTCCTCGCGCTGCCGGAGCCGTCGGTCGACGAGGTCTACGCCTATCTCGATCGCTTCTGCGTCGCGGTGCTCGTTCACGAAGCCGAGGACGCGCTCCTCAGCGAGCGTCGCCCCGACGGCCCCGGCTATCGCACGCGCATGCCGCCGGGTTGGACGATGACGCTCGAGAGCGACCCCTGGGATCGCTACAAGCGCACACTGCTCAAGGACGGGAGCCGGCGTTCCCTGTACGACGTCGTCGAGTTCCCCGAGGGCCACCCGAAGCATCCACGCCGGGGAGCGTCGAAATAGTCATGGCGGGCAACGACGATACGGAAGACGAGGGCGTGCGCGAGCTCGACGAGCTTCATCGCCATCCAGCTGAGGTCCGCGCCTGCCGAGGTGTGCCCGGAGGCCGACGACGACGAGGGCATCGCCACCTTCTGCAAGGGCTACATCCACGGCGCCCAGCTGCATCCGTCGTGGGGGCAGAACGAGCGCTGCATCACGCTGCTCTGCATCTTCGCGGCACTCTCGGGCGAGGCTCTCGAGGGCGAGCTCCGGGACCCCGACGACCGGCCCGTCTCCGATCCGGAGGCGTGGCTGCAGGGCCATCGCAACCAGCTCGGCGCCTATGTGGCGGAGCTCTTCGCCATGTTCGCGAGCGCCCGCGCGCCGGTCGTCGCGAAGCCCAAGGCAGGCCGCAACGAGGCTTGTCCCTGCGGCAGCGGCAAGAAATACAAGAAGTGCTGCCTCTCGTAGCGTAGGCCCGCTCGGGCTCGTGAGCTCGAGCTCGCGTTCGTGGACGTGGAGGCTTCTGCCGTTCTCCGGTAGCGTGCTCCGCGTGAGCGGACCCGCCCTTTCGGAAGACGTCTCGAGCGAGGAGAAGCGCTCCTATTTCGAGGACCTGAGGGACCTCCTCCGCTGCCCTCGCGAGCTCTGGCTCACGTACGCGGCGATCGTGTTCGAGTACATCGGGCTCTACTCGTTCATGTCGGTCCTCTCGCTGTGGCTCACCAGCGATTTCTCGTTCGACGACAACAAGGCGAGCAACTGGTTCGGCGTCTTCAGCGCGCTGCTCTCGCTGTTCGCGTTCCTCGTCGGCGCGATCGCCGACGTCGTCGGCACGCGGCGGACGCTCATCTTCTCGTTCGGCGCGGCGATGCTCACGCGCGCGCTCATGTCCGTCTCGCCCTCCGCGGCCATCGCCCTCCCCGCGCTCGTGGCCTATTCGTTCGCGCTGGCGAGCGGAAGCCCCGTGCTGCAGACGGCCATCCACAAGTATTCGAACAAGCGCACCGTCGCGATCGCGTTCTCGTTCTTCTACATCGCGCTCAACATCGGCGGTGTCCTGTCGGGTCAGCTCATCGACCGGACGAAGGCATTCTTCGTCGACGCGCAGACGCACAAGCTCGTGCTCCGCGTCGTCGACCTCCCGCTCGTCGGCCCGACCTCGATGAGCGCCTACCGCGCCATCATCGGTCTCGGAACCCTCACGGCGGCGATGGCGTTCCTCGCCACGATGTTCGTGCGCAACGACAAGGACATCGCGAACCTCGCGTCGAAGGCCGCCGACGACGCGGCGAAGGCCGACCCCACGAAGAAGAAGAAGAACCCGCTGGCGGTGCTCGGCGAGGTCGTCCGTGACGGCGGCTTCTGGCGCTTCATGCTCCTCATCGGCTTCCTCGTACTCGTGAAGGCGATCTTCGTGCACATGCACTCGACGTGGCCGAAGTACATCACGCGCGAGCGCGGTGAGGACTTCGACTGGGGCTGGCTGTGGGCGCTGAACTCGGTGCTCATCCTCGTGTTCGTGCCGATCGTCACGGCCTTCACGCGGAAGGTGCCCGCGTACACGGTCATCGTGATCGGCTCGTTCATCACCGCCGCGAGCCCGTTCATCTTCGCGCTCGGTACCTCGACGACCATCCAGATCGCGGCCATCGTCGTGCTCACGATCGGCGAGGCGCTCTGGTCGCCGCGTAGCTACGAGTACAACGTCTCGATCGCTCCGCCGGGGCGCGAGGCGACCTACGTGAGCCTGGCCGTGCTCCCCTACTTCATGGCGAAGTTCCTCGTCGCGATGACGGCGGGCAAGCTTCTCACGGCGTACTGTCCGCCGACGGGCGAGCGTAACTCGTCGGTCATGTGGGTCATCATCGGCCTCATGACGATCCTCGGCCCGGTCGGCATTCTCGCATTCCGTCGCGTGATCTCCCCTCGCACCGCAACGCCCGAAGAGAAGGTACTGGCGCCGTGAAAGACAAGCCGAAGGCATCCAGCAAGTCGACGAGCGCTCCCGCCACGGAGCAGCCGAAGCCCAAGCCCGGAGAGACCCCGTGGACGGCGATCGTGGTCATCGGCGTCGTCGTCGTGATCGGCGCATGGGCCGCGAGCCGTAGCGGCGACTCGTCGTCGACGAGCGCCGGGGCGGGCGGCGCGAGCAGCGCGAGCAGCGGGACGGAGGCAGGCGCCGGCCTCGGCATCGAGGAGCTCGCCATCGGCGACGGCACCGAGGCGGCTGTCGGCGACAAGGTGAAGGTGCACTACCGGGGCACGCTCACCGACGGCACCGAGTTCGACAGCTCGAAGAAGAGCGACCGCCCGTTCGACTTCAAGATCGGCGCGGGCCGCGTCATCAAGGGGTGGGACCAGGGCGTGCCGGGGATGAAGGTCGGCGGGAAGCGCAAGCTCACCGTCCCCGCGAGCCTCGGCTACGGAGAGCGCGGACACCCGCCGGTCATCCCCGCAAACGCCACGTTGATCTTCGAGATCGAGCTGCTCGAGGTGACGAAGGGCGGCGCGGCGACGGCGAGCACCCCGCCTCCGAGCGCCGACGACCCGCTCGCCGGGAAGTGGACGCTCGCGGACGCCACCAAGAACGTGAAGGGCACCGGCGCGCTGGTCGCGAAGATCGACACGTCGATGGGCGCGCTCGAGTGCAAGCTCTACGAAGACAAGGCCCCCGTCACGGTCGCGAACTTCATCGGCCTCGCCACCGGCGAGCGCACGTGGAAGGACCCGAGCGGCAAGTGGGTCCAGAAGCCCGCGTACGAGGGCACCACGTTCCATCGCGTCATCAAGGGCTTCATGATCCAGGGCGGCGACCCGAAGGGCGACGGCTCGGGTGAGCCCGGCTACGTGATCAAGGACGAGATCTGGGACGGCTCGAAGCACGATCGCACCGGCCTCCTGTGCATGGCGAATCGCGGCCCGAACACGAACGGCTCGCAGTTCTTCATCACGGAGGAGCCCAAGGCGAGCCTCGACGGCAACTACACGATCTTCGGCGAGTGCACGCCCGACAAGATCGTCCACGACATCGC
>Ga0105047_10002518_pt1 | contig 32650 bp, 23 predicted proteins | sample MAT04_FD_78384 | JGI IMG/M metagenome (GOLD analysis project Ga0105047, IMG submission 78384) | Freshwater microbial communities from Lake Fryxell liftoff mats and glacier meltwater in Antarctica - MAT-04 (megahit assembly) | ecosystem: Environmental > Aquatic > Freshwater > Ice > Liftoff... | reverse complement strand
TATTTACTTTTTTGGGTCACCGTTCAGTTGTTGTGGTAGTGGCGCGGGCGTCTCTGCCCGTGCGAGCATTCTGGGGTGGCGTTCGTGCGGTAAGCGTCCATTGGTTTTTAACGCCCGCAATCCATAAACGGCCTGGCAACTACTTCGTCTCTGCCGGCAACTTGGGCCGGTACTCATCTTTGAACAGCCCGATCTTCTCCATCGGAATGGATTTGAGTCCGGCGTTTTCAGGAAGGGCCTTCTGTTCGTCAAAAAAGTTATCCTTCAATCCCCAATTAACCGGATCGGCGCCGTGCAGGTTGATGGGCACTTTGCAATTCGTGGTGATGTTGAGCTTCACGCTGTTGCCCTTCGGCGCGGCGGGTTCGTTCTCGAGAATCGTGGCGAGCAGCGGGTAGCGCGTGCTGTAGGGCGGCTCGGTGTGCTTCATCTCGCTCAGCTTTTTATACATGTGCCAGTCGCCGGTTTCGGAAGCCTTCTCCTTGGCCCAGCCGATGCCGCGCGCGTCGAGATGAATCGCCAGCGTGCAATCGACGAAGATGTTGTTCTCCAGAACATTGTCGCGCCCGCCGCCGATCTGAACGGCGCGCGAAACGCGCGTGAAGACGTTTCCGGTGATGGTCGTGCCGCTGGCCAGGTCGTCGAGATAAACGCCCATCACATCGGTGAACGTATCCTTCTGGTCCTGCAATGATCTCATCAGGTCGTGAAAATGATTGTTGCGGATGACATTGCCGCGCGCCGTCCAGTCGCGGCCCATGTAGAAGGCGCCGGCGTCGCCCGTGTCGGTGCAGACGGTGTGAACGTCGTTGAACTCGACAATGTGATCGTTGCCGCTGAGGTGAATCGCGTTATGCGGCGCGTCGTGAATCAGATTGTTCGCCACGCGATTGCCGACGCCCCACACATTCACGCCCGGTCGGTACGTGCGGCACCAGCGGCTGAAATGATGAATGTGATTGTTGACCGCAAAATTTCCGGCCGGCGTGAGCGTCTTGCGATCGCCGCCGCCCAGATTGATTCCGCCATCGCCGCAACCGTGAATGTCGCAACTCTGCACGCCATTCTCTTTCCCGCCCTTTATTTTGATGCCGTAGTTTCCGGTGTTGCGAACAGTGCAGCCGGCGATGAGACATTGACTGCAGCCGTCGATCTCGATGCCATCGCCGCGGCAGGCTTCGAAGGTCAGTCCGCGAACGGTGACGTAGGAGACATTCTGCATCTTCAGCAGCGGCGTGCTGCATATCGAGATGATCGCGTTGCCGTCCTCCACGGGACCCGGCGGCAGGAAATAAAGCAGCCCGTTTTTCCGGTCGAGGAACCATTCGCCCGGCTCGTCGATCTCTTCGAGAAGATTGAGCACCCGGAAGCGGCGATTGGCCACGTAGCCCATCACGCCATGCGGCGCCTGCGTGGTGATCGTGTTCGTGCCGCTGTCGATGCTCTCGACTTTGACGTATGAATCGGCCCAGTCGTAATTCCAATATCCGTGCACCCACATTTCAGTGGCAAACGACCAGTTCTTCAAGCGCTCGGCATCGCAAGTAAACTTGCCGCCGTCGGGGCCGCCTGGAACTGTTTTGATCGTGGCCCAACCGGTGTTGGGCCAGCGCGCCAGAGGCATCGGACGATCCTGAAAAAACAACTCCATCGCGGCGGGGCCTTCCGGCCGTCCGAAACCGCGCGGTCGAAGTTCGCCGTAATCGGTGATGCCCAGAAGTTTCAGGTCGACTTGCAGAATCGGCAGGCGTCCATCCAGGCGCTGAAAAATATCGGCTTTTGTGACGCGCGTGAAAACGCCCGCCGTCAACTCTATCCCGCCGATGATGCGCGCGTCGCCCTTCCCGCGATAGACGACTGGCGCTTCGGCCGTTCCCGAATCCTGTTCGGTCAAGACGAAGCCGCGCGAGAGCGAGGTAACGCCTGAGATCCAGACCGTCACCGGCAGCTTGACGCCATCGTTCTTGCGGCGGGCGCGGATTTCGTCGCGCGCGCGGGTCAGCGTGGCAAACGGTTTTTCTTCGGTTCCCGGATTGTCATCGTCGCCGGAGCGCTCGACGTACAGCGAGATTTCCGCTGAGGCGGCGCCAAACGCATACAGCATGCACAGCACAGCGCCGATTCGAAACCGCATCAATCCATTCCTGTCTGCTTGATCGGGCAGATTCGAATGTCTGCCCACCTTTCGCGAAGCTTTTGCATCTCTCGCCGGATGGCTTCACCGGAGTCAAGCGCGATGAAGGCTCGAAGCAGGTTCCACGCGAAGCCAGACTTTGCTAGGGTTTCGGAGTTGGCAAAGGTTCCAGAATCTTCGGCAGCGGCTCCTTATTAGCCGGTGCTTCAGGCGCCTTGACCGCAGGCGCGGCGAACGGCAGCGCCGTCGGCCTGGATTCTTCGCGGTGCGTTCGAGCGCGCATCTTCAACAGGGCCAGTTCATGAATGCGCTGCTCCCATTCGCGGTGGCGGGTATGAAAAATCTCCCACTCGTCGGTGCGAATGACCACGTCCAGTGACGGATTGCCGCAATACTTTGCACCACTTTTGATCTTCACGATAATGCGCGAATACTGAATGTAACAGGATTCCAACTTCGTGATGCGCATGCCTTTGTCTTCGAGCTCAGTCACTTTTACGTCGAAGGGCTTGACGTGCGCTTCCTGCGCAATGGCCTGCACTACGGCATCGACCAGCCGGTCGTGGTCGCATACATATTGCCGCTCAGTGGCAAAGGTCATCGATGCCATCGAGCATAGCGACAACAGCAGCAGCAAACGCAATTTCATAGTTCAAAAACCCCTCGCACCGAATCAGAATGGAAAGCGACGCTATTGAGTCCAGTGTGGGAAAGAAAGTTTGAAACGATTTAACGGCCAATCGTTTCAAATTTTCTTCCCTTTAGTAACAACACTGGGCTCAATAAGAATACGATAAAACGGCGCTTGGTTACAAGAGGAATAATGAACCTTGACAAACAGGCCTAACAAAACGAAGGTGCGCTCGTCGAAACCGTCTTCCTAGAGGTTCGTCACGTTTGAAATGAAGGGCTGTTTTCACCCATCAACACAATCGTGACGAACCACTAGCATTCAATCATGGATGAGGAGATCTCAGGCTTGAATTGTCGTCTTGTTATTGCAACCCTTTTTCTCAACGCGTGCGCCTTTGCAGGCGATTTTCAGATCAGTCCCGATCTGTCCGTGGACAGTCTTGCCGTGGCGGGCGGTTCGCAGGAGTACCTCGTTGTCTGGCGCGATGTGCTCGGCGCGCAGTTGCGCGGCTCCATCGTCAGCAACACGGGCGTGGCCGGAGCCAGCTTCGGCATTTCCAAAGCCGGTTCGCAGCCGCAGACCTCGCCGGTGCAGCGCAGCACCGTCGCATACGACAACGTCATGTTGCGCTACCTGGTGGTCTGGTCCGACAGCAGCACCGCCGAAGCCGGCATTCGCGGCGCACTGATCTCCCCGCAGGGACAGATTATTGGCGGATCTGATTTTCTAATCTCTCGCACCAGCCGCAGCACCGAGCTGAACCCGCAGGTTCTCTTCACCGGACAGACTTTTATTGTGGCCTGGCAGGATAACCCTGTTTCGTCCGGCACTGGCGGCACGCAAATTTTCTTCTCGCGCCTGCCCTCGTCGCTGGTGCCGACCAATCCGGTGGCGATCGCCGGGTCGGGGACGACGCTGCTGCAAAGCCTCGAGTTCCTCATCGCCGGAGCTGGCGGCGAGACGCTCGTCGTTTTTCAGGACGCCTCCGCGTCACCGACGGTCACCCGAGCGGTGCGCGTCCGCGCGAACGGAACGTTTGTGCCTTCATCGGACGGCAGCGTCACCGGAACGATGCTCTTCTCCCGCGATTTGAAGCCGACCGGATTCGGCGTGCCCATTGGCGGCGCGTACGTTGATCCGGAGTACATCATCTTGAGCTCGCATAGCGCGCAGCTCGATTCGTCGGTCTTTAAAACCCGCCTGCAGAGCAGCGGCGTGGTGATTCGTCCGTCGCTTCCTTTTGCCGAGATCGGGCAGGCCACCACCGGATTGAACGAAGATGAATTTCCGCGCACCTTTTTCAATCCCACCTCGCCGGCCGGATTTCCGGACGCGCAAGGCGAATTCCTCTTTCTGCGCAACGCCAAAGTCAGCGCGACCGCCTACCATATTCTCTCGGCGCGCGTCACCACCGATGGCATGAACCGCGATCCCAATCACGTGCTGATCGACGGCGCGGGCCGCGGCGTGCTCGACGGCGCCGTGGCGGGCACGACCGGCACGCAGTACCTGGCGGTCTGGATGGACGGGCGCAATAGCATTCAACAGCCTGCCTCAAGGATCGCGGTCTTCGGCACGCTGATCGATTCGACCATCCCCGGCGATCTGGCCAAGCCTTTTATCAAGGCCAATGCGACGGCCTCGCCGGTCGTCGGCCGCGCGCCCATGGACGTACAGTTTTTTCAAAGCGGTTCAACGGGCATCGTCGATACGATCCATTGGGATTTTGGCGACGGTGGCAACATCGACGCAACCGCGCCCAAGCACACCTATACGAGCAGCGGCGAATTCTTGGCGGTGATCGCGCTAATTCGAGCCGGCTTTGTGATGCGTGACTTCGTGCGCATCACCGTGGACGGCGATGAATTGGGCGGGGCAGGGGGCCCCCCGCAGACAATCGGCGGCGTGCTCGGCCCGGTCAGTTCCTTCGTGAATACAGACATTGCCATTGCCGGATTTACGGCCGGAGTGAATTTCAAAACACCAAACGCGGATGGATTTCGCTTCGTCGGCACCATCGATGTCAGCCGCCTTCCGGTGCTGCTGGACGGCGTGACCGGATCGCTGGCCATTGCCGGAAAAGAATATCCCTTTACGCTTACAGCAAATGGCAGCTACGATACCGAGACCGGCGTGACTCCCATAGTACGAGTCGCGGTGAATCGCGTCACCGGCGCCTTTCTTGTTGCCGCCGGCAGCGAAGAACTTTTTTCAGTCTTCGAGCCGCTCGGCGTGACCAACGAGACGGTTGCCAAACCTGGCAGAGTGATTGTCGTACCGTTCACCTTCAAGCTGAACACGCTGCAACTGGATTCGGTGCTGACCTGCTTCTACCGCGCAACGGCGGGAAAGTCGGGCACAGTGGTTTACAAATTTGGCAGTTCTGGATTTGATGATACGGGGGTCTTCGACATCTTCGGCCTCGCGGCCAAGGAGCAGGGCAAGGAAGCGACGACACTTAAAACGCATGCCTTTACCTTGTTTGCCAATCTCACTCCCGGCGGCGGCATCGCGTTGATCAAGGCCGACACCGGAACCTGGCGCATCACGCTCGGCAATTACATTGAGGACATTCCCGTCGGAGCACTCACCGAGAGCAAAGGCAGCTACCGTTTCAGTGGCAGCAAAAGCAAAGTCGGCATCCAGCGCTTCATCTATTCACCCATCGAAAAAAAGATCGGCATTAGCTGGAGTCGTGTACCGGCCGAAGGCGACAGCCCGTCGGGAATGCCTATCGCCGCCAGCATCATCCAGCGCGCCGACATGGCGTTCTCAGTCGATTTTGACGTGAAGAACGACGGCTTCAGTAAATTTCAAGGCAGCCAAAACGCGCGCTTCTTTCGAAATAAACAGAAAGAGAAAAAGTGGAAACAGCGCTAGGTTTGAAATATGAAAGTGAAACGTAAAACGTAAGGGGACGCTGGGTTTCTGGGCAATGTCGCTTCAACGTCGCATCAAATACGAAACGGACCGCAAGCGCGATCCGTTTTTTTTATGAATTCAAACTCAGGTCCAACTTGAGACGCGACGCAAGTTCAACGATCCCTTACGTTTTACGTTTCACGTTTTATTCGTCTAGAACTCGACGATAAAGCGCTTCGATGAACCCATGGCTCCGGTGACCATGGCCGCAATGCCGGTCACGAGGAATCCAATCAGAAACGTCATATCGGCTTTAGGCTGAGCGATGTCGGATTTCCAGGTCGTTGCTCCACCTACCCACATGACGCAGGAGACCGCCGAGAGAACCAGAAGCACGAAAGCGATGATGGTCATCATGCGCTGGCGGCTCTGCACATCTGAAATTTCAGTATGCTCGTTAGCCGTCAAATTATTGATGCGCCGTCCGCAGGAGGGACAGGAAATCTCTTTTTCATCAGTGTTCAGCAACGCCTCTCGGGTCGTCGAACACTCACTGCATATCAGTTTCACTGCAATCGCCATGTGTTTTCTCCGCCGACTCTAAAGATAACAGCCATAGGAAAGGACACCTCTGGCACAAATTATCCTTCGCAAAATATTAGATAGCCGCGCCGATTTGTCAAAGGCCGAAAAAGTAGAATGCACCAGAGCATCCGTTCTCCCCTCGCCCCCGAGGTAGGGGGAGAGGGGTCGGGGGTGAGGGGCGGGGCCTCCCTCCGAATCATTTTAGTAGCGCAGGCTTCCAGCCTGCCCGTGTCGATTCCAAAAGCTGGCAAGCAGGCAATGCCTGCGCTACGCGAATCATTTTCCAATTGATGATTGGCCGAATTTGAGGATCATGGCTCCTCCATGACAGAACACAAAACCGCGCGCGTCGCACTGCTCTCCATCGGCGATGAACTTCTCCTTGGCGAAATCACCGACACCAACATGCCTTGGATCTCGCAGCAACTCCTGCTGCTGGGCATGACCGTGATCGGATCGGAGACCGTCGGCGACGAGATCGAGGACATCGTCGCCGCATTCCAGCGCGCCATGGCCCGTGCCGATGTGGTCATCGCTACTGGAGGGCTTGGCCCCACTGCCGACGACCTCACCATGGAAGCGCTCGCGCGCGCCACGGGCGTCAGCTTGAGCCACCGCGAAGAAGTCATGGAGCAGATGGCCGCGCGCCTCAAGCGGCCCGTCGCTCTGTTCTCCGAATCCAATCGCAAACAGGCGATGCTGCCTGAAGGTTCAATTGTTCTCCGCAACGATTGGGGCACCGCGCCCGGCGTTTATTTTTCTGTCCCTCAGAAGTATGGCAAGCCCAAAGATATTTTCCTGATGCCCGGCGTCCCGCGCGAGATGCACGGTCTACTGGCTGAACGCATCCTGCCGATCCTGCGCGAAAAATACCCCGCGCCACGCTTTCTGTCGATCAAGCGCCTGCACGCCTTCGCACTTCCTGAATCCACTATCGGCGAGCGCATCAAGCCGCTCATGCAGGCCGGGCACAACCCCAATGTCGGCACCCGCGTCGCTGGGGGCATCGTCACTGTCCGTCTCGTTGCCAGCGGCGAAAGCATTGAGCAGGCTCAAACTATTCTTGCGCCGCACGAAGCAACCGTGCGCGAGGCCCTCCGCGAAGGCCTCTTTGGCGAGGATGACGACACGCTCGCCGGAGTCACCCTTCAGGCGCTGCTGGATCGCAAAAAAACAATCGCTCTTGCCGAGAGCTGCACCGGCGGAATGGTCGCCGCGCTGCTCACTGAAATTTCCGGTTCCAGCGCCTCCTTAATGGAAGGCGCCATCGTCTACTCCAACGAATCCAAGATGCGCACCTGCAATGTCAAAGCCGAAACGCTTGCCGCTCACGGAGCCGTCTCCGCTCAGACCGCCGAAGAACTCGCCATCGGGATGCGCGCGCGCGCTGGCACTGATCTGGCCTTGAGCGTCACGGGCATCGCCGGACCCGGCGGCGGCTCGGAGAAAAAGCCTGTCGGTCTGGTTTTTTTTGGAATCGCCAGCGCCCACGGCGTGCGCAGTTTCGAAAAGAACTATCCAGGAATGGACAGGCAGCGCGTTCGCGAGCGTGCCGCAAGCCAGGCCCTTGATCTGATCCGCCGTGCTGCTCTCGATATTCTTTGAATCTAAAACTTCGTCAGCGCAATATTCTGGTCATTAGTCAAGTCGAACAAGGTTTCGATTCCCAGTAATTCCATCACCTGTTGAATCTTGACGCCCACGTTCATCAGCACCACGTTGCCATCGTTCTCTCGCGCGCGCGACTGGCTGTTCAGCAGCACGCTCGCGCCCGCCGAGGACATATATTTCACCCCGGCCATGTCCACGATCAATTTGAATTTCTTTTTATCAGCCAGGTCATCCATGTAATCCTGAGCATCCCGGCTGGAGTGCGCGTCCAGATCTCCGAAGAGGTGCAGCACCGTCACGGATTGTTCGGCGAGTTCTTCCTGCTCGATCCTGAACTTTTTCGACATGTTGATTCCTATGGAGTCTCGTTGACGCTGGCATCGTACCGAGACGCGTCACTAATTGAAGAGACTTTCGGTAACCGTTCAGTTGTGGTAGTGGCGCGCGCGTCTCTGCGTGCCGTTCACTCCCAAGAGCCAAAAGCCAAGAGCCAAGAGCCACTCACTCCCGCCACCCGACCCGCGCCGACTCCCGCAGCCCCTCGCGATACGTCGGAAAGCGCAGCGTGATCCCGAAATCCGCCTTCAGCTTCGCGTTCGAACAGCGCTTGTTGCTCTTGCGCAGCAGGTCCGCGCAGCCTTCGGCGGGAGATTGAAAATCCACGCGCACCGCGGGCGCGCCCATCAGTTCGGCGATTAGATTCATATAATCGCCGGCCGGCTTGGGCTCGTCGTCGCTGACGTTGTAGGCGTCGCCGGCGTTTCCCTTGGTCAGAGCGGCGGCCATGATCTCGATGAAATCGTCGACATAAATGTGGTTCATCACCTTCGCCGGATCGGTGCTCAATACGTACGTGCCTTCGCGGATCTTTTTGTTGACCACGCCTTCGGGACGGTAGATCGAACTGGGGCGCAGGATGATCAGCGGCAGCTCCTTCTCGCGATACGCCGCCAGCAGGATGTTCTCCGCCTGCACGCGCAGCTTGCCCATCGCCGACGCCGGATCGCGCGGCGCGCTTTCGTCGATCCATTCGCCGTCGATCTGTCCGTAGACCGCCGTGCTGCTCTCGTAAACGTAACGCTTGAGCGTAATTCCCTCCAGCACCGCGAGAACGTTTCGCGTGCCGTCAACATGCAGAGCGCGGAGCTGCTCGTCGGTGCCCTGCATGCTGCCCATCAAATGGTAGACGGCATCGATGCCATCGCCCATTCCGCGCAGCGTCTCAGGTTTTGTCACGTCTCCGACATGCGGCGCAATCCCGATCTTGCGCAGCGCGACGGCGTGCTCGGCGCTGCGCGTCAGCCCGCGCACGGAGTGCCCCTCCTTTATTAAGCGCTGCGCCAGCCGCTTGCCGCGGTAGCCGCATCCGACAATTAAAATGTTCAACTTTGGAGTACTCATTATTTATCCTTCGCCGATGACGCTTTTTTTGAGCGCGTTAATTTAAAACCACTGTTATCAACTCTGCGACCGGGCAGTATAAGAAGCTTCAGTTTTGAAAGCAAAGCGTCTAGATGGGAACACAGATCGAACATGGTCAAGGAAGCACTTCTCGACGTCCTCAAAGAGTACTTCGGCTACACCGAATTCCGGCCGCTGCAGCAGGAGATCATTCTCGACACGCTGGCGGGGCGCGATGTTTTTGCGCTGCTGCCCACCGGCGGCGGCAAGTCGCTCTGCTTTCAACTGCCCGCATTGCTCCGCCCCGGACTGACGGTCGTAGTCTCGCCGCTGATCGCGTTGATGAAAGATCAAGTCGACGCGCTGCAGGCCAGCGGCGTCGCCGCGACGTATCTCAACTCGTCGCTTGATGCCGATCAGGCCCGCTCGCGATTGCGCGGCCTTCATCAGGGCGAATACCGCCTCCTTTATGTAGCGCCGGAACGGCTGATGCTCAGCGGCTTCCTGGCCGACCTGCAAAAATGGAACGTCAATCTCATCGCCGTCGACGAAGCGCATTGCATCAGCGCATGGGGTCATGATTTCCGGCCGGAGTACCGCAATATCGCGCAGGTCCGCGCGCAGTTTCCCAACGTGCCCGTGATGGCGCTGACCGCCACCGCCACCGGCCGCGTGCGCGAAGACATCGTCAATCTGCTTAAGCTGAAAGACGCCGGATGCTACGTCGCCAGCTTCAATCGTCCCAACCTCAGCTACCGCGTGGTGCCAAAGAACAGCGCCTACGACCAGACGCTCGCCTTCATCAAAAAACGTCCGCAGGAGAGCGGCATCGTCTACTGCCTCAGCCGCAAAGGCGCCGAAGGCCTGGCCTCAAATCTCTGCGCCGACGGCATCAAGGCCAAGCCCTACCACGCCGGCTTGGAACCGTCGCAGCGCTCCAAAAATCAGGAACTCTTTCTGCGCGACGAAGCGCGCGTCATCTGCGCCACGATCGCCTTCGGCATGGGCATCAACAAACCCAACGTCCGTTTTGTGATTCACTACGATCTGCCGAAGAACATCGAGTCCTACTATCAGGAGACCGGCCGCGCCGGCCGCGACGGATTGCCCAGCGATTGCCTGCTCCTTTTCAGCGCCGGAGACATGGTCAAGCAGACGCGCTTCATCGACGAGATGAGCAATCCCGATGAGCAGGAATATGCGCGCCAGCAACTTCGAAAAATGGCGCAGTATTCGGAGACCGCATCCTGCCGCCGCGCCGTGCTGCTCGATTATTTCGGCGAAAAATGGCCGCTCGAAAATTGCAACGGCTGCGACAATTGCAACACGCCGCGCGACACCTACGACGGCACACTGCAGGCGCAAAAATTCATGTCCTGCGTCTACCGCATCCACGAACGCACTCCCTCTTTTGGCGCGAGCATTTTTCACATTACTGAGGTTCTGCTGGGCAAATCCTCCGCGACCATCGAAAGTTGGGAACATCAAAACCTCTCCACCTTTGGCATCGGCAAAGAATTGAAGAAAGCCGAATGGCAGGCCATCGGCCGCGAACTGATCCGCCTGCGCCTGCTGACTGAAAAGCAGGACGGTAAATTCACGCGCATCCAGTTGAGTTCTGACGGCCGCGTCGCGCTGACTCAGCGCAAACCGATTCAACTGACCCGCGCACCAATAAGCGTAGAGGATGACGACGAACCGAAGTCCGGCAAGAAACGCTCGGCGAAAGAAGGCGAGATCGCCTGCGATGAAGCGCTCTTTGACAAGCTGCGCGATCTGCGCAAGAAACTCGCCGACGAGCGCAACGTCCCCGCGTACATTGTCTTCTCCGACGTCTCGCTGCGCCAGATGGCCAGCAACTATCCGCAGAGCGGCGACGACTTGCGCCGCATCAGCGGAGTAGGCGAGAAGAAGCACGCCGAATTCGGCGCTGCATTCTTGAAGGAAATCGCCGACCACCTGCAAGGCAGCGCAAAATTAAGTTTCCCCGAGAACGAGGGGCGCCCCGCGCCCGCCGTGTTCGTGCCGCGCCGTCCAAAAGTCACCGACACCATCCGCGAGACGCTGCGTCTCTTCCGCGACGGCCAGTCGCCCGAATCGATCAGCGCTGAACGCGGCCTCGTCGCCGGCACCATCTACGGCCACCTTGCCGATGCCATCGAAGCCGGCGAACCGATCGAGATCAGCCAGATCGCCACGCCGCAGCAGCAGGATCGGATCTCCGAAGAGTTCAAGAAAATCGGTTTCGCCAACCTGACTGGAATCCAGGAAGCGCTCGGCGACGGTTACAACTACGGCCAGATAAAAGTCATGCGCGCGCACATTCTAAAAACGCTGGGCAAGTAAAAATTTTCCTTCTCCCCCTTTCGGGGGAGAAGGTCGACGTGAGCGTAGCGAACGCGGGATGAGGGGCGTGCGTGTTGCAAGAGAGACGTTGCACGCCCCTCACCCCCGACCCCTCTCCCCCTATACCGCGGGGGCGAGGGGAGAACGAATGCCGATTCGATTCTTCTACTTCCCGTCCGTTGGTTCGCAAGCTTCCTCCGGCAAAAGGCGCGGGCGTGAATGTGATCAACTTTCCGGACCGCTGGCGTCACGTCGTACGGCTATCGCTTGACCGAACCTCGCGTCATCTCTTTCTTGCCGTCGCGCGATTGCCCCTTCTTTACGAGGGTCTTGGCTTTCTTTGGATCGGGAGCCTGGCCTGCTTTCGATGACCGGTCCTTGGATGGTTTGGCTGGCATTTGCTGATTCTCCTGGGCACTAGCTTAACGTCTGAGCCGAGCAAATGAGTCCAGTGTGGGTAAAGAAAGTTTAAAACGATTCGTTCCAAACTTTCTTCTCTTCATTAACAACACTGGACTCAATAACTCTTTATAATCATACCAAGCGACCCTGTTTTTCAGTCAATAATTTTCCACTGCACAGGAAATTGTTTGTAAAAAAAGCACGTCGTTACGCCGCGCGCAAAATGGATAGCCGTAGCGCCCCCGCGCGTCTCCTCCTTTATTAACGAAGCGTACCCCTCGCTTGCCGTAGCCGGGTACCGCAGCGCCAGCGGGCATTCCAATGTTGAAAAATCGTCCTGCGCCAGCGCTGGAAAGAGCAGTCGGAATTGGATTCCACTTCGGCGACTTCCCGAGCACCTCTTCAGCGCTGTAACCTGTCATTCGTGTGAATGCCGGATTCACGTAGACGATACAGGGCAACTCGATATCGGCGCGGAAGTCTCAACCAACCTGCGTGCGGCGCGCCGCGCTTTGAAGGAAAGTATTCCGGCGGCAGCAAGCAATGTCACACAGCTCAAATTTAGTGCGAGCAGCATGGGAGGGACGCTGCTCTTTCCGAGCCAGACCGAAACCCAAACAACACTGACGAACACGATCACGGCGGCGGCAGGAGTGGCCAGCCCGAGCAAAATCAGCCCGCCTTTTCCGGTAAGCCGCGTCACGCCGAGCAATGCCGTCACCGAGTGGCTCCATGTCAGCGACCAGGCCACCCATGCCGTCGAGCCCAGCAGGATGGTGATGCCGGCCTCCCAGCCAAAGGAGACCCACGAAATCGCCGCGGCGTTGCCCCAGATCAGAATAAAAATCATGAAGCCCAGCAGGCTCATTTGAAAACGCGTCATGAGCAGGTGGCCGTAGTAGATCGCGTGCGTCAGCAGCACCGCCCAGATGATGAAAATCATACCGCGAAAAAAGTACCAATTCAGCCCCGTGCCCAAAGTGGGGACAGCGTAGAGAACGCCGATCCAGAGCAGCGGGATTGCGCAGGAGAAGTTGGCAAGCTTGCGCAGTCGCGCGTTTTCAAATGACTGATCGCTCATTTAAGTTCGACCGCCGGAACGTGGAAGATGTTGTCGACCTCGCGCCATGCCGAGATTTGTGATTTCTGTTTCCGTTGTGCAAAGAAATTTAGGCTTCCATTGTCGACTCCATCCGTTCCCACCGACCAGACCCAGAAGCTGTTGTCGTCCGGATCGACTTTAAATTTCAGCGTGCCGTTTTTTGAGTCCGAGGGGTCGGCCAGAAATCGCGGATCGAGTTTCAGGTCATTGAGATCCGTTGGCCAACGTCGATTTTCATGCCGGTAAAGCAGCGCCGTGATACCCACGATCATGGTGCGAAACGCCAGCCGGCGCTGAATCACGCTCTCTGCGCTGCGTGAGAAAGCAGGAAAAATTGAACTCAACAGAAGGAACGACCGGTGCCTGGTGGATTCCTCCTGCCACTCGGCATCGCGCTGTTCCGGGGTGAGCAGAATTGAAGGCTTCGAGGTTTTTTCACTTTCTTCCGCGGAAGCGATCAGGCGCTCAAAGATGCTGCTGGCATGTTTCTGATCGGCTGCACTGACTGCGCTATACCAATTGAATAGAAACGGATCACTGTATACGTGTTCACCGGCGCCCATCTGGTCGCTGAGGTGAAACATGAACTTCTGGTCGGTGCGCAGGGAGTCGGCATAACGGATGTTCAGGTCGTGACGGGACTGAACGAGCGCGAGCAGTCCCCTGAGGTTCTCTTGAGTCGGACGTGCTCCGGCGGTGTTGAGAGCCGCTTCAAGACTGCCGGCAGAGATTGAATCGATGGCGACGCTCACCAGCACGGAAATCAAAATCGCCGGATCGCTGCGCACGTGGTCGGCGGCCGCCGACATGGTTTTCATGCTGCGCAGAACGGCCGGCCAGTCGTTATCGGCAGCGGCAACCCTGGCGCGCAGCGCGCAGATTCGCGCACAATCCCTCATTGTACTAAGGTGCGGCAGCGGCAGATTCAATCCCAGGCTGTAATCCAGATCCCAATTGCACTCCGGCAGATCAGCGGCTTGATCGGCCGCCGCCAGCAGCGCAGCATTGGCGGCCAAATGAACGCGCGCCGGCGAGTTGGGCGAGACGTCGAGCGGATTGCTCTCATTTGCAAGCGTGGCATTTTTGGCACCACTCCGAGCGCGAAACGCATTGCGCCAATGCAGCGCCGCGTTACGCGCGTCTGGCAAGGGCGCCGGTTGCATAGCCACAAGCGCGCGTTTGCTTTCCACGAGCCGCTCGCGGGCCGCGATCCGTCCGGCGCCGACCAGCGCGACGTAGATGCTCAACCCCGCGCCGAGGAAAACGACCAGGCTCAACGGGGCGCGGCGCTTGTGCTGCAGGAACCATTTCGCATGGCTCAGGGAATTCACTTTGTCGTTGTCCTCGGATATGACGAAAGTGTACGCCGTAGGGAAGATTGTGCAGGTTCAAAACATCTTTGTGAAAGTGTTTGCCGCTGCAATCAGAAAGAGTAAACACGCTGCCATGCAATCCGACGAACTCAAGCGCCGCGTTCGCGACGCCAACAATCTTGTCGACCTCGTCCAGAGCGCCGTTGGCAAACTCGTCCGCGCCGGGCGCAACTTGAAGGCGTGCTGCCCGTTTCATAACGAGAAGACGCCCTCGTTCAGCGTCAACCCCGAAGGACAGTTTTTTCATTGTTTTGGATGCGGCAAGAGTGGCGACGTCTTCACCTTTGTGATGCTCTTTGAACGCGTCGAGTTTCCCGAGGCGCTGCGCATCCTCGCCGACCGCGCGGGCATCCAATTCGAAGTCGATCCCAAAGCCGTCGAGCAGCACAAAAAAGAGACCGACTGGAAGAGCTATTTGTACAAGCTCAACGACGCCGCCGCGCGCTTTTATCGCGAGCAGCTCTCCTCGAACGCCGGCAAGACCGCGCGCGAATACATTAAGAAGCGCGGCCTGAGCGAGGAGATCTGCGAGAAGTTCCGCATCGGCTATTCGCCCGCGGGCGGCTCGCCGTTGCTGCAGCGTCTGCAAGGCCAGAAGGCTCCGCCCAAGGCCATCGTCGCCGCCGGACTGGCGACGCAGCGCGAAGACGGCGCGATCCGCGATTTTTTCTACGACCGGCTGATGTTTCCGATTTCCGATCTGCAGGGCCGCGTGATCGCCTTCGGCGGACGCATCCTCGGTGATGGCGAGCCCAAATATTTGAACACGCGCGACACGCCGCTCTTCAGCAAGACCAAGACCGTCTATGCCATCGACCACGCGCGCGAGGAGATCGTCGAGAAGCGCGAGGCGATCCTCGTCGAAGGTTACACCGACGTGATGATGTGCCACCAGCACGGCGTCACCAACGTCGTCGCCTGTCTTGGAACGGCGATCACCATCGAACACGTCCGGCAACTGCGCCGCATTGCCGATAAACTGATGATGCTGACCGACTCCGACGCCGCCGGCGCCAAGGCCAGCGAGCGCAGTCTCTCGGTGCTCTTCGCCGAGCAGATGCCGGCGACGGTTGCGCGGCTGCCCGGAAAAGATAAAGATCCCTGCGATTTTCTGCTCGCGCATGGCGCCGAGAAATTCAGCGAGGCGCTGAAGCAGACTGTGGAACTTTTCGACTATAAGTTCGAGATGGTGCGCGCGAAGCATGATATTCGCCAGCCGCTCGGCCTGAAGAGCGCGGTCGAAGAACTGATGGAATTAATTTCAACAATTCCAGACACTTTGCTCAAAAACCGATACAGATATGAGATCGTGCAGCGTCTAAATATCGACGAGCGCGATCTGCAATACGACGTTCGGCGGCCGGCTCAAGTTGAGCGTTCCGAGAGTGATACGGCGGCGTCGGACGTCGGCTCCGTGCCCCTTCCCAGCAGTGAACTGGCGGGGTCGGAACGTGAATTGCTCAAATTTTTATTTCATGAGCCAGCATGGTTGCAGGAGGTCGTCACGCAAGTCGATCTGTCCAATCTGAGCGGGCCGGTCGAAAAATTAATCGGCATGGCGATGCTCGGCGCTTTGGGCGATGGCGTTCTGCCGCCGGATTTGAATACGCTGCAGCCGGGCGGCTCAGGCAGCGCCGTCGCGCGGGAAGTGCTCGCGCGCTTGCCTGATTCGTCGATGGATGGTGGTGTACTGAGTGAAGGAGCGCGCTCCTTATGTGTCTCATTGGCCGAAAGCGTCACGCAGGGCACCAAGCTCGATCCCAAACACCGCATGGAAATCGTGGTACGTACCGTAACGCTGGAAACGCTATTGCTGCGCTATCGGGAGGCTGAGCGGTTCTGGACGCATGCCAGATTGCAAGATGACGGGACAGCGGAAAAGGCATACGTGACTGTGGTTGCGCTTCGAAAACAGATCGCGGCGATGAAATCCCGCGGAAACAACGATAAGTAGCGCGGGCGTCTCTGTCGGCGCTATGTGGCAATTGTGCGGGTGCAGAGGCCCTCACCGCTGGAAAATCAGGAATTGCGGACCCGGTTCAGCACATTTTAGCATGAGGACATCTTAGCGCCGAGGAGCCTCGATAGGCATTTTTAATCTTGTAGAACTTAAGCCCACAGTGGGGTATGCTGTTTGGCTTATGCCCCAATATAACGCGGGCATATTTAGTCATGGAGGATGTTGAAATTGGTTCAGGCGAATACTGTCTTGACGCCCAAGCAGGAAGAAGAAGTAGAGAAGATCATTGATCGTTTTCGAGATGCGGGTTTATTGAGCTACGAAGAGTTGGATCAGCAGTTATCCACCGATGTTCAAGCTCCAGAAGCGATCGATGCGATTCTGCTCAAAATTGAAGAGCAGGGCATCGAACTGGGTGACGATGCCGAACTTCGCACCCGTGCCGAAACACGCGAAAACGCCGCCGACGAAAGCCCCGTTGTAATGGGGGACGACGAACCCGTCGTCGACGAAGAGGCCGAAGGCCGCGAGCTGCACGACCCGGTCCGCATGTACCTGAGCCAGATGGGTTCCATCCCGCTGCTCACGCGCGACCAGGAAATCAAGCTGGCCAAGACCATCGAATTGATGAACAGCGGGTTCCGCCGCAAGGTGCTGACCAGCGATTACGTCATCGAGAAATCGATCGAGATCTTCGAAGCGCTCAACCGCGCCGACCTTGCTTTCGATCGCACCGTTCAGACCTCCGGCTCGTCGGGCGTCGAACGCGATGACATCTTCGAACGCAAAGAAGGCCACTTGCAGACGCTGCGCGCGATCCTCAACCGCAACGTTGAAGACCTGACGCAACTGCGCGATTCCAGCCTGCCCATCGCGCGCATGAAGCTGATTAAGGCGCTGCTAAAGGAACGCCGCTACAACGGCTCCAAGCTGCTCGAAGAGCTCGGCCTGCGCACCAAGAAGCTGCTTCCTTTAATGGAGAAGCTGCGCGAATTCGACAAGCAGCTCCAGAGCTACATCACTGAAATCAAGAATATCGAGAAGAACCCCGACAAGGCCGAGAAACTCGAACGCCTGCGCCGCCGCGTCGACCGCATCGTCGAGACGGTCAAGGAACCGCCTGAAGAGTTGCATCTGCGCGTCGGTCTGATGGACCGCCGATACGCCGCCTTCGAAAGCGCCAAGAAGAAGCTCAGCGCTGGAAATCTGCGCCTCGTGGTCTCGATCGCCAAGAAGTACCGGCACCGCGGATTGCAGTTCCTCGACTTGATTCAGGAAGGCAACACCGGCCTGATGAAGGCCGTTGAAAAGTACGAGTACCAGCGCGGCTATAAGTTTTCGACGTACGCCACGTGGTGGATCCGCCAGGCCATCACGCGCGCCATCGCCGACCAGGCCCGCACGATTCGCATCCCGGTTCACATGATCGAAACGATGAGCAAGCTGCGCAAGATCAGCAAGCAACTCGTGCAGGAACTGCATCGCGAACCGACGGTGGAAGAGCTGGCGCAGGAAGCGGCGCTGACGATCTCCGAGACGCGGCGCATCCTGAAGATCAGCAAGCATCCGATCTCGCTCGACCGTCCCATCGGCGACAGCGACGACAGCTACTTCGGCGATTTCATCGAAGACAAATCGGTCGAATCACCCGTCAGCGTTGCCAGCTACGAGATGCTCAAGGACAAGATCGAGCAGGTGCTCGACACTCTGACCTTCCGCGAGCGCGAGATCATCAAGCTGCGCTACGGCCTGGGTGACGGCTATACCTACACGCTTGAGGAAGTCGGCCGCAAGTTCAAAGTCACCCGCGAACGCGTCCGCCAGATCGAAGCCAAGGCCCTGCGAAAACTGCAACACCCCGTCCGCAGCCGCAAGCTTGAAGGCTTCCTGGAAGAAACGACGCACGGAACGTAAACGATGAATACATTGAAACTGACCGGAATTATCCATTCCAACAACACCCTTTCGGCGAAGGTGCCGGAGGGGATTGCGTCAGGAAAACCGTTCGGTATCGCAAAGTGTGCACCGGCAAAAACAAAGTTGCGGCGTGCATGATAGCTCCGGAAAAACTAGATTTTCTTTAACTTCGTCAATCGTCCGACCTCGACCCACTCTGAAACGTAGATGCTGCCGTCGCGGTCGAAGGCTGCGTCGTGCGGGCAGATGAATTTTCCAGGCTTGAACTGGTCGCGCGCTTTCGAGCGCAAGCCGCGCACTTCCGCCATGGTGGTGAAACCGTCGCCGAGTTGTGCGACGACTTTGTTCTTCTCATCGATCAGCGTGACCACGGCGTCAAGGTCGGGAATCACGACGAGATTATCGCGGCGGTCGAAGTGGCGCGGCGAACGCACGGGCGTTTCCAGATAACTGTGGTGCTCGCAATCCAGATTGAAGGCGTGCAACTTGCCGGGGTTTTTGCCCTTGGGATCGTTCTCCGCCACCACCAGCAACGGTTCTTTGCCGCGCACGTCCACATACAATCCGTGCGGATGGATGGTCGCCTTTTCGCCCTCTCCGGCGCCGCCGAAGGTCTTCACATACTTGCCGTCCTTGTCGAGTTGATGGATGAACCACGAACCGTAGCCGTCGGCGAAATAGACGTTTCCGTTTGGCGCGACGGCGACATTGGTCGGCGTGTACTTGAGCGTCTTGCCGTCGTAAAAAGAAGGCTTGGGCAACTGCCAGATTATTTTTCCGTCGAGCGTCGTCTTGAAAAGCCCGCGCGCCATGTCGGTGATGTAGAGAACCTCGTTGCCGTCTTCGACGACCAGATCGAATCCATGCGCGGACTTGAAGAACATCTCGCCCCACGAGCGCACGAATTTTCCCTGCGGGTCGAAGACCACGACTGTGTCTTTGCAGGGGCTCTCCTTGCGCCCGGTATGGAAAACGTAGACAAATCCCTGCTTGTCGACGGCCACGCCGTGCGTGATGCCCCAGATAATATTTTCGGGCAACTGACCCCAGTCGTGAATGCATTCGTAGCGGTGCTCGCCTTCGCCCAGCACAAGCGGCTTCGGCGCTTCGGCGGGCTTTGCATCTTCGGCGCGCGCCGGAGCGATCAGCGCGCCCGCCGCGGCGGCAGCCGTTGCAGATAAAAACTGCCGCCGTCCGATTGAAGTAGTGAGCATCGAAGGACTCCTGATAAGGAGGACGAAAAAAGTGGAGCTGGTGATGTTATGCGGAGGTGAGGATTTACAATGGAAAATTAGGCATCGCTCTCGGCCGATTCCGTGCGAGTTCTTCAGCCTTGCGTCTGCGTCATGCCCGGCAGGCTCTGCGTCTGTCCTGTTGCGGACTGACTCTGCGACGATTCCAGCGGTTTGTCGCTGAAGAAGGATTCGTGCACGGCGGCGCCGACTTCATTAAGGCGCGTCTGCAGAATATCCAGGTATTCATGCAGGCCCGAGGCGAGCACTTCTTCGACGGTGACGCGCGAGAGATCGGCGCAGATTTCTCCCAAAAGTTTTTCGGCGGGTGTGGTGTGCCGGTCGGCGGGCATGCCGGTGATGGCGTGCAACGAGACGTCGGCTTTGCGCAGGCAGTACATGATCGCGCGTGGGAACTCGGTATCGAACATGAGAAAATTGACGACACGATCAGGCTGAATGCGGCGGTAGCGCTTGCGGTACATCTCCAGCGCGCTGGCGGATTTCAAGACCGCGCCCCACTGGATATCGTCCTGCTGCTCGGGGTTCTGCGTGGCGAACGACTGCAGCATGTAATACTTCACATCGAGAATACGCGAGGTCTTGTCGGTGCGTTCCAGCAGGCGGCCGAGGTTGCAGAAATGCCAGCCTTCTCCGTGCGAGAGCGTGCTTTCGGTGACGCCCAGGATCAGGTGGCTGGCCATGCGGACCTGGTTGAAAAATTCGTAGGGCGAGTGAATGGCTTTCTGTTCGGCGGACGGATCCTTCATCATCAGATAAAACATGTTGATCTGCTCCCAGGTGTCGGAGGAGATCACGTCGCGGATGGTGCGGGCGTTCTCGCGCGCGGAGCAGGTGCATGAATAAATCGAATTGGGATTGGTGGCGTCGAACGTCAAAAACTGAATGACGTCTTCCTTGGTGGCGACGCTGTATTTCTTGGCGAAGGCCTCGTTGTCGCCGGTGGTGTTGACCAGCGCCTGCCACTGCTGCGTCTGGCTGGAGGTGTTGTCGAGCATCAGGTTGCAATTGACGTCGATGAAACGCGCCACGTTTTCAGCACGCTCGATATAACGGCTCATCCAGAACATCGCCTCGGCGACGCGGCTGAGCATGGGTGCTTGTCGGTACATTATTTTTTCTTCTACTTCGCCAGAACCCATGTGTCTTTACTGCCGCCTCCCTGCGAGGAATTCACAACCAGCGAACCTTTGCGCAAGGCGACGCGCGTCAGTCCGCCCGGCATTACAAAAATTTCCTTGCCGTAGATGATATACGGACGCAGGTCGACGTGCCGGCCTTCGAAGTGATCGCCCATCAGCACCGGCACGCGCGAGAGCGAGAGCGTGGGCTGTGCGATGTAATTGCGTGGATTCTTTTCGATGCGGTCGGCGAATTCGTCTTGCTGCTCCTTAGTGGAGTGCGGTCCGATCAACATGCCGTAGCCGCCGGATTCGTTGGCGGCCTTGACGACCAGTTCGCCGAGATGCTCGACGACGTATTTGCGATCCTTGGGCTCCCAGCAGCAATACGTGGGCACGTTGGGGATGATGATCTCTTCGTTCAAGTAGTACTTGATGATCTGCGGCACGTAGGCGTAGACGACTTTGTCGTCGGCGATGCCGGTGCCCGGCGCATTGACCAGCGCCACGTTGCCAGCTTTGTAAACGTCCATCAGTCCGGGAACGCCGAGCATCGAATCGGGGCGGAAGACTTTGGGGTCGAGGAAATCGTCGTCGATGCGGCGGTAGAGAACGTCGACGCGCTCCAGTCCCTGAGTGGTGCGCATCTTCAAAACGTTATCGACGACGACAAGGTCGGAGCCTTCGACCAGTTCAATGCCCATCTGCTGCGCGAGGAACGAATGTTCGTAGTAGGCCGAGTTGTAGATGCCGGGCGTGAGCAGCGCGGCGCACGGCTGCGGGATCGAGTCGGGGGTCAGGTAGTGCAGCGAATCCAGCAGGCGGCTGGGATAATCTTCGATCGCGCGGATGCTGGATTTCTCGAAGACCTGCGGGAAGGTGCGCTTCATCACCTGCCGGTTTTCCAGCACGTAGGAGACGCCGGAGGGGCAGCGCAGATTGTCTTCGAGGACGTACATTTTGCCGTCTTTGTCGCGCACCAGATCGGTCCCGGTGACGTGGCACCAGATGCCCTTTGGCGGATTGAGCCCGATGCAGGCTTTGCGAAACGATTTGGCGCTGGTGATGACGTGCTCGGGAATGATGCCGTCTTTGAGAATCTTCTGGTCGTGGTAGAGATCGTTGATGAATAGATTAAGCGCGAAGATGCGCTGCTTAAGGCCTTTTTCGATCCACTCCCATTCGGCGGCCTCGACGACGCGCGGAATCAGATCGAAGGGGAAAATCTTTTCGGTGCCGGCGCCGTCGCCGTAGACGTTAAAGGTGATGCCCATGCGCAGGAAGGCGCGTTCGGCTGCTTCCTGGCGGCGGATCAATTCGCCGTCGGGAAATGAGGAGAGGCGTTCGACCAGCAGTTGCGCGCCGCCGCGGGGCGTGCCTTGCGTTTCAAACACTTCGTCAAAAAAGCCGTCTGTTTCGTAAGAATTAAAAAGCATTCACACTTTTCCTTCGCGTCGGAGCAGTGAGCAAAAGGCAAATCTTGAGCCATACGCAGCGCGGCTGATTGCGGCCAGTTGCAACTCTCTAAGTGGATTATGGTGCATCAGATTCAACACGTTGCGTATTAACCGACATCGTCGAGTGGAGCAGACATTCCTGCCTGCCGGAAGCACGAACTAGCAGACAGGAATGTCTGCTCCACCCATTAAATGTCTGCTCCACCCATTAAATGTCTGCTCCCATTAAATGCCTGCTCCACCTATTAAGACTTGGACTGTTCGACGTCCACGGCTACTACCATTGAATGACGGCCACCCCCCAGAATTACGCCTTTGATCGGACTGACGTCCGAATAGTCGCGACCCCACGCCAGTACGATATGTTTCTCAGACGGGACAACATCGTTTGTCGGATCGAGATCGATCCAGCCGAATCCGCTGCAGTAGATGGAGAGCCACGCGTGCGATGCGTCGGCGCCGACGAGGCGTTTCTGGCCCGCGGGCGGATTGGTCAGCAGATAGCCGCTGACGTAACGCGCCGCCAGACCCAGCGATCGCAAACAGGCGATCTCCAAATGAGCGAAATCCTGGCAGACGCCTTTGCGGATTTTGAAGACCTCGGAGAGCGAGGTGGTCAGGTTCGTGGCCGCTTTGTCGTAAGCAAATTCTTTATAAATGCGATGCGTCAAATCGAGTGCGGCTTCCAGAAGCGGGCGCTTGGGCGTGAAAGATTCGAGCGCATAGGCCTTCATCGCCGCGTCGGCGCGCAGTCGGGCCGATTCGTGAACAAACTGGAGCGCGCTGAATTGTTCGGTGACCACTGCGCTGGCCAGAGCGTCGCGCACCTCTTCCCACGGTGGAGTGAAGGCGGGCATGGGCGCGGTGAACGGGAAGACTTCGACATCGCTGGTGGCGAGCACTTCGAGTTTTTTATGGTGCTCCTGGATGGAAAAGAAGACGACATGATTGCCGAAGTACTCGCGGCGTTCAGCCATGAAGGCGGGGCGCGGCGTGATGGCCAGGTCCGAGGAATGACAGGTCTGGCGCGTGTCGCTGCGCGGCGTCAGGTGCGCCTGATTATGGCAGAGCGAGACGAAGTCGCTGTAGGTGTAGGTGGTCCAATGCCGTACGCGGTAACGCATCAGATGCCCTCCGAACGGAATGCAGCGAGCTGGCGGGTTGCCTTGGCGTGGCTGAGGTAATCGCGCGTGATCAGGTCGGAGAGGCTGGCCATGTTCTCGTCGATGCGCACGAGCAGATCGTTGAGCTTGGTACGATGCTTGGCCTCGTCAATCTCGGCAAGCTCCTGCACTTCGACCAGGCGCAGATCGGAGACAACCGCCAGCGTAATGCGCTGCTCGGGCAACAGATGCGGCGCGCCGGATTCGCGCGGCAGGTTGTCGACGTGTTCGTTGAGCGCTTCCATCTGGAAGGCCATCGAGCGCGGGTTGCTGACGTCGGAGAGCAGAAGATCGAGCAGCGGAGCAAGCTGCAGATTCGAAAGATAGCGGCGCCGGTAAGTCATCGAACTGTCCGCGATTTCCAGCAGCGCTTCGAGCAGCGAGGGGTGCTCCTCCTTGGCATCGACCAGGGTGCTGCGCAGAAGGCTGGCCAGACAGATGGAGCGTTCCAGACGGCGGCCCATATCGAGGAAACGCCAGACCTGCCCGCGCGTCATGCTTTCGCTCGAGAGGCCGCCGAGTGAGGCCAGGCCGAGCAGAATCAGATTGAGGCGCGCCAGTGTTTCGCCGATGTCTTCGGAGCGCACGCTCTCCGGCCAGATCACTGCATCGCTGAGGCTCATGATGACGCGCCAGGTATCGGTCGAGACGCGGTCGCGCAGGGAACGCGAGGCTGACTGTAACACGCGCAACGTGGCATGCAGACCACCGGGGCGGAAGGTCTCCGCGATGACAGAGCGCGGGTCGTCTTTCTGAGGCGTGATGTCCAGTTTTGCGGCAGCCGCTTCGGAGGTGCGGCGCTGGTGGCCCAGGGCGCCCAGCAGGTATGGCATTTCGGGCACTTCGCCGCCGGATTTGTCGGAGAGCCGGATCAGGATCGCGCGCAGCAGGCGCACACTATTCTCGGCGCGTTCGATGTAGCGGCCGAGCCAGAAGAGATTGTCGGCGACGCGGCTGGGCAGGTCGCCACCGCCGCGGGTGATCTCGAGCGGCTGGCTGCTGGGCTGCAGCAGACTGAAATCACTCACCGGACCGGCGGACTGCACCCACGTATCCTTGCTGCCGCCGCCGCGCTGCAGCGAGAAGACCAGGTTGTCGCCGGCGGTGGGAATCTGGGTCAGGCCGCCGGGCATCACCGCGTAGGATTGCTCGGTGGCGACCAGGTACGTGCGGATGACGGCATTGCGCGGTCCGATCACGTCGTTGGTGAGGACAGGGACGGTCGAGAGCGGCACTTGATCCTGCGCGACGAACAGATGCGGCGCAGCTTGAATCTTCAGGGTCAGCGTCTCGCGTTCGACGATGGAAAGCTTGGCGCCGAAGATGGGCTCTGTCTTGCGCGACGGATAGGTCGGCTTGATCACCATGCGATGCAGATTTGTCAGCGTGTGTTGCAGCGCTGGCTTGCGGCCGCACCAGTGACTGGGGACGGACGGAATCTTCAGGTCTTCGCCGAGCAGATGCTTGCACAACTGCGGAAGGAAGGCGCTGATCGCCGGGGATTCCAGCACGCCGCTGCCCAGAGGATTGGCGATGGCGACTTTTCCCGAGCGCACCGACTGAGCCAGTCCGGGAATGCCCAGTCCGGTCTCGCCGGCCAGTTCGAGCGGGTCGCAGGATTCGTCGTCGACGCGGCGCAGAATGACATCGATGCGATGGAGCCCGCCGAGGGTCTTCAAATAGACGCAGCCGTCGCGCACGGTCAGATCGCCGCCTTCGACGAGCGTGTAGTTCAAGTACCGCGCGAGGTAGGCGTGTTCGAAGTACGTTTCGTTGAATGGACCGGGCGTCAGCAGCACGATGCGCGGGTTGTCGCGGTTGTACGGCGCCATGGCGCAGAGCGCTTCGCGCAGTTTTCGGAAGTAGACGGCGAGTCGCTGAATCTGGCACTCCTTGAAAACGTCGGGGAGAATGCGCGAAAGCACGATGCGGTTTTCGAGCACGTAGCCGGCACCCGACGGAGCCTGGGTGCGGTCGGCGATGACGACCCAGCTTCCTTCAGGTGAGCGCGCGATGTCGGCGGAGTAGAGATCCAGAAAGTTGCGGCTGGGCTTGATGCCGTGGCAGGCGCGCAGAAATCCGGGATTGGCCAGCACCAGTTCCGGCGGCAGAATTCCGGCGCGCAAGAGCGCCTGCGGACCGTAGATGTCTTTGAGAATCAAGTTGAGCAACTGGGCGCGCTGGACCAGGCCGCTTTCGAGCTTCGACCATTCGTACTGAGAAATCAGAAAGGGAATGGCGTCCAGTTCCCACGGGCGTTCCATGCCGCGCGGGTCGCCGTAGACGTTGTAGGTGACGCCGTTGTCGTGAATCAGGCGGCGGCCCTGTTCCCAGCGGCGCGAAAGTTCGCGTGTACCGAGTAGATCGAGGCGGCTTACGAAGGTTTGCCAGTGCGGGCGTATCACGCCCGGAGCGGAAAAAAGCTCGTCGTAAACGCCCGTCGCGGGGTGATAGCATTGGCGCCAGGCAGTCGTGGCGCTATCGGCAAGGGTCTGGCTCTGGGTCTGATCCATTCGTCGAAAGTTAGCCTCGCGCTTGGTGACGCGTCAGTATAGCTGAAGCCTATCTATACAGAACGAAAATTTGATGAGCTTCTTTCATTTCCAATCAAGGATTTCGTCCAGACATTTCACAGAATAAAAATGGTGCCACGTGGTGGCACCATTTTATTAATTCTCGTACGCTAAATCGGAATCCAAACATTCCGGTACTACTCACTTTCACCCTGCCCGGTTACAATCGCATCCTCAGGACTTGTGAGCGCACCCATCTATGTTCCTCCATCTCTCCCTCGCCACAATCTTCACCGCAATCTCGACGCTGCTATTCCTGATCCTCGAACGTCTCCGCCCCGGCCGCGAATTGCCGCACTCGAAAAACTGGTATTGGCGCGCGCTGCTGCTCAACTTGGTTCAACTCGCCTTGACGCTCGGCACGCGCCACGTCTGGCTCGGAGTCGTCGGCACCGCTTCGCTATTCACGCTTCGAAATTTAAACGCGCCGGGGCTGGAAGGTTTTGTCGCCTGGTTTGTCAGCACCTTCGTCTATTACTGGTGGCATCGGTTGCGCCATGCAAACGGCTTCTGGCGCATCTTCCACCAGGTTCATCACTCGCCCGCGCGCATTGAGGTGGCCACTTCCTTTTATAAACATCCGGTGGAGATCCTGGCCGACATCGCGCTCAGCGCCAGTCTTGCCTACGGCGTGCTGGGCATCTCTCTGGAAGGCGCGTTCTGGTTCAATTTCTTCGCCGCCACGGGTGAATACTTCTATCACGCCAATTTCAAAAGCCCGTCGTGGCTGCGTTATTTCATCCAGACTCCGGAGCTGCATTCCATCCATCACCAGTTGGACGTGCACCGCTACAACTTCTCCGACCTGCCCATCTGGGATCGCCTCTTCGGCACGTACAAAGATGCGACCGAGTTCGCTCCACGCTGCGGCTTCCCGCGTCAAAACGAAGAACTGCTCGGCCAGATGTTAAAGTTTGAGGACGTCTACGACCGGCCCTGAATTACGGATACTTCTTCAACACCGCCTTCACCACCTGCTCCGCCCGCGCCCTCTGGTTCTCGCGCACTTTTCCGGGCAACTCTTTGATCAGCGGCACATCTTCCTTTCGCGCCAGCGTTTCGATGAAGTGGAACATTCCGCCATCCACGATGCTGATCTCTTTGACCGTGGCGCAGAGCATCGGGACGGCGCGCGCGTCGCCAGTTTCGGCCAGCAGCATTGCGTAGATGTAGACGCGATCCTTCGGCGTTCCCATAGCCAGCAGCGTATCGGCGAGCAGCTTCGGGTTGCGCGCGCTCAGCTTCTTCGCTGCTTTTTCGGCCGCGTTGTACTGCCAGCTTTTCAGACAATAGGCCAGCGCCTCGTCGGCGGCCGCGCCCTCAAATTGTTCCAGGCTCCATTCGGCTTCGAGGTTGCTCTGCAGGTGATTCTGAGTCGACCATTTGCGAAGCAGCGGAAGCACGGCCTGGCATTGAATCACTCCGGCCGCGCGGATCAGCCACGCCGTGTGCGCCGGCAGATTGCTGAATTCATCCAACTTCACAAAGCCCGTCAGCGGCGGACTCCAATCCTTCAGCGCCGCCTCAATGCTGCCCGCGTTGAATGCGCTCTCCAGTTCGCTCAGCAGCGTTTTCCAGAGCGGGCCTTTGTCGAGTTTCTTCAACTCCTGCAGAGTCGCCCACTGATCCTTAATGGATGAGGGCGAGCGCACTTTTATCAGCAGCGCCAGAGCCTGAAGCTGAATTTCCGGCGCCGCCGCATTCTTCAGCGCCTGCTTGACGACGTCCTCTTCGTGGCACACTCCGCGCGCGCACGAAAACTGCACGCCCGGCGCAAGCCTGGGTCCGATCAGAAACTCGCGCGTCCATGCGTTGTAACCGTCGAACGTTCTCTTGGTTTTGGCCTCAAAGACTATCCCCGAACGGATCAGGTTTTCGTCGTCTTCGGATCCGGCCTGAAAATAATTTTCACCCAATCGCCAGACCTGCAGCGCATCCGCAATGCGATCTTTGCTCTCCGCTCTCCATATTTTGGGAAGTTGAGCTGACTCTTCAGCGCAGAGTGCCATGCCTGCGCCCATCGTTAATAACAACACCGTCGCAAACCGCATTTAATCCACTCCCGACCTCTATTGGAACTGCCATCCACTTGATAACGCGGTGCCACAACATTCCTTGCACTGCATTTGACTTGCCGTTTACTTTGCGGTTTATGGACCGCGGTCGTCCCGCGCCCGCCTCCCGAACCCCAATCCTCAAACGAACTCACCACAAATCACAAAGAACTTCTTTTGCCGTTCTTCGTGCCCCTTCGTGCCTTTGTGCCTTAGCGGTAAATCCGTAAAGCGCGCAACCCGGCCATCGGCACTTGGCACCTGCTTGCGTATTGATACGATTTTGCAGCACGTAGTTTGCTTATGTCTCTTCAACCATTGCAAAAGGAACAATCCATGCGAGGCGTACCCATTTTTGTCGAAGTCGATTCCACCCGTCTGGACAAAGACCTGCAAGTATGCAGCAAGATCGTCACCATGCTCACCGAGAGCAATTTCGGTCCCGTCGGCCTCGCGGGCACCATCCCCGAACTTCAATCTATCCTCGGCGAACTCTCCGAGCACAAGCTGACGCCTGGAATTTTTGCAATCAACACCTTCGGCGTAAAGCCCATCCTGCCGGAACTCGACAACCTGATGGGCGACGCCCCCGTCATCTATTTCCGCCGCGAGCTCTTCGCCGGACAGAGTGGCCTGATGGAACACATGGGCGTCAGCGACGCCGGAACGCAGAACACCGTCGTGGTTTTAGGAAAGATGAGACCGCGTCTGACGGCGTTCTGTTTCTACGGCAAGAAAAATGCCCAGGCCGTCGCCAAAGACTCCTTCGCGACGCTCACGCGCTTTTTAAATGGCGAAGACTTCCGCCTCGTCGAACAGATGGGCGCGCGTTTCGGCTCCGATTTCAGCGCCGGCCCCGCGCAGCGTTGATTTTCCCTTCTCCCCCCGTTTGGGGGAGAAGGTCGACGAGCGAAGCTCGCGGGATGAGGGGCGCCCCTCACCCCCGACCCCTCTCCCCCCGAACAGCGGGGGCGAGGGGAGAACGATTGCGATCAAGCGATTCCCGCTCAACCCGAAAAATGTCCGCGCCACTCTCACCCTCCGCTGTAAGATCACCGCTCCCCAATTGCCTTTCCGCGCGCCTTCGGCTTTTGGAATGATACTTGCCATTCAAGTATCGAAGCGAAGACCTTAACGCGGCGACGATCAGGAATATCAGGGCGACAATGGCTATCCGAGTTTCGTTAAATCACCAGACCGGGTACAAGTTTGACCGCTCTGTTTCACTTTCACCACATATCATCCGGCTCTGGCCCGCGCCACACACCCGCACGCCCATCCTCAGCCGCTCCATTCGCATCACGCCCGAAAATAACTTCCTGAACTGGCAGCAGGATCCCTACAGCAACTACCTCGCGCGCGTCGTCTTTCCGGAGAAGACCAAAGAACTCAAAGTCGAGATCGATCTCGTCGTGGAAATGGTGGTCAGCAACCCCTTCGATTTCTTCGTCGAACCCGAAGCCACCGACTTTCCGTTCAACTACGAAGCGGCGATGGCCAGGCAGCTCATCCCCTTCACGCAGCACGATGCGCCCGGCCCGCTGCTCACCGCCTGGCTGGCCCATGTCTCGCCGAAAAAGATGGGCACCGTCGATTTCATCGTTCATCTCAATCAGCGTCTGCATGAAGAAATCAAATACATCATCCGCCTCGAACCCGGCGTGCAGACCCCTGAAGAGACGCTGACCAAAGGCAGTGGATCGTGCCGCGACAGCGCCTGGCTGCTGGTCCAGATTCTGCGCAACCTCGGCCTGGCCGCGCGCTTTGTCTCCGGCTATTCGATTCAGCTCAGGCCCGATGTGCTCGCGCTGGACGGCGGGCCTTCGGGAACCAGCTCCGACGTTGCGGACCTGCATGCATGGACCGAAGTCTACATTCCCGGAGCTGGCTGGGTCGGCTTCGATGCGACCTCGGGCCTGCTCGCCGGCGAAGGACACATCCCGCTCGCCTGCACCGCCGAACCCTCCAGCGCCGCGCCGATCTCGGGCCTGACCGACGAATGCAAATCCGAGCTAACCTTTTCGCTGACAATCGGACGCATCGACGAGCGGCCGCGCGTCACCAAGCCGTATTCGCCCGAACAGTGGCAGAGCATCGCCGCGATGGGCCATAAGGTCGACGCGCAATTGAAAGCCGACGACGTGCGCCTGACCATGGGCGGCGAGCCCACCTTTGTGTCGATCGATTCGCGCGACGACCCGGAATGGAACACCGACGCGCTCGGACCGCGCAAGCGCATCATCGCCGGCGACTTGATCAAGCGTCTGCGCGACAAATTCGCGCCCGCCGGATTGCTCCATTATGGACAGGGAAAGTGGTATCCGGGCGAGCCGCTGCCGCGCTGGGCGCTGGGCTGTTACTGGCGCAAAGACGGCGATCCGATCTGGGAAAACCCGCAGCTCATCGCCGACGAAAACGTCAAAGCCGGTTTCAAAGCCACCGACGCCGAACGCTTCGCGCTCGATCTGGCCAAGCGTCTCAAGATCAGCGAAAGCTGCATCATTCCTGGGTACGAAGACGCCTGGCATTACATGCTGCAGGAACGACTGCTGCCCACAAACGTCGACCCGCTCGACAACCGTCTCAAAGATGCCGAGACGCGTAAACGCATCTGCAAAGTTTTCGATCAGGGCTTGAGCACCGTCGTCGGATACGCACTGCCCGTCGACCGCCGTCTGGTGGACGGCGATATCCGCTGGGTCAGCGGCCCGTGGTTCCTGCGCCGCGAACAGATGTTCCTGCTGCCCGGCGATTCGCCGATGGGCCTGCGTCTTCCGCTGGATTCATTGCCCTGGGCACCCGAGGCGGATATCGCCTTCTACGAAAACGATCCCTCGGCTCCGGTTCCGCCGTTGCCTGCGCGCGCCGTGATGCAGCAGTTCGTCCTGCCGGAAAAACAGTGGCTCTCGATCGGATTGAAGTGGCCGCGCCCCAAAGGCATCCCGACTCAAACCCCGGTTAAGGTGGGGCAGACATTTCTGTCTACCCAAGCCTCCCTCACTGCCGGGCAGCCCGGACCGTCCATCTCACCGGCACGGCGCGCGACCGACATCCTATCTAGGACACGCCCAGACTCGCCCGGAATGTACGACGTGGCGCGCACCGCAATCTGTGTCGAAGCGCGCGACGGCCACCTGCATGTCTTCATGCCGCCGCAGCGCTACCTTGAAGATTATCTGAATCTGCTCAGCGCCGTCGAAGCCAGCGCCGCCGCGCTTGAGACGCCCGTCCTCATCGAAGGCTACACGCCGCCCAACGACTGCCGGCTCAACGTGCTGAAAGTGACGCCTGATCCCGGCGTCATCGAAGTCAACATGCAGCCGTCCGCAAGCTGGGATGAGCTCGTCAAGAATACGGAGATCGTCTACGAGGAGGCGCGCCTCTCGCGGCTGGTCACGGAAAAGTTCATGCTCGACGGACGCCACACCGGCACCGGCGGCGGCAATCACATCATCCTCGGTGGCGCCACGCCGCAGGACAGTCCGGTGCTGCGCAAGCCCGAGCTGCTCCGCAGCCTGATCAGCTTCTGGCACAACCACCCCTCGCTCTCGTATCTCTTCTCGGGATTGTTCATCGGCCCGACCAGCCAGCACCCGCGCATCGACGAAGCACGCAACGACAGCGTCTATGAGATGGAACTGGCCTTCAAACAGATCGCGCAGCAAAAATCCACGCCGCCCTGGCTGATCGACCGCCTGCTCCGTAACCTGCTGATCGACTCGGCCGGCAACACGCACCGCTCCGAATTCTGCATCGACAAACTCTACTCGCCCGACAGCAGCAGCGGGCGCCTGGGTCTGCTGGAAATCCGCTGCTTCGAAATGCCGCCGCATACTCAAATGAGCCTGGCGCAGCAGCTCCTGCTGCGCACGCTGGTTGCAAAATTCTGGCGCCAGCCCTACTCCAGGGAACTGGTGCGCTGGGGCACCGAACTGCACGACCGCTTCATGCTGCCGCATTTTGTCGAACAGGATTTCTCCGACGTGCTGCAGGATCTCGCCGATGGCGGCTTCGCGCTCAAGCCCGAATGGTTCACGCCGCACATGCATTTCCGCTTCCCCGTGCACGGCGCCTTCGCGCAGCGCGGCATCGACGTGGAAGTCCGCCACGCACTCGAACCCTGGCACGTCCTGGGTGAAGATTCCGGCGCCGGCGGCACCGTGCGCTACGTCGACTCGTCGCTGGAACGCGTGCAGGTCAAAGTCCGCGGCATGACCGGCAGCCGCCACATCGCTACCTGCAACGGCCGCCGCCTTCCTTTGTTCCCGACAGGCGTCAACGGCGAGTTCATCGCGGGTGTGCGCTATCGCGCCTGGCAGCCGCCCAACTGCCTGCAGCCGCACATCCCCATCCAGGCGCCGCTGGTCTTCGATCTGGTCGACGATTGGAACGGCCGCTCGATCGGCGGCTGCACCTATCACGTCGTCCATCCGGGCGGGCGGAGCTACTCGACGTTCCCGGTCAACGCCAACGAGGCCGAAGGCCGCCGCGCCGGCCGCTTCTTCGCCAGCGGACACACCCCGCGCCAGATGAAAATTCCGCCCGAAGAGGTCAACCCGCGCTTCCCGTTCACCTTGGACCTGCGCCAACCCATCCGTAACGCAAATTTGTAATTTGCGAAAAAGTTGGTGCCACTGGCTCAGCCGCGGCCGTATCGCGCCACCTTTACGAAAGGGGCCAGTGTGGTCTTGGAGGGGACGAT
>Ga0105047_10002516_pt1 | contig 32654 bp, 30 predicted proteins | sample MAT04_FD_78384 | JGI IMG/M metagenome (GOLD analysis project Ga0105047, IMG submission 78384) | Freshwater microbial communities from Lake Fryxell liftoff mats and glacier meltwater in Antarctica - MAT-04 (megahit assembly) | ecosystem: Environmental > Aquatic > Freshwater > Ice > Liftoff... | reverse complement strand
GATCGGCGATTATCAGCTTCTTGAAGATGCCGCGTGAAAAGCGCAGCAGGCCGTGGCCGAAATCATTCCAGGCGAAGCCGCGCGGCGCGGCGATCTGGCCGTCGATCTCGTGATATTTCAGGATCGGACCGGCGAGCAGCTTGGGGAAGAAGAACACGAACAGGCAGTAGTCGGAAAACCGCCGCGCCGGCTTGGAGACGCCGCGGTAGCTGTCGACCAGATAGGTGATCTTCTCGAAGGCGACGAACGACACGCCGATCGGCAGCGCGATCTGCCACAGCGGCAGCGCGCCGAGGCGGCCGGCCGCAAGCAGCAGGTTGAGGCTCTCGATGGCGAAGCTGGTGTATTTGTAGATGACCAGAATCGCCAGGTTCTGCACCACGCCGAGCGTCAGCAGCGCCCGCCGCGTCGCCGCGTTCGGCGTGCGGGCGATCCGCAGCGCCAAAAGGTGATCGACGAGGGCCGAGACCACCACCACCGGCACGAACAGCGGCTCGCCCCAGAGATAGAACAGGCCGCTGCCGGTCAGCAGGATCCAGCGTTTCGCCCGCGCGTCGCCGGCGGCGAAGTACAGCACCAGCAGAAACGGAAAGCAGGTCAGGAACAGGGGTTCGTAAAATAGCATGGGCGGGCCGGCTCTCCGTGATGCCCTGTTTCCGCAATCTTCCGGAACCTATTTCAGATTCTCATGTGGCGGCACAGCACGCTCAGCGGTGGTCGATCAGACCAGTCTCGTCGGTGGGGCGGGAGGGAATGTCTTGCGAACAAGAACGGTCGCAGGAAAATGGTGCCGCAAGAGGGATTCGAACCCCCGACCCCGTCATTACGAATGACGTGCTCTACCAGCTGAGCTATTGCGGCGACCGCGGGCGGGTGATGCACCGCCCGAAAACGCTGGCTTCTGATATCGACCGGCGGGCGGATTGGCAAGAACCACCGCCGGCCGGACCCGGAAATCCGGGTTGTTGCGCGCAACGCCTTGCGGCGTTCCGCGAATTCGACCGGTTCGCGCCGTCCGGAGCCTGTTCGGTTCCGATCGAATCAGAACCGAAGCTCGAGATTCCAGCTACGACGCATGTTCTTCTAGCCAGTCGGCCAGTGTGCCGGATGACGCGCCAGAACAGGATGACGATCTCCGAAACGTCATTCTGTTCCAAGTTCTTATTTGAGCGTGATCTTTCCCGAAAGCCGGTGTCCCCTTTCGGGATCAATGCTCTATCGCGGCGGTCGGTAGCCGCGCCAGTTGCCGGTCTGGCCGGCGGGCGCGGCCGATTGTTCGGTAAAATCCCCCGGCGCGGCCTCTTCGTCGACGCCCGGATCGTCCGGGGCGCGGACGATCGGGATCACCGGCGGCGTGGCCTGGCTCGGGCGGCGATGGAACAGCGGCGTTGACGGCATCGCGATCACGGTCTCCGACGCGGCGACCGGCGCTTCCGGCGCGCTCTTGCCGGCATCCTTGGTTGCGCTTCCCCGGGAGCTGCCCTTCTGGTCCTTCGGCTTGTCGGCGGCGGCCTCGGGCTCGACCGTCACCACGGTTGCCTCCGCCTGCTTCGGCGCCACCACCGTGGTCTCGACGACCGACTCGATCGTCACCGTCACCGGATCATGGGCGTTGGCCGCCGGCAGCGCCTCGGTCGCCGAGGAGGCGATCAGGGCGTCGTGAAACGGGTTGTCCTCGATCACCACCGCCTTCCTCGCCGGCAGCGCGGCGATCGGCACCTGCCACTGGAACGCATCGAGCCGGCCGGTCACGGGCGACACCGGGCGCCAATGATCCGATGTATAGCCGTCGGCGGTCCACATCGCATCCGGCAGCGCGCGCACCGCGCGCAGCGTCCAGGCGCGCGCTTTCGCGGTGTCGCCGCGTTCGCCGTGCTCGATCTCGGCCATCAGCATCGCGACGCGCTGGGTCGGATTGTCGATGAACGGCTGCAGCGCCCGGCGCGCGCGCGCAAATTCGCCGGCGTCGATCCCGGCGCGGGCGATCGCCAGCGCGCTTTCGAAATCGGCCGGGTTCTTGGCGATCAGGTTCTGCACCCGCGCCAGCCGGATATTGGCCGGATCGCCCGGTTTGATATTCGCATAGGCGGCGGCCAGATCGGGATGCGGCTGGGCCTGCCAGGCCGCCTCGATCACCTTCATGGCGCGGCGCACCTGATGGGTCTCGGCGAGACATTTCGCGGCCAGCACCGCGGCCGGGATCAGCGTCGGCGCCAGCTTGTTGGCCTCGAGCGCGCTGTCGCGCGCCAGGCTCTCGTCGCTGTCCTCGAGGTCGATCGCGCGCGCCGTCAGCAGCACCGCGCGCTGTCGGCGAAAGACCTTCTTGTCGACCAGCCCGGAGGACAGGTTGGTTTCGAGAATATCCAGCGCCCCGGACCAGTCGGCGCGGGCGCAGCGGAAGCCGAGCACCGCCTGCGACGCCCAGGTCGAATTCGGCTGCAGCCGCAGCGCTTCCTCGGCGATCGCCAGCGCGCCGTAGGGATCGTCGGCGCGCTGCGCCTCGATATAGAGGCCGCGCATCCCGAGCGATTTGGTGTCGTCGCGCCCGGCCATCGCCAGGAAAGCGCGGCGGGCGCCGTCGCGGTCGCCTTCGAGCTGCGCCGATTGCGCCTGCAGCAGCAGCGCCAGCGGATCGTGCGGCGCGTGCCGCCGCGCGGCGCTGGCGTGGTTGCGCGCCGCCGCGGCGTCGCCATGGCCGACCGCGAGCAGTCCCTGGGTGATGGCGTGGCGGGCCCGGCCGCTGCGACATTCGAAGCGGCCGCGCTTCATCCGGCTCGGCGCACGCCACAGCCCGGTGATGATCGCCCAGGCGAGCACGATCGAGACGATCGCGGCGCCGAGCCCGAGGACGAATACCGGCAGACGCATCTCGGCGCGCCAGTCGTTCCACGACAGCACGACATCGCCGGGCTGTTCGGCCACCCAGGCTGCGCCCGCGGCCGCGAGCGCGATGATCACGAGAAACAGGATGATGCGCAGCATGGGAATCCTATGGCGACGGTTTCTGCAGCGCGGCTAGCGCAGCGGTGGCGAAGGAATGCGAGGCGGCGAGAGCTTGGTCGCGCGCCTCGGATTTGTCGATCCAGGATTGAACAGGAGCGCGGTCGGCCGGCGCAAGCGCTTTCAGCTCGCGCCGCGCCTCGGCAAGGTCGCCGCGCTGCGCCGCCGCGGTAATGCGGCCGACGATCGCGGTGCGATCGATCCCGGCGGTGGCGTCGGAACGCTGGATCCGGATCAGCCGCTCCGCATTGGACTGGAAGCGATCGATGAAATTCGCGTTGCTGGCGCCCTCGGCGCCCGACAACAGCTTCGGCAGCAGGGCGATCAGCTCGCGGCCGAGGGCGGCGGCGGCGGGAACCCCGGTCGCCGCGAACGGCTCCAGCGGCTTCAGCGCCCCCGTTTCGGTGGCGAGCGGCTCGGCCGCCTTCAGGATCGCCGCATAGGGCGCGCCCTGCTTCACCGTGAGATCCAGCATGGTCGCGGTGACAAGACGGCGCAGCGGCGCGTCGTCGGACACGACCGCGGGCTGCGGCGCTTGCGGGGCGGCCTCGGTCGCGGTCTTGGCGGCGTGTTCGAGCTCGGTCAGGCGGGCGTTGATCGCGGCCAGCGCCGCCGCAGAATCGGTCGCGGCCTTGTCGGCAGCGGTCTTGTCGGGCGGGGTCTTGTCGGTCGAGGCCATCGCCGGCGGTTCGCTTGCGGTCTCGGCAGACTCGGACGGCGCGGCCTTGACCTCCTTCAACGCGCTGGCGAGCTGTTCGGATCGGTCGCGGAGCGTGGCGAGGTCGTCGCGCAGCGCGGCGACGGTCTTCTCCAGCGCGTCGACCTTGCCGGCCAGCGCCGGATCGGCTGCAGCGGCAGGCGTTGCGGCGGCGGTGTTCGAACCGGTCGGCGTCGGCCGCGCTTCGAGGTCGGCGATCCGCGCCTTCAGCGCATCGATCGCCGCAACGTCGCCCTCCGGGGCGCTCACGCTGGTCGAGGACAGGAACTGCGGCAGCAGCCCGGTCTTGGCGGCGCCGACGACCACCGCGGCGGCGATCGCGACCGCCAGCACCGGCGGCAGCATCGCCGCGACGATGCCTGGCCGGCGCGGCTCGGCGGCGGCCGCAGACCGCGCCGCGGCTTCCTCGGCTTTGTCCGATGTGGAGGCGAACCGGGTCTCGGGAGGATCGTCAGTCGCCGTCTCCGGCAGCGGCTCGGCGTCGATCACGTCCTGCTGCCGATGCTCTGCGGATGGCTCCAGCGCCGGATCGTCGCGAAGCTCCTCCGCGGTCGGCTCGACGGGGTTCAGGGCCAGCGCCTCGATCGGCGCGTCCACATCCACCTCGGCGGCTTGTTCCGGATGCGCATCACTTGCGCCAACGGACGCCGCGTTCTCGCGCGGGTCCTTTTCGTGCTGCGTCTCTTCGTGTCCGGGCCTGTTCTTGACCATCCGCAACCGTTCCTCGTCACCTGTCCAGCCGAATCCGTTTTCGGTCCGGGGCGTTGTTACTTAGCGCGCCGGCGCGCCGATCGCACGGTCCAGCGCTTCGAACAGCGCCGGCTCGTCGGGCGTGCGCGCCACCGTCACCTGTGTGGCGCCAGCCTCGCGGACCACCTCGGAGACCGTCTCCGACAGGCAGCATTGCGGGATCGCCAGCGCCGAGATCTCGATTCCCGACTCCCGCGTCGCGTCGATGAAGGCGCGCGCGCTGCGCCGCGAATAATGTAGCACCGCCTCGATGCGATGAGCTGCGAAAGCGTCGCAGACACTCGCCGGCAGGGTCGGCACCGGCGCCATCCGATAGGTGGTCTGCATCACGACGTTGAAGCCGTCTTCGCGCAATTCGCCGGCGAGGTCGCGCGACAGGTCGGCGCCGGCCAGATACAGCAACGTGCCTTCGGTCTTCTTTTTACCGCGGACGCTGTCGGAGACCTTCAGCCGCAGCCGGGCGGCGTCGCCGTCGGCGACCACGACATCCTGGAACCCAGCGTCGCGTGCGGCGCGTGCGGTATGTTTGCCGACCGCGAACAGCGGCAGCTTCAGCAGTCGCGCAAAGCCCGGCTGATGCTCGATCGCCCGCAGCGCATTGGCGCTGGTGACGATCACGCCGGTGGTGATCGTGTCCTGATCATCCGGAAACGGCAGCGGTTCGAACCGCAGCATCGGCGCCAGCAACACGTCGTAACCTTTCGCGCGCAGCGCCGCTGCGGTCGCGTCATTATCGGGTTGCGGGCGGGTGACGAGCATAGCCACGCCTGACGTCCTCGCATGCGAGAGGGAAACAGGAGCCGATGCGGCCGCCGGAACAAGCGGGCCATCAGACTTTGCCGGAGCCGCGGGGAGCCGACCGGATGATTGCATTCCGCGACCCCGCAATGCTACGCGAAGCAAGGAGAACGCTGGTTCGGCCGCAAACGCAAGGGCTCAATTTGACTAGTGAACAAACCTTGCTGGTGCTCGGAATTGAGACAACCTGCGATGAAACCGCCGCCGCCGTGGTCGAGCGCCGCGCCGACGGCAGCGGCCGGATTCTCTCCAACATCGTGCGCTCGCAAATCGACGAACACGCGCCGTTCGGTGGCGTTGTACCGGAGATCGCCGCGCGGGCGCATGTCGATCTGCTCGACGGCATCGTCGCAAATGCCATGCGGGAAGCGGGAACCGGTTTCGCGCAGCTCTCGGGCGTCGCCGCGGCGGCAGGGCCGGGGCTGATCGGCGGCGTCATCGTCGGGCTGACCACCGCGAAGGCGATCGCGCTGGTGCACAATACGCCGCTGATCGCGGTCAATCACCTCGAGGCGCACGCGCTGACGCCGCGGCTGACGGATGCGACCGAGTTTCCTTACTGCCTGTTCCTCGCGTCCGGCGGCCACACCCAGATCGTCGCCGTGCTCGGCGTCGGCGACTACGTCCGGCTCGGCACCACGGTGGACGATGCGATCGGCGAGGCGTTCGACAAGATCGCCAAGATGCTGGGGCTGCCTTATCCGGGCGGGCCGCAGGTCGAGCGCGCGGCGGCGTCCGGCGACGCCGCCCGGTTCGCGTTCCCGCGGCCGATGCTGGGGCGGCCCGACGCCAATTTCTCGCTGTCCGGGCTCAAGACTGCGGTGCGCAACGAGGCCAGCCGACTGACGCCGCTGGAGCCGCAGGACATCAACGATCTGTGCGCCGGCTTCCAGGCCGCGGTGCTGGACTCGATGGCCGACCGGCTGGGCGCCGGGCTGCGGTTGTTCCGCGAGCGCTTCGGCGCGCCGAAGGCGCTGGTCGCGGCCGGCGGGGTCGCCGCCAATCAGGCGATCCGCCGGTCTTTGCGCGAGGTCGCCGCGAAGGCGCAGACCACGCTGATGGTGCCGCCGCCGGCGCTGTGCACCGACAACGGCGCGATGATCGCCTGGGCCGGCGCCGAGCGTCTCGCGCTCGGCCTGACCGACACCATGGACGCGGCGCCCCGCGCCCGCTGGCTGCTCGACGCCAACGCGACCGCGCCGGGAAAATTCGCCAATACGCGCGCGGGATTCTGAAACTGATGATGGCTCATTCGATTGTGCGAGGCGTCCGTGTCAGCATTTAACTCGATCGCCGTGCTCGGCGGCGGAGCGTGGGGAACCGCGCTGGCGCTGACGGCGGCGCGCGCCGGCCGCAGCGTCACGCTGTGGGAGCATGATCCCGGCCATGCGCAGCATCTCGAACAGACGCGCGAAAGCAGGTTCCTGCCCGGGGTCATGCTCGAGCCGTCGATCAAGGTGACGCGCGATCTCGCAGAAGCCGCCCGCGCCGAGGCGCTGCTGCTGGTGGTGCCGGCGCAGGTGCTGCGCTCGGTCGTCACCTCGCTGCAGCCGCTGATCGCCGGGCGCACGCCGCTGATCGCCTGCGCCAAGGGGATCGAGCACGGCACCCACCGCTTCATGACCGAGATCATCGCCGAATGTGCGCCGAACGCGATTCCGGCGATCCTGTCCGGCCCGAGCTTCGCCGCCGACGTCGCGCGCGGCCTGCCGACCGCGGTGACGATTGCGGCGAGCGACGCCGCGATCGCGCAGGCGCTGGCGCAGGCGATGAATTCCGGCAGCTTCCGCCCCTATCACTCGACCGACGTGCGCGGCGTCGAACTCGGCGGCGCCACCAAGAACGTGATGGCGATCGCGGCCGGCATCGTCGCGGGCCGCAAGCTCGGCGCCTCGGCGCTGGCGGCGATGACGACGCGCGGCTTCGTCGAGCTGGTGCGGTTCGGCAAGGCCTATGGGGCGCGGATCGAGACCATGCACGGCCTGTCCGGCCTCGGCGATCTGACGATGTGCTGCTCGACGCCGCAATCGCGCAATTTCTCGTTCGGCATGGCGCTCGGCCGCGGCGAGAGCATCGATGAGGCCGCGCACGGCAAGCTCGCCGAGGGCTACTACACCGCGCCGGTGCTGCTGGAGATGGCGCAGGCCAAGGGCGTCGAGATGCCGATCTCGACCGCGGTCGCGGCGATCCTCCAAGGCCAGCTCGGCGTCGATGCTGCGATCGAAGGCCTGCTGACGCGGCCGTTGAAGGCTGAGGAATAGACGATGGCGTACTGGCTGGTGAAATCCGAGCCCTCGGTGTGGTCGTGGGACCAGCAGGTGGCCAAGGGCGCCAAGGGCGAGGCCTGGACCGGCGTCCGCAACCACTCCGCCAAGCTGCATATGATCGCGATGAAGACAGGCGACAGCGCCTTCTTCTATCACTCCAACGAGGGCAAGGAGATCGTCGGCATCGCCGAGATCATCCGCGAGGCCTATCCCGACCCGACCGACGAAAGCGGCAAATTCGTCTGCGTCGACCTCAAGGCCGACAAGAAGCTGAAAACCCCGGTGACGCTGGTTGCCGTCAAGGCCGAACCGAAGCTCGCCGAAATGGCGCTGCTGAAATACTCACGCCTGTCGGTGCAGCCGGTGACGGCGGACGAATGGAAGCTGATCTGCAAGATGGGCGGGCTGTGATACTCGGCGCCTGCGCCGGGAACTGACGTCATCCCCCGCGAAAGCGGGGGACCCAGTATCCCAGAGCGCTCGCGTTCAACCTCTGACTCTCTGCAATACTGATCGCCCGCTTTCGCGGGCGATGACAGTTGGGCGTGGACATCGCTGCGGTATCCGCGCATCACCGGCTGATGAGCAGCACCTCCGCCATCGCCGATCCGATCGCCTTCATTCGCGCCAATACGCGGCTGCGTCCTGTGCCGCTGGTGCCGGAGGTGATGCTGCATGTCGCCGACGAGGCGTTGCCGCTGTGGAGCAAGACCGAGGAGGAGCTCGGAGAGGCCGGGTTGCCGCCGCCGTTCTGGGCGTTCGCCTGGGCGGGCGGGCAGGCGCTGGCGCGCTATCTGCTTGATCATCCCGAAACTGTCGCCGGCCGCGACGTGATCGATTTCGCCTCCGGTTCGGGGCTGGTGGCGATCGCGGCGATGAAGGCCGGCGCGCGGCGCGTGACCGCGTTCGACATCGACGGCTTCGCGCGGCAGGCGATCGCGGTCAACGCGGCGGCAAATGGCGTGGCGGTCGCGGTCAGCGGCGACGATCTGCTCGCCGCGCCCCATGCGGCGCCGGCCCAGACCGTGCTCGCCGGCGATATTTTCTATCAGAGCGACATTGCCGAGCTGGCCTTCGGGTTTCTGCAGCAACGGGCAGCGGGCGGCGCGTTCGTGCTGATCGGCGATCCGGGGCGCTATTATTTGCCGAAGGACAAGCTCACCCAGCTCGCCAGCTACGGCGTGCCGGTGACGCGCGAGCTCGAAGACGCCGAGATCAAGGCGACCGGCGTGTGGACGCTGAAGGAGCGAGCCCCATAGCCGGCATCCTCATCGACGGCCGGCGGCATCGCCAGCGCGTCGGGGAGGCGGATGGCGCCGGCCGCTTCCCAGCCTCGCCGGCCGCCCCGGCGTATCGAAATTCTGTTGTTCGATCATTGGTTTGCGGGCGGCGGGGGCAGCCGCCGACAGCTTCTGCGCCAGGCCGCTCCCGGTTGCTCGACACGCCGCGCCGGCCGGACCGGCGACAATCAGCGCCAAAAGTCGGATGGACGCCGGCTTGTCGTTACCGGGGACGCCGACGCATAATCGCCCGAACAACAACGGTCGGATGGTGAGACGATCGCACGTCTCTTCGCCGGCGACGCTCATCCATCAGCGGTTTTCGCGATTTCGCCCGATCGACGGTGTACGATCCGGCGAAGCGGGATGTGCTGACAGGTGGGCCGCCGGTCTTGAAGCGATTTGCGGTCCGGGCACTGACGGCGGGTGCGGCAAGGCCGCGTATTCGGGTGGAGGAAAGAATGTCCGAGAAAATCTACGACGTGCCCTCGGAATGGGCGAGCCGCGCCTTCGTGGACGATGCGAAGTATCGCGAGATGTACGCCCGCTCGGTCAGCGACCCGAACGGCTTCTGGGCCGAGCAGGCCAAGCGCCTCGACTGGATCAAGCCGCCGCACAAGATCGAGAACTGTTCCTTCGCGCCCGGCAACGTCTCGATCAAATGGTTCGAGGACGGCGTCCTCAACGTCGCGCATAATTGCATCGACCGGCATCTGCACACCCGCGGCGATCAGGTCGCGATCATCTGGGAGGGCGACGATCCCTCGCAGTCGCGCAAGATCACCTATCGCGAGCTGCATGACGAGGTCTGCAAATTCGCCAACATCCTGCGCAACCGCAATGTCGGCAAGGGCGACCGCGTCACCATCTATCTGCCGATGATTCCGGAAGCCGCCTTCGCGATGCTGGCCTGCGCCCGGATCGGCGCGATCCACTCGGTGGTGTTCGCCGGCTTCTCGCCGGACAGTCTCGCCCAGCGCATCACCGACTGTCAGTCCAAGGTGGTGATCACCGCCGACGAGGGCCTGCGCGGCGGCCGTAAGGTGCCGCTGAAGGCCAATGTGGATGCCGCGCTCGCCAAATGCGGCGGCGTCGACTGGGTCGTCGTGGTGAAGCGCACCGGCGCTGCGGTCGAAATGGATGACGTCCGCGACTTCTGGTACCACGAAGCCGCCGAAATGGTGACCACGGAGTGCCCGATCGAGCCGATGCACGCCGAAGACCCGCTGTTCATCCTCTACACCTCGGGGTCGACCGGCCAGCCCAAGGGCGTGCTGCACACCACCGGCGGCTACCTGGTGTTCGCCGGGATGACGCACCAATACGTGTTCGATTATCACGACAGCGACGTCTACTGGTGCACCGCCGACGTCGGCTGGGTCACCGGTCACAGCTACATCCTGTACGGGCCGCTCGCCAACGGCGCGACCACGCTGATGTTCGAAGGCGTGCCGAACTACCCGACCAATTCGCGGTTCTGGGAAGTGATCGACAAGCACCAGGTCAACATCTTCTACACCGCGCCGACCGCGATCCGCGCGCTGATGCAGGCCGGCGACGAGCCGGTGAAGAAGACGTCACGCAAAAGCCTGCGGCTGCTCGGTTCGGTCGGCGAGCCGATCAATCCGGAAGCCTGGGAGTGGTATCACCGCGTCGTCGGCGACGACCGTTGCCCGATCGTCGACACCTGGTGGCAGACCGAGACCGGCGGCATCCTGATCACGCCGCTGCCCGGCGCGACCAAGCTCAAGCCCGGCTCTGCGACGCGGCCGTTCTTCGGCGTGGTGCCGGAGATCCTCGATCCGGAAGGCGTGGTGCTGGAGGGCGAATGCACCGGCAATCTCTGCCTCGCGCGCTCCTGGCCGGGCCAGATGCGCACGGTGTACGGTGATCACGCCAGGTTCGAGCAGACCTACTTCTCGGCCTATAAGGGCAAGTACTTCACCGGCGACGGCTGCCGCCGCGACGCCGACGGCTATTACTGGATCACCGGCCGGGTCGACGACGTCATCAACGTCTCTGGACACCGCATGGGCACCGCCGAGGTCGAAAGCTCGCTGGTCGCGCATCCCAAGGTGTCGGAAGCCGCCGTGGTCGGCTATCCGCACGACATCAAGGGCCAGGGCATCTACGCCTATGTGACGCTGATGGCCGGGATCGAGCCCAGCGAGGAGCTGCGCAAGGAGCTGGTCGCCTGGGTCCGCAAGGACATCGGCCCGATCGCCTCGCCGGACCTGATCCAGTTCGCCCCCGGCCTGCCGAAGACCCGCTCCGGCAAGATCATGCGCCGCATCCTGCGCAAGATCGCCGAGGACGAGCCCTCGACGCTCGGCGACACCTCGACGCTGGCCGATCCGGCGGTGGTCGACGATCTGGTCGAGCACCGGCAGAACAAGCACCACAAGGCGGTCTGACCGCCATTGCGACAGCGCCCTGCCTCCTTCGGGGGCAGGGCGTTTCGTTTTGCGGAGACCCTCCGCCAGCCGCCCGGTCCGGCTGCGTCAATCCCCTCAATTTGGGCGACGGATAGTCGCGGCCCAGGCGGCCGCCCGCGACTGTTTGTGCCCGTTCAACAACATGTGTGAGGCCGATCGGCGCCGACAGCCACTTTGCGACCGAGTGTTGTTTCCCAGCTATTTACTTTGTTGAACGGATTTTCTTTGAATGCCGCGTCCAATCCCCGTCCCTGTTACCGGTCAGAATCACTCGGTTAATCTGCGGCGCTACAATGGCGAGGCATGTGGGCGGCCGGGTCGGGCACGATGAGACCGGCAGAGGAAACTGGAGAGACGGAATGTCTTTTGGATTTCGTTCGGCGAAGACCGCGGGTGCGGTGGCGGCTCTGGCCTCGGCCTTCGTGCTGACGGCGCCTGATGCCCAGGCGCGGCCCGATCTGGTGAGCTTCCGTGGCGACTATTCGCCGGGGACCATCGTGGTCAAGACCAACGAGCGCCGGCTTTATCTGGTGGTCGAACCGGGCCAAGCGGTGCGCTATCCGGTCGGCGTCGGCAAGGCCGGCAAGCGCTGGGAAGGCGTCACCAAGATCGACGGCAAGTACCGCAATCCGGCATGGTCGCCGCCGGCGGACGTGAAGCGCGACAATCCGGCGATACCCGATGTGATCCCGGGCGGCACGCCGGAGAATCCGATGGGCGTCGCGGCGATGACGCTGGCCGGCGGCGAATACGCGATCCACGGCACCAACCGTCCGAACTCGGTCGGCGGCTTCGTCTCCTACGGCTGCATCCGGATGCTGAACGACGATATCAGTGATCTGTATCAGCGCGTCTCGGTCGGCACCCAGGTACTCGTCACCCGCTGAGGCGCTTGAGCGCTTGAAAGCGAGCTCGTATCGTCTCGCACCGGATCAATCAGCTCGTAAAAAAGCCGCGCACGAAGCGCGGCTTTTTCGTTGGTGTGACGCTGACCTTCAGCGCCGCGGTGCGGTGCCGGGGGGCGGCGGCGGCAGCGAGGCCTGACCGCCGTTCAGCAGCGGCGTGATGCGGCGGACGGTGACGCGGCGGTTCTGCCGCTCCGGTCCGTCGGTCTGCACCTTGAGGTACTGCTCGCCATAACCCTGCGAGGTCAGGTTCTCGGCCGGCACCGCGAATTGCTGGGTGAGCAGCGCGGCGGCGGATTCGGCGCGGCGGTCCGACAGCGACAGATTGTCGGTGTCGTTGCCGGTCGCGTCGGTGTGGCCCTCGATCAGGAACACCTCGCGCGGGTTGCGCGAGATCGAACGGTTCAGACCGTCGGCGATCGCCTGCAGCTTGGAGGCTTGATCCGGCGAAATGTCCCACGAACCGAGCTCGAATGTGATCGTGTTGAGATCGATCGAGGGCATCCGCTGCCGCACCGACGGGCTGTAGCGGATCTCGTCCATGGAGTAGCGGCGCTGAATCCGCTCTACCGGCGGGGCGTCGAGAGTTTCGTAGATCAGCTCCGGCGAGGCGTCCTCGTAATCGACGATGTAGCGGTCGCGCGGCATACGAAGCACCGGCGGCGGCAGGTCGACGTAGAAGTTCGCCCGGTCACGCGGACCGAAGCTGTTGTCGATGATGATGATCTCGCGGCCTTGGCGGTCGCGGCGGATACGGCGGAGCAGCTGGCCGTCGCCACCGGTGACGTTGATGATCTCCGAGCCATCGGGACGCAGCACGATGGTGCGGGTGTCGCCGCCGCGGATCTTCTCGGTCCGGATGTTGCGCGCGCCGTAGCGGAACCGATCCATCTCGTTATGGCGGATGAACTCCTGCCCGTTCGGGTCGCGCACGATGATGCGGCCCGGCTCGGTGATCACGGTGCGGCCGCCTTGCTGGACCTCACGGCGTTCGCTGCGGAAGTCGGTGATGTTGCGCGGACCTTGCGGCGCGGCGCCCGGGGCGATCGGGGTGAGCGCCTGTGCGGGCGGCGGCGCGGCGGGGATCGGCGCGGTCACCGTCGGAGGTGGCGTGCGTGCGACCGGGGTGCCCGGCGGCAGAGCGCCCGCAGCGCCGGGTTGCGCGCCCTGCGGACCGATCGTGCCGGGAACCGGCGCGGTGGTTTGTCCGGCCGGCGGCTGTGTCGGGGTCGCAGGCGTCGGCGCGGCAGGCGTCGGCGTGCCGATCTGGCCGGCGGCCGGCGGCGGAGGCGTCACGTCCTTCTGAGCGGCCGGCGGCTGTCCTGCCGGGGGCTGTCCTGCCGGGGGCTGAGCCGGTGCGCCGGTCTGCGCGGCAGGCGGTTGCCCGGCCGGCGGAGGCGTTGTCGGCGCACTGGTCTGCCCGGCTGCCGGGGGCGGAGTCTGGGCAGCCGGCGGAAGCGAACCGGCCGCCGGTGGCGCGCCGATCTGGCCGGCCGCAGGCGGGGTCGGGCGCTGGCTCGGCGCTCCACCCTTGTCGGCGGGCGCGAGCCTGTCGGCAGGCGCGCGCTGCGGCGCCGCGGCGGGCGGCGGCGTAGCTCCCTTCTCGGCAGCGGGCGGCGCGGATGGCTTTGGCGGAGCCGCGGCAGGCGGAGGCGGCGGCGGAGCGGCACGCGGGGGTGCCGGCGGCTCGACGCGCGGCGCGCTCTTTTCAGCCGGGGGCGCGGGCGGGCGCGGCGGTGCAGCCGCGGGCGGCGGCGGCGGCGGCGCAGCGCGTGGGGCTGCAGGGGGTTCGGCACGGGGCGCCGGCGGCGGAGCGGGACGCGGCGGCGGTTCCGCACGCGGGGCGGCCGGCGGCTCGGCGCGGGGTGCGGGGGCAGCAGCGGGGGGCGGCGCGGGACGCGGCGGAGGCGCTGCGGCGGGAGGCGGCGCCTGGCTCGGGGCGGCGCCCGGAGGCGGACCTTTGCGCTCGCCTGGCGGCGGACCCTTGCGGTCTTTCTCGTCACCCTTGTCCGGAGCCGGAGCGGCCTGCGCCATCAGCATCAGCGCGGTGTCGGCGCGTGCCGGCAAGCTCGCCGCTTGCCAGAGGGTGATTGCAGTGGTGGCGAGCAATGCTAGTCGAAGTCTTCTCATCGGAAATCCCCGCGAATCAAACGCTGCGAACCAAACTATCCGTTCCAGGGCGGAACCGGTTCGTGAATGCGATCAACGATGACCCGTGGGGCCGGATTGTGGCGGTCCGCCGTGAGTCGCCGCTAATTATTTCGCTGCGCGCCGCCGCGCGATGCGCTGCTATTCATTGCGCATTCAGGCGACTGGTTCGCGAAGCGAATGATGGTGATCAATTGCGCACGGGATCAGAAGTGAAGGCGGCGCTGCTCGCGCCGCCTCCCGCTGATCATCGAACTACGCGCCGCCTCACATCACCGCCGGGTTCGGAGCGCCGGGTCCGGGCGAGGGCGGCATTGGTACTTCGTCCGGCGTGTTGCCGGGCAATTCCTCCGGACGCGGCGGTGCGCCGGGCTCGGTGATCGGCGGCGGGATATCCGGATTGGGATTTCCCGGGGGTGATTCCGGCGGCGGCTCCGTCGGCGTGCCGGGCGTGCTCGGCGGCACTTCGGGCGGCGGCTCCGACGGGCCCGGCCTGTTCGGATCTTCCTGCGGCTCGGGCGTCATCAGATCGCGACCTTGCGGTTCTCGCCCAGATCGGGACGCGAGCCGGTCGCGGCCGCCACAGCCATCTTCACATAGCTGACGAGGGTGCCGGGCGAATCCCAATATTCTGCCTCTTCCGGCGTGACCTTGAGAATGCGGATATTCGGATCGTCCGGACTGTCCCACCACGCTTTCGCGGCGGTGCCGAACAGCTCCTTGATCTTGGCGCGGTCGTTCGAGATGGCGCCATAGCCCGACACAGAAACGTATTTCTGCGCGCTCGCATCCGCAAAGCCGAGATTGACGTGGTGATCCTGCGCGATCTCGTCGTCCTTGTGCCGGCGCACATCAGTCAGGAAGTAGATCGCGCCTTCCTCGGGACGAATATAGGCCGCCATCGGCCGGGACCGAATCTTCTCGCCGTCCCGTGTCGCCAGCATCGCGAAGGTAATCTTCTTCATCAGGTCCCAGGCGTGCTGCGCATCGCCCTGGTTGGTATCTGCCGCCATTGCGTAATCTCCATGCCAGAGGCGGCATAACGATCCGTTGGCGGCGATGTTCCTGTTCCGCGACACATCGGCAGGGCGAAAAGCAAATGGCCGGGACGAGCCCGGCCATTGCAACGCGAAACAGATGCGGCGCGCTCAGATCTGGCGTTCGACCAGCTTGAGCTTGAGACTGGCGATCGCTTCCGACGGGTTGAGGCCCTTCGGGCACGCCTTGGCGCAGTTCATGATGGTGTGGCAGCGATAGATCCGGAACGGATCCTCGAGATTGTCGAGCCGTTCGCCGGTGGCCTCGTCGCGGCTGTCCTCGACCCAGCGGGTCGCCTGCAGCAGCGCCGCCGGTCCCAGGAAGCGGTCGGAATTCCACCAATAGCTCGGGCAGGAGGTCGAGCAGCAGGCGCACAGGATGCATTCGTACAGGCCGTCGAGCTTCTCGCGGTCGTCGTGGCTCTGCCGCCATTCCTTCTGCGGCGTCGGCGTCACGGTCTGCAGCCAGGGCTGGATCGAGGCGTATTGGGCGTAGAAATTGGTGAGGTCGGGCACCAGATCCTTCACCACCGGCTGGTGCGGCAGCGGCGTAACCTTGACCGCGTCGCCGCGGACGTCGTCCATCGCCTTGGTGCAGGCCAGCGTGTTCTCGCCGTCGATGTTCATCGCGCAGGAGCCGCAGACGCCTTCGCGGCAGGAGCGGCGGAAGGTCAGCGTCGGATCGATGTTGTTCTTGATCCAGATCAGGCCGTCGAGAACCATCGGGCCGCAATCGTGCTTGTCGACGTAATAGGTGTCGATGCTCGGGTTGTTGCCGTCGTCGGGATTCCAGCGATAGACGCGGAATTCGCGCACTTCGGTCGCGCCTTCCGGCTTCGGCCAGGCTTTGCCGCCGACAATCTTCGAATTCTTCGGAAGTGCGAATTCAACCATCTCGTCTGCCTTTCGTCATTCCGGGAGGCGCGCTTGCGCGCGGACCCGGAATCTCTGGTCCTTGCTCGGTCTCAGATTCCGGGTTCGCGCTTGCGCGCGCCCCGGAATGACGGGCCGTTTGTGTTCGCTCAATACACCCGCGGCTTCGGCGGGATGTACTGGACGTCGTTGGTCATCGTGTAGTCGTGAACCGGGCGATAATCGATCGTGGTGTCGCCGTCGTCGCCGATCCAGGCCAGCGTGTGCTTCATCCACTGCTTGTCGTCGCGATCCGGGAAGTCCTCGCGCGCATGGGCGCCGCGGCTCTCGGTGCGGTTGGCGGCCGAGTTCATCGTCACCACCGCCTGGATGATCAGATTGTCGAATTCCAGCGTCTCGACCAGGTCGGAATTCCACACCAGCGAGCGGTCGGACACGCCGATATCGCCGACGCCGCCATGCACCTTGCGGATCAGGTCCTTGCCCTCGCTCAGCACCTCGCCGGTGCGGAACACCGCGCAGTTGTTCTGCATCACCTGCTGCATGCTCTCGCGCAGCTTGGCGGTCGGGGTGCCGCCCGAGGCGTAGCGATATCTGTCGAGCCGCGACAGCGTGCCATCGGCGGAATCCGCCGGCAGCTCCGGCTGCTTGCCGTTGATCGTCAGCTTCTCGGCGCAGCGCAGCGCCGCGGCGCGGCCGAACACCACGAGGTCGATCAGCGAGTTGGAGCCGAGGCGGTTGGCGCCGTGAACGGAGACGCAGGCGGCCTCGCCGATCGCCATCAGGCCCGGCACCACGGCGTTGTCGTCGCCTTCCTTCTTGGTGACGACCTCGCCGCGGAAATTGGTCGGGATGCCGCCCATGTTGTAGTGCACGGTCGGCAGGATCGGGATCGGCTCGCGGGTGACGTCGACGCCGGCGAAGATCCGCGCCGATTCCGAGATGCCCGGCAGCCGCTCCGCCAGCACTTCCGGCGCGAGATGGTCGAGATGCAGGAAGATGTGGTCTTTCTTCTTGCCGACGCCGCGGCCCTCGCGCATTTCGATCGTCATCGCGCGCGATACCACGTCGCGCGAGGCGAGATCCTTGGCGGACGGCGCGTAGCGCTCCATGAAGCGCTCGCCTTCGGAATTGACCAGATAGCCGCCCTCGCCGCGGGCGCCCTCGGTGACGAGGCAGCCCGAACCATAGATCCCGGTCGGGTGGAACTGGACGAACTCCATGTCCTGCAGCGGCAGACCGGCGCGCAGCGCCATCGCGCCGCCGTCGCCGGTGCAGGTGTGCGCCGAGGTGCAGGAGGCGTAGGCGCGGCCGTAGCCGCCGGTGGCCAGAATGGTGGTCTGGGCGCGGAAACGATGCAGCGTGCCGTCGTCGAGTTTCAGGGCGATCACGCCGCGGCAACAGCCTTGATCGTCCATGATCAGGTCGATCGCGAAGAACTCGATGTAGAATTCGGCGGCGTGGCGCAGCGCCTGGCCGTACATCGTGTGCAGCATCGCATGGCCGGTGCGGTCGGCGGCGGCGCAGGTGCGCTGCGCCTGGCCCTTGCCGAATTCCATCGTCATGCCGCCGAACGGACGCTGATAGATCTTGCCTTCCTCGGTGCGCGAGAACGGCACGCCCCAATGTTCGAGCTCGTAGACCGCCTCGGGCGCGTTGCGCACCATGTATTCGATCGAATCCTGGTCGCCGAGCCAGTCCGACCCCTTCACGGTGTCGTACATGTGCCAGCGCCAGTCGTCCTTGTGCATGTTGCCGAGCGCGGCCGAGATGCCGCCCTGCGCCGCCACGGTGTGGGAGCGGGTCGGAAACACCTTGGTGATGCAGGCGGTGCGAAGCCCCGCCTCACTGCAGCCCACCACCGCGCGCAAACCTGCGCCGCCGGCGCCGACCACGACGACATCATAGACGTGGTCTTCGATCGGATAGGCGTGGCCGTTCACGGCCGGTGCGCCGTTGCCGTTCGCCGCCATGCGTTACACTCCGGATGCGAGTTTGAAGATCGCGAAGATCGCGGCCAGCGCCACGGCGATCGTGAAGAAATTGTTGGCCATCACCGTGACGAGCTTCAGCTTCTCGTTCTGGATGTAGTCCTCGATCACCACCTGCATGCCGATCTTCATGTGGATCGCGCTGGCGATGATGAACAGGATCATGGTCAGCGAGATCAGCGGCGAGCCGAGGATCTGCGCCGCGCCGGCCTGGTTGCGGCCGAGCAGCAGCATGACCACCACCACCACAGGCAGGGTCAGCAGGGTCATCGCCACGCCGGTGATGCGCTGCTGCCAGAAATCAGAGGTGCCGGATCCGGCAGGGCCGAGCTTGCGCACCTTGCCCATCGGCGTGCGCATTGAGGCGACCGGGCGCCGGGCGCCGCCGTGGGATTCCTCGCCGCTCATCGTGCGACTCCCATCGAGAACGCGATCACCCAGAACAGCACCGTCAGCACCACGCCACCGATCAACGCGGCCCAGGTCAGCCATTCGCGGTCGGCGGTCTTGAAGCCGTAGCCGAGATCCCAGACGAAATGCCTGACGCCGCTGAGTAGATGGTGCATCAGCGACCAAGTGTAGCCGAACAGAATCAGCCTGCCGATCCAACTGCCGGTGAAGGCCTGCAGATTGGCGTAGGAGGCAGGTCCCGCGGCGCAGGCGATCAGCCACCAGGCCAGCAGAAGGGTTCCAAAATAGAGGGCGATGCCGGTGGCGCGATGGACGATGGACAGGGCCATCGTCAGGCTCCAGCGGTAAGCCTGCATGTGCGGAGATAGCGGTCTGTCGATCATCGGCTGCTATGGGTTGGCTGCGAGCGAACAGGGCCCGGGCAGGGCTCGCGAAGGTGTCCCTATTTACGAAGGACATTCAACGAGTGCAACGGCGAATTCACATTATCGGAACTTGGGTTCATCTCTTGAAGATCGCGGCAGGCCAAGGCGATGCCGCAACCCGCCGTTAATATCGACCGCCACCAAATGAAACTAGATTCAGAACTCCATGCATGTCGCGCGGAGCCCCCATGTCACTCAGCAAAGGTATTGAGTTGCTGCAAGCTCGAACAAAGCGAGCGCCGCGGCATTCCCCCGGACCACTACTGCGTGCCATCCTCTCGACCACTGCATTCGCGCCGCATCGCAATGAAGCGGTCGCCCCGCATCCGAGCCCGATGACCCAAATCCACGCTCACGATCATCACGCCAGCGCGCCCGAGCAGGGCCACAACCACGCTCACGCCCATGGCCCCGGCGGTCACGTCCATGCACCCAAGGATTTCGGCCGCGCATTTGCGCTGGGCATCGGGCTCAACATTGCCTTCGTGATCACCGAGGCGGCGTTCGGCTGGCTCGGCAATTCGATGGCGCTGCTCGCCGACGCCGGCCACAATCTGTCCGATGTGCTCGGACTCGCGGTGGCGTGGATTGCGGCTGAGCTGTCGAAACGACCGCCGTCGCCGCGCTACACTTACGGGCTGCGCGGCTCGTCGATCCTCGCGGCGCTGTTCAATGCGGTGTTTCTGTTGCTTGCCGTCGGGGCGATCGGCTGGGAAGCGATCGCCCGGCTGTTTGCGCCCGAGCCGGTCGGCAGCGTCACCATGATGGTGGTGGCCGGGATCGGCATCCTCATCAATGGCGCGACCGCCTGGCTGTTCTTCTCCGGCCGCGATAACGACCTCAACATTCGCGGCGCCTATCTGCACATGGTCGCCGACGCCGGCGTATCGGCCGCAGTGGTCGTCGCGGGCGTCGTGATCCTGTTCACCGGCTGGAACTGGATCGACCCGGCGGTCAGCCTCGCGGTCGCCTTCGTGATCATCTGGGGCACCTGGGGCCTGCTACGCGACTCGACCGCGATGTCGCTCGACGCGGTGCCGCCGGGCATCGATCCGGTCGCGGTGCGCGCCTTCCTCGAAAGCCGCCCCGGCGTGGCGCAAGTGCACGATCTGCACATCTGGCCGATGTCGACCACCGAGGTGGCGCTGACCTGTCATCTGATGATCCCGTCCGGCCCGCCGGGCGACGCCTTCCTGATCGAGATCGCGCACGAGCTGCAGCACGATTTCGGCATCGCGCATACCACGGTGCAGATCGAGACTGACCCCAACACCGTCTGCGCGCTGGCGCCGGATCACGTGGTGTAGTTCAGGCGTCCAGCGCAGGGCGCTCGCGTTTTCCTCTCCCCCTTGTGGGGAGGGGCGGCCGAGCGAAGCGGAGGCCGGGGGTGGGGCGCCACAGGCACTGCGACTCGTGGACCCCACCCCCGACCCCTCCCCGCAAGGGGGAGGGGAGAAGTAAGTGCCCCCTGGCCTATCCACGAGTCATTCCGGGGCGCTCGCGCCAGCGAGCGAACCCGGAATCCCGCGGTGATGAAACGATCGGGTGCTTATCAGCTCGGGATTCCGGGTTCGCGCGCTTTGCGCGCGCCCCGGAATGACGCTTGTTACTTGTAGATATCCGCGTAGGTGTCGCGCAGCACGTTCTTCTGCACCTTGCCCATGGTGTTGCGCGGCAGGTCGTCGACGAAGATCACCTTCTTGGGCATCTTGAACTTGGCGATCTGGCCGTCGAGCCCGCTCAGCACCTGCGCTTCGTCGATGGCGGCGCCGTTGTCGCGCACCACCACGGCGGTGACGCCTTCGCCGAAATCGGCATGCGGCACGCCGATCACCGCGGATTCGACCACGCCCGGCATGGCGTCGATCTCGCTCTCGATTTCCTTCGGATAGACGTTGAAGCCGCCGGTGATCACCAGATCCTTGCCGCGGCCGAGGATGTGGACATAGCCGCGCTCGTCGATCTTGCCGAGATCGCCGGTGATGAAGAAACCGTCGTCGCGGAATTCCGACCTGGTCTTCTCCGGCATCCGCCAATAGCCCTTGAACACGTTCGAGCCTTTCACCTCGATCATGCCGATCTCACCTTGCGCCAGCTCGCGGCCGGTCTCCGGATCGGTGACGCGGGCGGACACGCCGGGCAGCGGGAAGCCGACCGCGCCGGGCACGCGCTCGCCCTCATAGGGATTCGAGGTGTTCATGTTGGTCTCGGTCATGCCGTAGCGCTCGAGCACGGCGTGGCCGGTGCGCGCCGCCCATTCGCGATGGGTGTCTGCCAAGAGCGGCGCCGAGCCGGAAATGAACAGCCGCATGTGACGGGTGGCTTGCTGCGTCAGCCGCGGGCTCTGCAGCAGTCGGGTGTAGAACGTCGGCACGCCCATCAGCACGGTCGCGCGCGGCATCAGATCGATGATCCTGTCGGGGTCGAGCTTGGGCAGGAAGATCATCGCCGCCCGCGCGAACAGCGTGACGTTGCTGGCCACGAACAGACCGTGCGTATGATAGATCGGCAGCGCGTGGATCAGCACGTCGTCCGGCGTGAAGCCCCAATAATCGACCAGCGTCAGCGAGTTGGACGCCAGATTGTCGTGGCTCAGCATCGCGCCCTTGGAGCGGCCGGTGGTGCCCGAGGTGTAGAGGATCGCGGCGAGATCGTCGGCGCTGCGCGGCACGGTGGCGAATTCGGCGCTGGCCTGCGCGGCCGCGTCGGTCAGCGAGCCCTGTCCGTCGCCGCCGAGCGTCTCGACCGCGGCCTTCACCTTGGCGGCGATCGCCGCGATGCCGTCGCGCTTCGACGGGTCGCACACCACCAGCGACGGCTCGGCGTCGGTGATGAAGTAATCGAGCTCATGCAGCGTGTAGGCGGTGTTGAGCGGCAGATACACCGCGCCGGCGCGCACCGTCGCCAGATACAGCACCAGCGCCTCGACCGACTTCTCGGTTTGGGCCGCAACACGATCGCCGGTCTTCACCCCGCGCGCCATCAGCACATTGGCGACGCGGCCGGCGCGCGCGATCAGATCGCCGTAGCTGATCGTCTCGCCCGTCGCGGTCTCGATCGCCAGTTTGTTCGGGTTATCGAGCGCATCGAACAGGCGGGCAAACAGATTGGCGTTCATGATGGTGTTCCGTGCGCGTTCATGCATCATTCGGGAAGGGCGATTGCATAGCAAGAACGCCCGCATCAAAGCAACGGAGACAGTTTGCATGACAAAAAGCGGGAAACGCGTCGCCTGGATCACCGGCGGGGGCAGCGGCATCGGCGAGGCCGGCGCGGAAGCGCTCGCCGCGGACGGCTTCACCGTGGTGGTTTCGGGACGGCGGGCCGACGCGCTCGACGCGGTGGTCGCGAAGATCAGGGCCAAAGGCGGCGCCGCCGAAGCGATCGCGCTCGATGTCAGCAGCTCCGATGCGGTGATCGCCGCCGCCGACAAGATCCTCGCCGCGCATGGCCGCATCGACTGTCTGGTCAATTCGGCCGGCATCAACGTGCCGAAACGCTCATGGGCCGACATGGAGCTCGACGGCTGGGACAAGCTCGTCGAGATCAATCTCAACGGCGTGCTGTATTGTATGCGCGCGGTGCTGCCGGCGATGCGCGCGCAGAAGGACGGCTGCATCATCAACGTATCGTCCTGGGCCGGACGTCACGTCTCGAAGATGCCGGGCCCGGCCTACACCACGACCAAGCACGCGGTGCTGGCCCTGACGCATTCGTTCAACATGGACGAATGTGTCCATGGCCTGCGCGCGTGCTGCCTGATGCCGGCCGAGGTCGCCACGCCGATCCTGAAGCTGCGGCCGGTGGTGCCGAGCGCCGAGGATCAGGCGCGGATGCTGCAGCCCGACGACCTCGGCCGCACCATCGCCTTCGTCGCATCGATGCCGCCGCATGTCTGCGTCAACGAGATCCTGATCAGCCCGACCTGGAACCGCTCCTTCGTCGGCGGGCTGTGAGTTGAGTTGTCTCTTCCGCTTGCGGGGAGGTCGGATCGCGAAGCGATCCGGGTAGGGGAAGGGCTATCGGTTGATTACTGAGTTGGTTGCTCGGCTCGCCCTCACCCCAGCCCTCTCCCGCAAGCGGGAGAGGGAGTTCGATAGCGGTTGAGGAGACGTTGATTTTCAATTTGATGATCAATGAAGTAGCAAAAGCCGGAGTTCATCTCCATCGCTTGCCATGCGATCAGCGCGCTCCCTCTCCCGCTTGCGGGGGAGGGTTGGGTGGGGGAAACGGCGCTCGCGACTATTCGTCACCCTATCGTCACGATCGCATACATCGCTCGCGGACGCGCGCAAACGTCGATCGTCGCGTTTGGTTTCACGGTGCGACAAAAAAGATAGTCTGAAACTGCCCCGATAAACTCCCGTAACTCGCTGCAACGACGGCACCCAGCAGCCCTCACCTGTGCGGTCGTTGTGAACCTCGCCCCGCGCGCCTGGCAGCGGGCTTTCAACCGATTGGGAGACGAAACATGTCGAAGCGAATTGCCTATCTGTCCGCCGCGGCGCTGAGCGCGCTGGCCCTCACCGCGACCGCGATGGCGCCCGCCAATGCCGAAGACAAGAAGATGATGAAGAGCGAGATGAGCGGCGAGAAGACCGTGATGGTCGGCGGCGCGCCGATGTATCCGTCGAAGAACATCGTCGAGAACGCCGTCAATTCGAAGGATCACTCCACGCTGGTCGCCGCTGTGAAGGCCGCCGGCCTCGTCAAGACGCTGGAAGGCAAGGGTCCGTTCACGGTGTTTGCGCCGACCAACGCCGCCTTCGGCAAGCTGCCCGCCGGCACCGTCGACACGCTGGTGAAGCCGGAAAGCAAGGCCACGCTGACCAAGATCCTCACCTATCACGTGGTCCCGGGCAAGCTCGCGGCGGCCGATCTCACCGACGGCAAGAAACTGACCACCGTCGAGGGCGCGACCCTCACCGTGAAGCGCTCCGGCGATCAGGTGATGCTGGTTGACGCCAAGGGCGGCAGCTCGACCGTGACGATCCCCAACGTCAACCAGTCGAACGGTGTGATTCATGTGGTCGACACCGTGCTGATGCCGTCCTGATGATCACATCCGCCGTTTCGATCGTCCCCCACGGCGGCGGATGAGGCGGCGACCATCACGCCGCCTCACGAGGGCGCGGGCCGGGAAACCGGCTCGCGCTTCGTGATCGGGATTGCCGTTCCGATCCAGCGACGAAACGGAAGCGGGCGTAACGGGGCGGGGTTATGATGCGTAACGTCGAAGGCAACCGCCTTCACGACGAATCGCTTCAGGATGTCCACCGATGTCGAGCATGACGGTCAGCGAACCGGCCACCGCCGGACAAGCCGGCGAGGAGATTGTGCGCAAGGTGATCCAGCCGGCCTGGGTGCGGATCATGCACTGGATCAACGCGGTCGCGATGATCGTGATGATCATGTCCGGCTGGCAGATCTACAACGCCTCGCCGTTGTTCGACTTCCAGTTTTCGCGCAGCGTCACGCTGGGCGGCTGGCTCGGCGGCGGGCTGTTGTGGCACTTCGCGGCGATGTGGGTGCTGATGATCAACGGCCTGTTGTATCTCGTCGTCGGTCTCGCCACCGGTCGGTTTCGCCGCAAGCTGTTGCCGATCACGCCGTCGGGCGTCGCCTCCGATCTCGCCAAGGCCGCGACCTTCCGGCTGTCGCACCGCGATCTCACCACCTACAACTACGTCCAGAAGCTGCTCTATGCCGGCATCATCGGGGTCGGCATCGTTGTCGTGCTCTCCGGCCTGTCGATCTGGAAGCCGGTGCAGTTCCAGCTGCTCACGGCGGTGTTCGGCGGCTACGACACCGCGCGCTACGTGCATTTCTTCGCGATGGCTTCGATCGTGGCGTTTTTGATCGTCCATATTGCGCTGGCGTTGCTGGTGCCGAAGAGTCTTCGCGCGATGATCGTCGGGAGATAATCATGCTGCGTATCAAATCCCTGCTGATCCCCGGCGTCGACAAGACGTTGCTGGTCAAGGACGCCGCCAAACTGATGCCTGATCCGACGCGGCGGCGCTTCCTCGCCGGCGGCGCCAGCCTCGGCGCGCTGACGCTGCTGACCGGCTGCGACGTCGTCGACGGCATGTCGGCGGAGAATCTGCTCGTCAAGGTTTCGAAATTCAACGATGCGGTGCAGGCCGCGATCTTCAATCCGAACACGCTGGCGCCGACCTACACCGACAAGGACATCACCCGGCCGTTTCCGTTCAACGCGTTCTATACGCTCGACGAAGCGCCCGATATTGACGGCAAGGAATGGAAGCTCGAAGTCGCGGGGCTGGTCGACAACAAAAAGAGCTGGACGCTCGACGAACTCGGCGCGCTGCCCGAGGTCAAGCAGATCACCCGCCACATCTGCGTCGAGGGCTGGAGTGCGATCGGCTCGTGGAGCGGCGTGCGGCTGAGCGATTTCCTCAAGCTGGTCGGCGCCGACACCCGCGCGAAATATGTCTGGTTCCGCTGCGCCGACGACTACACCTCGCCGATCGACATGCCGACCGCGCTGCACCCGCAGACCCAGATGACCCTCAAATATGACGGCCAGGTGCTGCCGCGCGCCTATGGCTATCCGATGAAGATCCGGATCCCGACCAAGCTCGGCTTCAAGAACCCGAAATACGTCGTCGCGATGGAAGTCACCAACGACTACAAAGGCGGCTATTGGGAAGACCAGGGCTACAATTCGTTCAGCGGCAGCTGATTTTCCCACGAAGGGGGACCGGTCTACGCGGACAGGACGGTTTGCCGCTGCAACTTCGCCGCGGAGACGCCGTTGTCCGCCGGAGAGGCCGTTCCTAGATGCTCCGGAGCGGCCATTTCGTATGACACTGCCGCATCAGGGAGGCCCCGAATGATCGTCCGCTCCATGCTCACCGCCGCCGCATTGCTGGCGCTCTCCACCGCCGCGTTTGCTGCTGAGACCGCCAAGGCGTCGATGAAGAATGCCGAAGGCGCCGACGTCGGTATCGCCACGCTGACCCAGGGGTCGAAGGGCGTCACCATCAAGCTGTCGCTGAAGGGGCTGCCGCCGGGCGAGAAGGCCTTTCACGTCCACGCCGTCGGCAAATGCGAGCCGCCGTTCACCTCCGCGGGCGGGCACTTCAATCCGGACAACAAGAAGCACGGCAAGATGGCGCCGGACGGCGCCCATGCGGGCGACATGCCGAACCTGACCATCCCGGATTCAGGCCGGCTCGACATCGACGTCGTCAACGAGGCGGTGACGCTCGACAAGGGCAAGCCGAATTCGGTGTTCAAACCGGAGGGCACGGCGCTGGTGATCCACGCCAAGGCCGACGACTACAAGTCCGATCCTGCCGGCAACGCCGGCGACCGCATCGTCTGCGGCGTGATCGAAGAAGTGAAGTAGGTCGACCTTCTCGCGGTCATTCCGGGGCACGCGCAACGCGCGTGAACCCGGAATCCCGAGCTGTTCTGCCTTGCTCATCACCTAGAGATTCCGGGTTCGCTCGCTGCGCGAGCGCCCCGGAATGACATGCTCTACCGTTTCAACGGCCGCTGAAATGCCGAGAACACCGCGCCGAGCGCCAGTGTGGCGGCGGAGACCGCGAGCGCCGAGGACAGGCTGCCGACCGCGTCGGTGATGGCGCCGACCGCAAGGGGGCCGAGCGTCTGGCCGATCCCGAACGCAATCGTCATCGCGGCGATCGCGCCCGGCCACGCCGCCTGCGCATAATTGAAGCGGACGAAGGCGGTGGTCGACGCCACCACGGCGAAGAACGACACGCCGAACACCAGCGCCGAGATCGCCAGGATCAGCGGCGACAGTCCGAACAGCGGCAGCGCCGCGCCGAGCGCGTTGACGGCGAGGATGATCGTGGTCGACACCCCGCCGCGGTCGAGCGCCATGATCCGGCGCCACACCCACGGGGTGACGAAGGCGCTCGCCCCGATCAGGCACCAGAACGCGCTCTGCGCCGCCGGACCGCCACCGGCGTCGCGCACATAGGCGATCATGAAGGTCATGTAGGCGATGTAGCCGGCGCCGAACATGAAATAGCCGACCAGATAGATCAGCACCGGCGGGATCGAGAATGTCGTCGCCGGTCCGCCGCTCATGCTGGCATGGCTGTCGAGCGGCGCGAGCAGAAGCGGCAGCGTCATTACGGCCGACAGCGCCGCCATCACCAGCCAGCCGATCCACCACGAGCCGGGGCCCGCGGCCTGCAACAGAAACGGGGTGATCAGCCCCGACGACAGGATGCCGAGGCCGGGGCCGGCATAGAACAGGCTGAGCAGAAACGCCGAGCGCTGTGGCTGCGACTGCGCGATCGTGGTCGCCAGCGCTCCGCCGGCGACGAAAGCCAGCGCCGCGCCGATCCCGGCGATCAGCCGCGCCGCCGACAGCAGCACGAAATTGCCCGACAGCGCACACAGCGCCAGCGACAGCACGCAGCCGAGCGTTCCGACCCGCACGATCGCCGACAATCCGTAACGCCGAACCAGCTGCGAGGTGATCAGCGCGCCGGCGAGATAGCCGGCGGCATTGATGGTGTTCATGAAGCCGGCGGCCGAATACGACCATTGCAGGCTGTCCCGCATGTCGGGCAGCAGCAGCGAATAGGCGAAGCGGCCGATCCCAAGTCCCACTGTGGGGGCGAGCGACAGGATCAGGATCAGGCGCGCAGGATGAACCGGCGCCTCGGTGCGGTCGAGCAGGGTCAAGCGTTTCTCCCGCCGCCATTGTGGCAGCCCTTGCGCCGTTTGGGCAACACAGCCCGCCGCAACACTGTCTTGCCAATCCGGCAACGGCGCTTTAGCACTCGGCCGCTTTCCATTTTCCGGCCAGTCATGCCCGGGCCTGACCCGGGCATCCATCGCCTTCGAAAGAGCTGGATTGCCGGGTCAAGCCCGGCAATGACGGTCTGTAAGATCTGAGGACCTCCAATCATGGCGACGCATAAACTGCTGCTTCTCCCCGGCGACGGCATCGGCACCGAAGTGATGGCCGAGGTGAGCCGGTTGATCGACTGGCTCAACAAGGCCGGCATCGCCAGCTTCGAGACCGAGCACGGCCTAGTGGGCGGCGCCGCCTATGACGCCGACAAGGTCGCGATCACCGACGCCACCATGGCGAAGGCGCAGGCCTGCGACGCGGTGATCTTCGGCGCGGTCGGCGGGCCGAAATGGGACGCGGTGCCGTATGACGCGCGGCCCGAGGCCGGCCTGCTGCGGCTGCGCAAGGATCTGGCGCTGTTCGCCAATCTGCGTCCCGCGGTGTGCTACCCGGCGCTCGCCTCCGCCTCCAGCCTGAAGCCCGAGGTGGTCGAAGGCCTCGACATCATGATCGTGCGCGAGCTCACCGGCGGCGTGTATTTCGGCGAGCCGAAGACCATCACCGATCTCGGAGGCGGCCAGAAGCGCGCGATCGACACCCAGGTTTACGACACCTACGAAATCGAGCGGATCGGCCGCGTCGCCTTCGACCTGGCCCGCAAGCGCCGCAACAAGGTCACCTCGATGGAGAAGCGCAACGTCATGAAGACGGGCGTGCTCTGGAACGAGGTGATCACCCAGGTGCATCAGCGCGAATACAAGGACGTTCAGCTCGAGCACCAGCTCGCCGATTCCGGCGGCATGAATCTGGTGAAGTGGCCGAAGCAGTTCGACGTCATCGTCACCGACAATCTGTTCGGCGACATGCTGTCCGACATCGCCGCGATGCTGACCGGCTCGCTCGGCATGTTGCCGTCGGCCTCGCTCGGCGAAGTCGACAGCAAGACCGGCAAGCGCAAGGCGATGTACGAGCCGGTGCACGGCTCGGCGCCGGATATCGCCGGCAAGGGCATGGCCAATCCGGTGGCGATGCTCGCCTCGTTCGGGATGGCGCTGCGCTATTCGCTGGACATGGGCGATCTCGCCGACAAGCTCGATGAAGCCATCGCCGCCGTGTTGGCTAAGGGCCTGCGCACCGCCGACATCAAGTCGGACGGCTCGACCGTAGTCTCGACCAGCCAGATGGGCGAAGCCATCGTGCAGGAGCTGCAGGCGCTGCACGGGTAAGCGACGGGGCTGATTTCCTCCCCGCCGCGAACACCTTCCGCGTCATCCTTGGAGGCGCGCCAGACACGCACCCCCGGATCAAGTCCGGGGCAGGCTCTCAGGAAGACGAGCAAAACAAAAAATGCCCGGCTCAGCCGGGCATTTTCGTAAGGGATGGACGCTTTCGCTGCTCAGTACAGCGGGAAACGCTCCGGATAGCCGCCGAGGTCGGAGGCCGGGTTGAGCGGAGCGCGGTCGATCGTGCGCTGGCCGTTCTGTCGGGAGAACGAGGTGCCCGGCGGGAAGGCGTAGTCGGTGAACTTGCGGTCGCCCGGCAGAACTTCGGTGCCGGCGTCGAGCCAGGAGCGCTTGGTCACGTAGACGCGGGTGCGCGGGCCAGCCTGATACGAGGCGTTCGGGCCGCGGGCGCCGTAACGAGCCTGATCGTTGGTCTGGTAGACGCGCTTGGTGGGCTGCTGCTGCGCATTCGCGGTGTCGAGGCCGATCGCGACCACGGCCGCCGACGCGAGCAGCACCGCAAACGTTCTGGCGGCAGGGAATTTCAAGGTCATCGGGTCCTCATCGGCAGGCGCATTGCGGATTTCACCTCTTTGTAGCCGTCGCCGCAGCCGCGCCACAAGGTCAAACAGGCAACACCGCGCGCAATAATGCAATCCCGGGCTTGCCAAAATGTTGCATGGAATCAAGCGCCTTGAACGGGTCGCGCGAATCGCCGTCAGAATGTGCCACGGAGTCGCGGATTCTGCGCGCCGAGCACCCAGTCGGCGCCGGCGTCCTGCTGGCTCAGGCCGTCCTTGCAGCCCTGGCGGCGTAGTTCGGCGCGGGCGAAAGTTTCGGCGAGCGCGGTGTCGCCGCCGGCACTCAGCAGCACCAGCCGGTCGAGCATGCAGCCCGCGGCGGCGCGGCGCTGCGGCAGGCTGTCGCCCCGGCAGGTCCAGCCGGAAATCCGCAGCGACGCCTCGTCGATCCGCTTGAAGAAGCCGAAGCAGCGGTTTGCCCGACCGCCGAGGTCGAACAGAGCCACCGTTCCGAATTTGCTGTCGATCAGGCCGGCGGGTTGGGCCGCACCGCCGCCGCCGGGGTCGAGCCGGGCAGCGATGTCGGCGACGGCGTCGTGCAAGCCCTGAACCTCGCCTCGAGCCTCGTTGCCGGGCCGGTAGAGCGTGATTTCCGCAACCGGCGGCTGCCCCGGCAGCGCCCAGCGCAGAATGTCCTTGCGGCCGCCATCGGGATGCCGGAGGATTTCAGTGCTCGCGGTGGCGCCGGGCAGGTCGATCTGGCTGACCGCGAAGGCGGGATGCGATCGCATCGCGCCGCTCCAGCCGGCCCGCGCGACCGGTTCGGCGGCGGCGGTGATCGCGGCGTCGGTCAAGGGATTGGCGGCGTAGAATACGATCAGGCCGATCAGCGCCAGCGCCCCGACATAGGCCAGCAGCCGCACCACGGTCTCGCGGCATTCGTCGGCGAAGCTGCGCAGGGCCGGGTGGATCCGGCCCCGATGAGGCGCAGCCGGCAGGGCCGGGTTCGGTCGCATCGGCAAGACTCCGGGCAAGCGGCGCGCGGAAGGGCTGAAATGGCGGGGATAGCGCGGGCAGGTATCAAGTTGTGTCAGCGGCGTTTCTCGCATAGAAGCGCTGACTTCTCCTTGCTGCGGCGTGCCGCGGCGGAGCAAATTCCTTCGGAGAGTGAACGATGGGTTACAAAGTCGCGGTAGTAGGTGCGACCGGTAATGTCGGGCGCGAAATGCTCGCCATTCTGGACGAACGCAAGTTCCCGGCGGACGAGGTGGTGGCGCTGGCGTCGCGCCGCTCGATCGGCGTCGAGGTCAGCTACGGCGACAAGACCCTGAAATGCAAGGCGCTGGAGCACTACGACTTCAGCGACGTCGACATCTGCCTGATGTCGGCCGGTGGCACTGTGTCGAAGGAATGGTCGCCGCAGATCGGCGCGCAGGGCGCGGTGGTGATCGACAATTCGAGCGCCTGGCGGATGGATCCGGACGTGCCGCTGATCGTGCCGGAAGTGAATGCCGCCGCCGCCGCGGGCTTCACCAAGAAGAACATCATCGCCAATCCGAACTGCTCGACCGCTCAGCTCGTAGTGGCGCTGAAGCCGCTGCACGATCACGCCAAGATCACCCGCGTCGTGGTGTCGACCTATCAGTCGGTGTCGGGCGCCGGCAAAGAGGGAATGGACGAGCTGTTCTCGCAGACCAAGGCCGTCTACACCAACTCGGAGCTGGTGAATAAGAAGTTCCCGAAGCGGATCGCGTTCAACGTGATCCCCGAGATCGACGTCTTCATGGAGGATGGCTACACCAAGGAAGAGTGGAAGATGATGGTCGAGACCAAGAAGATTCTCGATCCCGCCATCAAGCTCTCCGCCACCTGCGTGCGGGTGCCGGTGTTCGTCGGCCATTCCGAAGCGGTCAATATCGAGTTCGAGAACCCGATCACCGCCGACGAGGCGCGCGACATCCTGCGCCGCTCGCCGGGCTGCCTCGTGATCGACAAGCACGAGCCCGGCGGCTACGTCACGCCGTATGAAGCCGCCGGTGAGGACGCCACCTATATCAGTCGCATCCGCACCGATCCGACGGTCGACAACGGTCTGGTGCTGTGGTGCGTCTCCGACAATCTGCGCAAGGGCGCAGCGCTCAACGCGATCCAGATCGCCGAAGTACTGATCAACCGCAAGCTGATCACCGCCAAGAAGAAAGCGGCTTAAGCACCGCCGCTGTCGTCCGTCGTCATCTGTAGGGTGGGCAAAGGCGCGGAGCCGTGCCCACTCGGTTGCATGGGACTTGAATTCTGCAGGTCGCGTGGGCACGCTTGGCTTTGCCCGCCCTACATTTTGACGGTTTGATATGACCGACCAGCCCGATCTGCCGAAATCCCCATCGCCGGTCAAACGCGTCGAGCGCGGCTTCGAGACGCTGTTGTTCAACAGCCGCTGGCTGATGGCGCCGTTCTATTTCGGCCTCGTCCTCAGTCTGCTGGTGCTGCTCTACAAATTCGTGGTGCTGCTCGCGGAACTGATCCTGCACGCCTCGCTCGCCAAGGAATCCGACATCATCCTCGGCGTGCTCAGCCTGATCGACGTCTCGCTGACCGGCAATCTGGTGTTGATCGTGGTGTTCTCCGGCTACGAGAACTTTGTCTCACGGATCGATCCGCGCGATCATCCCGACTGGCCGGAATGGATGACGAAAGTCGACTTCGCCGGGCTCAAGCAGAAGCTGCTGGCCTCGATCGTGGCGATCTCGGCGATCCAGGTGCTGAAGGCATTCATGAATCTCGACGCCGGCTACGATCCGACCCGGCTCGGCTGGCTGGTCGGCATCCATCTGGTGTTCGTGGTCTCGACCCTGCTGATGGCGCTGTCCGATCGCTGGAGCGGCGACCACGGCAGCGGCGACAAGGCCGGGCATTAGAGCTTTTTCGGTTCTGATTGAATCGGAGCGGAAGCTCTAGCAGGCTGTTGAAAAAGCACTGGCGGCAGGCCTCTCGTCATGATTCCCTTCGATGCGGATGGTTCGAGGGGAAGACGATGCGGGGAAGTGACGAACGATCTGGGGCGCTGTTCAG